>Ga0308175_100000915_pt1 | contig 19570 bp, 16 predicted proteins | sample PhyCR1_3_FD_203893 | JGI IMG/M metagenome (GOLD analysis project Ga0308175, IMG submission 203893) | Soil microbial communities from UC Gill Tract Community Farm, Albany, California, United States - DLSLS.C.R1 | ecosystem: Environmental > Terrestrial > Soil > Agricultural land | place: USA...
GTGCGAGAATTATGGAGAATCCGTGCGCGCCGGGCGGTGCTAGCCTGCGCGCGTGCCTCGCACGGCGTCGGCGTTGATCTCCGCGGCCAGTCGCGTCGCGAGCGCGGCCGATGCCGGCGCGGAGACCGGCGCGCTCTCGTAGAGCACCGACGGATTCGTCGAGTGCGGGGTGAAGGTGAGCGTCGTCGAGCTCAGTCGCCCGATCGTCCAGGCCTCGGCTTCGAGTCGCTCGCAGATCCGCCCGACGGTCGCGGGATCGGTATCGCGGAGCTCGAGACAGAGCACGTGCTGCCCCGGGAGACCGTCGCGCGCGGGCTCGCAGGGTGCGTGCGTGATCGTCGCCCCGACTTTCGACGGCTCGAAGCGAACGATCCGCTTCGCCGTCTCGATGAAGCGTGTCGCCGCGAACAGCGCATCGCGCCAGCGGTCGTGGGCAGTGGTGCTCGGCCGGCGGCAGGTGCCCTGCACGACGATCGTCCAGCGCCAGACGCGGTCGGAGCTCGGGCGATTGGAGACGTCCGCACTCTCACGGGAGAGAGCGTGGGCGATCCGCGGGTACTTCGCCCTGCCAAGATCAGTCGGCGTGACGTCAGCCAACGGGACTACGACGGCATCGACTTGTACGTCGCTGCCATTCGCATCCATCTCTCTGGCGCCGGCGTCGGCGTCCTCGTACTGCGGCTCCATTTCAGCTCCGTCGCCGAAAAGAGTGCTGGGCCCTGAGTCAGTCCCGCGGGCCTCTTTCGCAACCTGTCATCGGTCCCCGGGAAGCGCAAGGCAGACGAATGGCAGGTCGCGCACGCCGGGGGATCGCCGGCGACCGAGCGTCAGCGGACGCTTCCTCGCGCCGGTGCCTGCCTTGCCGCGTGGTCGAGGGCGTGGACGAAGGAGTCTTCGTCCGCCCACGCTCCGTCGTAGCGCTCGCCGTTGATGAAGAAGGTCGGCGTCCCGTTCACCCCCGATCGGATCCCGCTGCGGAAATCCTCGCGGACGCGAGCGGTATAGGTCCCGTCTTCGAGCGCGCGGGCGATCGCCTGCGCGTCGAGCCTGAGGCTGCGCGCAGTCGCGACGAGGTCCTCGTCTTCGAGCTGCATCTGGTTCTCGTAGATGGCATCGTGCATCTGCCAGAACTTTCCCTGCTTCGCGGCAGCTTCCGCCGCCTCGGCCGCGTGACGCGCATGCGGGTGCGACTCGGCGAGTGGAAAGTTGCGGAAGGCGAAGCGGAGCTTCTTGCCGAGCCGGTGCTGGATCGACTTCACGATCGGGTACGCATGCCCGCAGTGCGGACACTCGTAGTCGCCGTACTCGACGAGGGTGACTGGCGCATTGGCGTCGCCCGCCACATGGTCGCGCTCGGAAACCTCGGGGGTTAGCCGACCGCCGCCGAACTCGTCGCTCATCTGGCCGCCCCGGCGTCGCTGCTCGCCGCTGGCGATGTGCTCGCCTTCGAGCCTAACGCTGCGGACGCCGACGCGCCCTGCTTCGCGCCCCGCTGCTCCGGTGTGAGGCCCTCGAGGGCGGCGAGGATGCCGTCGGCGCCCGGGTTCACGCCCATCGGCGAGAGATAGCTCCAGCGGATGACGCCGGCCGCGTCGATGACGAAGAGTGCGCGCTGGCTCACTCCCGAATCGGCGTACGCGCCATACGCGCGCGACACTGCGCCCTTCGGCTCGAAGTCGGCGAGCAATGGGAAGCGAAGCTTGCGCGCGTCGGCGAATGCCTTGTGGCACCACGCGCCATCGACGGAGATGCCGATGATCTCCGCGTCCTGCTCGCGAAATTCGGGAAGGATCTCGTTGTAGAGCGCCATCTGGTCGCCGCAGACCGGACTCCAGTCCGCGGGATAGAAGGCGAGAACAACGGGCTTGCCGCGAAGGTCGGCGAGGGTGATCTCGCGGTCGGGCGCGGCCTTGAGGGTGAAGTTCGGGGCGGCGGTGCCCGCGGGGAGGACGGCTGCGTTCCCGTTGCTCGCAGACTTCGTGGTGTCGTTTTGCTCGGCCATCGGAGTTCCTCGTCAGGGTCGCGTCAACTCGTTGTGCAATCTCCCGGCCCACGCTGCGCGATCAGCCGGGCAGCGATGGCGTCCGCGCATGCGCCGCCTGATGACGTGCAGCGTGGTGGTGATCGCCCTCGCTTTCCGCTGAACGCACAATGCCCAGCGACCGTTCCGGTCCAGTTCGGCGACCGGCGTACCGAAGCCGGGAGCCGCTCTGGCCACGCCAACACCCGCGCGCACCGCTGCCGCGACTTCGGTCACGCCTAACGCTACCGCTTCGCCCCTTCGTCGCTGAGCGTAGTCGCGTTGCCGAGCACCCCGCCATACGGCGCGAACCGCGCGCCCCAATCGACGCCGACGACCTCGACGCGGAACTGGTCGCCGTCGACGTGGATCACAAGGTAATGAAAGGGGCTGGCGCCCGGCTCGAGCCCCGGCTTCACGAGATGCTCGACCGAGAGCTTTTCGGCCGCACCGGCGGCGAGATAGTCGCGCAGGTTCGGCTCGCCGCTGTAGCCGTAGAGCGGCGCGCCACCGCCCCCGCTCACGATCTGGTCCATCCGGTGCGCACCGCCGGCGTCGGTCCAGCGCTCGACCCAGTGCTCGAAGAGATGCTCGTGGCCGGCGAGGACGAGGCGGACGTGATGCCTGCGGAAGAGCGGCATGTACCGCGCGCGGATCTCCGCCGTCTGCCGCTCGACGAGCGCGCCGCCATGCGGGCCCGACGAGAACGCGGGATGGTGGAAGAAGACGACGACGTTCGGATAGCGCTTGCGGTCGAGCGCGGCCAGCTCCGAGGTGACCCACCCGAGCTGGGTCGAATCGCCGGCGATGTTCGAGTCGAACGCGATGAACCAGGTATTCGCGAAGCCGAACGCATAGTCGGGATATCCGGTCAGGCGGTGCGCTGCGCCTGGCGCGGGAATCAACCGGCTGTTCGCGGCGAAGACGTGGCAGAGCCCAACCATCCGCGGCGGAGATGCGAGCTCCTCGCTGCTCGTGACGTCGTGGTTGCCGACCGAGAAGAAGTACGGCACGCCCGCTTCCGTCGTCAGGCGGTTGATGAGCGGGATGTAGCTGACGTTCCACCCCGCGGCGACCGTGCCGACCCGCACCGCATCCCCGCTCTGCAACACGAAGCGCACCGTGTCGCCGGCCGCGGCGAGCGACTTGATCCGGGCGAGCATCGACTCGACCACCAGCTGGTGCTCGGCCTGCAGCTGCTGCCCATCATGGCGGCCACGGGTGTCGCCATAGGCGATGAAGGTGAACTTCGTGATCGCGGCCGATGCGCCCTCGGAGGGGAGCGGGTTCTTCGGCGCCGCGATCGCAACCACGGAGTCGGCCGGACAGGCGGCGAGCTTTCCGCCGGGGGCGACGGCGGCCATCGTCTGCGCCGCGGTCGTCGTCGCGCAGGCGCCTAACGCGACGAGGGAGAGGGCGCTGAGAGCGGGGCGGAGAGTCATGCGGTTCGGCATCGGCGTCGGGGTGCTATTCTTGTAGGAAGCGTTCCGCTGCTGCACAGGCAGCAGCCCGTAGCTGCCGGACCGTGGCGCACGACCCGACACCCGCTCAAACTACCCGATGACGAGCCCGCGCCACAGACGAAGGGGATGCATCGTGCCCGCGCGCCTGACGTGATCGCCGGGCACCTTGGCGTCGCGATGGCCGCGCGTGCACGCTGGAGTCGCGTCCCGCTGCTCGTCATCGCGGTCGCCGCGATCTTTCCCGACATCATCGACTTCGTCACGGCCGCGCTGCGCGTCTGCGGGCCGAATGGGCTCTACTCGCACTCGCTGCCGTCGATCGCGATCCAGGCGGTGGTGCTCGGCGGAGCGGTGACGGCCTGGCGGCGGTCACCATCGGCTGGCGCAGTCGTGGCCGCGATGATCCTCCTCCACCTCGCCGCCGACTACATCACGGGACTGAAGCTGCTCTGGCCCGGAGGGCCCGTCGTCGGGTTGAACCTCTACTCGCACCCGGTCGGCGACTTCATCCTCGAGGCGGTCGTGACCTTCGGAGGATGGCGGATCCTGCGCACTTCGACGGCGCGCGATCGCTGGTCCTCGGCGCCGATGCTGCTCGTGATCCTGCTCGCCACGCAGGCCGCGCTCGACATCGCCTCGTTCGCGGTCGGGCCGGTCAAGCCTAACGGTTGCTCGACGTCGCCTCTCGCCCGGTCGTCTGTTCCACCTTCACCTGGAAGATGATCGTGCGGAAGGGGACGGGGTCGTCGGCCGTCCCCGTCTCCGGGATCAGCGTGCGCAGCAGATCGACGCCGCGCGACCATGCATCGGCCTCCGGCCCCGGCCCGTCGGGGGAGACGGTGTAGAACGATCCGCGCACGACGACGCTCCGCCAGTCGAAGATCCCGTCGATCTCGTCCACTTCGGCGGCGATCCAGTGGCTGTGGGCAAGCGTCATCAGCTTCGAGCCGAGCGAGGTGCGGCCGAACATCCAGCCGCGCTCGTAGACGTAGTGCACAGGCTCGATGTCGACGCGGTCGTGGAAGGAGAAGGCGATGCGCGCGACGTGATTCCGTGAGAGGAGCTTCTCGCACTCCGTGGGCGTCAGCGCGCGAAAGACCGGCGCCGACGGCGTGTGCGCGCTGTGCCCCGATTTCGCGGGGCGCGACTCGGCTTCATGGCTCATGAGACCTGTCCCGTCTTCAGCGGAAGAACGACCTGCACGGTAGTGCCCGTCGCCGGTCCGCTCTCGATGGAGAACATACCACCGGCGAGCGACGCGCGCTCCTGCATCATGAAGAGGCCGATCCCGGTGCCCGTGTTCGCCGCCTGGACATCGAACCCCCGCCCATCGTCGCTGACGACCAGCTGCACCGCTTCTTCGGCGGCGGTCAGTCGGATGCAGATGCGCTCCGCCCACCCGTGCCTGACGGCGTTGTTGACCGCCTCTTCGGTGACGCGATAGAGCATCGTCGCTGCCGAGTCGGGGATGCGCGCCGCGCCGATGTCGGCGGAGACCTCGACGTCCACCGACGATGTCTCACGGATGCGGCGCGCAAATCCCTTGATGGCGACGACGAGGCCGAGGTCGTCGAGCACTCGCGGGTGAACGGTCTGCGCGAGCGTCCCGACGTGCTCGAGCGCCTCGGAGGTCAGGGCACGGATCGTCTCGAGCCGCTCCTTCACGTCGGGATCGCTGCTCCCCGACGCCAGTGCGCTCGTCTCGAACGCGAGCGCGGCGAGCACCTGCGCGGTGGACTCGTTCAGCTCGCGCCCGATGTGCGCGCGCTGGCGGTCGCCCGCGCGAATCACTTCGCTCGCCAGCCGGCGTGCACGCGCCCGATCGGCGATCAGGTCGTCGAGCACGTGATTGAAGGTGCGACCGATGCGCGCGATGTTCCGGTCGGCGAGCACCGACGACGGCACACGCGCGGCGAGGTCGCCACCGGAAACGTGCACCGCCGTCTGCTCCAGGTAGCGCAGCGGGCGCAGGGCGGCGAGGACGAGCCCGACGCTGACGATGAGGCTCAGCCCGAGCGCGGTCGCCATCAGGATGAGGAGCTGCCCGTCCTCCGGCTCGCCGCGATGGGTGTACAGCGCAGCGCCGAGCGCGGCGATGACGATGGTCAGGTTCGCGCCGGCGAGCTTCGCGCTGAGCGGGACCGCGAGGAATCGCGCAACCCATTCGGGCAGCGCGCCAGGCAGCACGCGAACGCGGACGCGCACCGCCTCCGGGCTGGTCATCGTGGTCATCGTTCGACGCTGCTGCAATTCGGGAGTGTGCTCACACCCGAAGAATGGTTTTCCAGGGCACGGGAATCTGTCGGGATAGGCCGGAAGTCGTGTCGGCACTTTCCTTACGCGGCTCCGCACGCGGCGTGCGGCTGGTGCGGAGCGCGTTCACGATCACCGCGACATCGATTGCCTCCTGGAGGAGTGCGCCGGGGACCGGCGCGATCAGCCCGGCCGCGGCAGCGATCATCGCGACCCCGCTCAGCCCGAGCCCGACCCAGATGCTCTGCTTCGCGATGCGCAGCGTGCGCCGCGCGATGCGGATCGCCTCTGCCACACGCGTCACGTCGCTGCCGAGAACGACGATGTCGGCCGCCTCGGCGACGATGCCTCCGCCGTGGCCGGCGAGCGCGACACCGACGTCGGCCGTCGTGAGCGCGGGCGCGTCGTTGGTCCCGTCGCCGACCATCAGGACCTTCGCCCCGCTCCCGGCCAGCTCGCCGACGACCGCAACCTTCTGCCCGGGAAGCAGGTCGCCGCGCGCCTCGGTGATCCCGACTTCGCGAGCGACGGCTTCGGTGTGGGCGAGCGAGTCCCCGGAGAGGAGCACCAGCCGCTCGATGCCTAACGTGCGGAGCTCGGCGAAGAACGCGTCGAGCCCGGGGCGCAGCTGGTCCGCGTACTCGATGATCCCCGCCGCCTCGCCATCGATCACGACGAAGGACCGCAGCCCGCCGTCGGCACCCGCCGCGCGGAATGCGATCATCGCGTCAGGTGCGTGCTCCTCGACGAGCCCGCGCGAGCCGACGATCACCTCGTTCCCGCGCACCGTGCCGAGCACGCCGCGTCCAGCGCTCTCCCTGACGTGGTCGGCGGGGGTGAGCGGCGCTCCGGCGGCCAGTGCCGCGTGCACCACCGAACGGGCAAGCAGGTGTCCCGATCCCTCCTCGACGCTCGCCGCCCGGCCGAGGACCTCGCCGGCGTCGCGCCCGCCTAACGGGATGACGCGGTGCACCTCGGGAGAGCCGACGGTCAGCGTCCCCGTCTTGTCGAAGACGGCGATCGACACCGCCGCCAGCTGCTCGAGCGCGCCCCCGTGCCGGACGACGACGAGCTGCCGCGCCGCGCGATTGATCCCGCCGATGATCGCGACCGGTGTCGCGAGGATGAGCGGGCAGGGCGTCGCCACGACGAGCACGGCGAGGACGCGCTCGGCGTCGCCGCTCGCCAGCCAGGCGATCGCGCAGACGACGAGGGTGAGCGGGGTGAACCAGACCGCGTAGCGATCGGCCACCCGCTGCAACGGCGCCTTGCTCTCCTGCGCCGTTCGCACGAGGCTGACGATGCGCGCGTACTGGCTCTCGCCGGCCACCGCGGTCGCGCGGATCGTCAGCGGTCCATCGATGTTCAGGCTTCCGCTGAGCAGCGTGACGTCTGCCTCGGCGGTGACCGGGATCGGCTCGCCCGTCAGCCGCGACGTGTCGACGTGCGAGCGGCCGTGCACGACGACGGCGTCACAGGGTACCATCTCGCCGGGACGCACGAGGAGCAGGTCGCCGACGGCGATCTCGTCGACGACGATGTCGTCGACCGCAGCGCCCGTGTCGCGCTGCCGGTGGGCAATGCGCGGTGCGTCCTGCTCGAGCGCGCGCACCGCCGCCGAGGCGCGGCCCTCTGCATAGCGCTCGAGTGCCTCGCCCCCCGACTGCATCAGCACGACGACGAGGCCGGCGACCGGTTCGGCGAGGAGGACTGCGCCGACGATGGCCAGCGTGGCGACGATGTCGGAGGCGAACTGCCCGCGCGCGATCCCGCGCAGCGTTCGCCAGACGAGCGGCGCGCCGGTGAGGATGAGGCCGGCCAGCCAGACGGTGCCGGCCAGCGACGCATCGCCAGCGGCGCGGACGACGAGGCCCGCGCCGATCATCGTCACCGCGAGGACGGCGATCAGGGGCACCTCGAAACCGTTAGGCCGGACGTGCCCGTTCGACGTCATTGGTGACAGCCTCGTTGCAGGTCGATGAATGCCTGCTCCTCGCGCGACAGCCTCGGGGTGGCGCGCGGGCGGAGCAGCTCGGTGATCGCCGCCGCAGGATCGCGGCCAGGCGCCTTCGCCGCAGCCGGACGCGCATATGGCGCCGGCGTGTCGGGAGGAACTTTGTTTTCGGTCGTCATGCGCCCTCAGTCGAGGAAGGTGACGAGCGTCTGCGAACGCCCGCTGAGCACTCGCAGCGCGCGCTCGGGACCTCCGGGCTCGGCGACGATCGAGACGTCGTCGGTCCGCGGGATCGACCGGGTGAGATGGCGGGTGTGGTCCTGCGAGTCGCCCAGCATCACGTCCACCCGCTTGTCATGACGGTCGTACGTGACGCCGAGCAGCGAGAATCCCGACTGCTGGACCTGGGCACCGAGCTCCGGGTCGTCTACCTCGAGCTTCACCCGGCGCCCGTCGTTGCGCGCCGAGAATTTCTCGAGGACGGCCGCCCACTCCTCCGGCTCGACGATGTTCGCCGTTCCCTGGAGGCGCAGGGAGAGCCGCGCCGACTCGGTGGCGTTTGGAGCGGGAGCGACGAGCACGCTGCGTCCCGCGTGACGGAGCACTTCCGTCGCCACGCTCCCGATGAAGAAGCGCTCGACTGCGCCGCGGCCCTGCGTGCCGACGGCGATCAGGTGCGCGCCATTCTCGTCGGCGACATCGAGCAGCTGCTCCAGCACGACACCGGACCTCGTCTGTGTCTCGATCGTGACGCCCTTCGGAGCGTACTGACGAAGCTCGTCGCGGAGGCGCGCGAAGAGGTTGGCGGTGTCCCGGTCGGACCTGATCCGCCAGTCCCGCAGCAACGCCTCATAGCTTTCGCGCGGATGCTCCTGCGCCGCATAGAGCGGAAGCAGGTCGATCACGGGGCGGACGTGCACGAGGACGAGCAGCCCGTCGTCGGCGATGGTCATCAGCGCCGCGCGCGCGGCCCTGACGCTCGCCGCGCTGAAGTCCATCCCGACCACCGCGCACTTCGGGAGCGCGACCGCATCGGGGGCGACCGCAAGTACCGGGCGATCCGCGCTGCGGAGGATGTGCAGCGCGCGCTCGCCGCCCGGGAGCCTGTCGAGCCGGTCGTGCCGGCCAAGCCCGACGATGATCATCGTCGAGTCGTGCTCGCGGGCCACCGTCGCGATCGTCCGCGCCGGCTCGCCGTAGAAGATCGTAATCGGCCACTGTTCAGCGTCGGGGCCGATCGCCCCCAGCCTGCGCTCGATCGAGCGCCTGATGACGTCGCGCTGGATGGTCTCGAAATCGGGCGGATACATCAGCGGGCGCTCGCCAAAGAGCAGCACGGGATACGGCTCGAGGACGCCGGCGACCTGGACGCCGACGTGGAAGCGCTCGGCCAGTGCGCTGGCGAGGTAGAACGTCGCGTTCGTCGTGCCGCGTCCCGCGCTTGCCAGGAGAACCGGTCCCCGGATCGGTGGATCGTAGCTGCGAGACAGCGGCTCCAGGTTCGTGGAGAGATCCGCCAGCGGCATGGCCGGCGTGCTCTCGATCGTTGCGTTAGGCATGGGACCTCCGGTTGGGCCCGCTCTCATCCGTGAAGTGCGGCGCGAGGAGCGGGATTGACGCATCTGCATGGTGCCGCGCGCTGCGCAGCGACGCAGTCGGGGATACGGCGAGATTCCGTCGGCCGCTCCCTGACATGGCACACCCGCCTGCCTGACGCTCCGCGCCCGCCTCCGATCGCATGCTTCGTCATCACGCGGTCTCGCAATCTCGATGGAGGTTTTCATGACTGGCACGACCACTCCTGAACGCGCAGTCCCCTTCACTGGAACGCACGCTACCGGCACCATGCGGGCGAACGTCTTCGCCGGACCAAACAGGATCGAGCTTCGCCAGGTGCCGCGACCGCACGCCGGCCCGGGCGAAGCGGTCATCCGCCTGACGCTGACGACGATCTGCGGCACCGACATCCACATCGTTCGCGGCGAATACCCGGTGCGGCCGGGGCTCGTCATCGGGCATGAGGCGGTCGGCGTCGTCGCCGAGCTCGGCGCAGGCGTCACGGGATACGAGATCGGTGACCGCGTGCTCGTCGGCGCGATCACTCCCTGCGGCCAGTGCCACGGCTGCCTCTCCGGACACCAGGCGCAGTGCGGTCACGGGACCGGCTTCGAGGCGATCGGCGGCTGGCGCTTCGGCAACACGATCGACGGCGCGCAGGCGGAATATCTCCGCGTGCCGTACGCGCAGGCCAACCTCGCGAAGATCCCGGGCGATCTCCGCGACGAGCAGGTCGTGCTCCTCGCGGACATCGCGTCGACGGGGTTCAGCGGCGCCGAGTCGGGCGGGGTGAAGCCCGGCGACAGTGTCGTCGTCTTCGGCCAGGGACCGATCGGTCTCTGCGCGACGATCGGTGCACGGCTGATGGGCGCGGCGCTCGTGATCGGCGTCGATCCGGATCCGCATCGCTGCGAGGTCGCGAAGCAAATGGGGGCCGACGTCGTCATCGATCCGACGGCGGCCGACCCGGCCGCCGAGGTGAAGCGGATCACCGGCGGCGGTGCCGACGTCGCGATCGAGGCGTTAGGCACCCAGGCGACCTTCGAAGCGGGGCTCCGCTCCCTGCGCCCCGGGGGAACGTTGTCCAGCCTCGGCGTCTACTCTGGCAAGCTTGCCGTTCCGTACGACGCCTTCGCCGCGGGACTCGGCGACATCCGGATCGTGACGACGCTCTGCCCGGGCGGGAAGGAGCGGATGCGCCGGCTGATGGAGCTCGTCCTGCACGGCCGCATCGACCTCACCCCGCTGCTGACCCACCGTTATCCGCTGGAGCGCATCGGAGAGGCGTACGAGCTGTTCGGCGAGCATCGCGACCGCGTGCTGAAGGTCGCGATTACCTTCTGACCATCCGGCGCGCCCGCACGCTGGCGCGCAACTCGCGGATGAGGCCGCGGCACGATCCCCTGCGGGATCGTGCCGCAGTCTTCGTGTATCGTCCACTGTGCACCAGGAGAGCTCGATGTCGAATCCGGAAGCTCCGCGCCTGTCGGAGATTCTCGCCCGCCCTGCCACTCGCCGCGACTTCCTGTCGCGAGCGTCGGCGCTCACGCTGGCGATCCCCGCCGTCGGGGCAGCGCTGACATCCTGCTCGCCTAACGGCGGGCAGCACGCTGACAGTGGCAAGGGCTCGGCGCCCGAGGGGGCTGGAGCGGCTGGGACACAGGAAGGGGAGCTGCACCACAACTCCGACAGCCGGCTCGACTCGGCGGTGCTCAAGTCCGGTCACGCCCCGGCGACGTCGGCGACGCACGAGTCCACCGAGCGTGCGACGCAGACGAAGTATCACCGCTACGACCCAGCCCTCCCCCCGTTGCCGAGCGGCAACCGGCTGCAGATCCACTTCCACGCCCGCGAGGCGCCGATCCGGATCTCCGACGACCTCGTCGTCGCCGGGTGGACCTTCGACGGCGACATCCCCGGCCCGATCGTGCACTGCCGCGTCGGGGACACCGTCGAGTTCACGCTGACGAACGAGTCGGACATCCCGCACTCGATGGATTTCCATGCGGCGCAGATCGACCCGAAAGTCGCGTTCCGGTCGGTGATCAAGGGCCAGTCGGTGAGCTACACCTTCAAACCGAAGTGGGCCGGGTCGTTCATGTACCACTGCGGCACCGCGCCGGTGCTCATGCACATCGGCTCGGGGATGTACGGCGCGATCGTCGTCTCGCCGCGCGAGCCGCTTCCCGCCGCGAAAGAGTTCGTGCTCGTCCAGGGGGAGTACTACCTCGGCGACGCGGTGAACGGCGCGCGCGGCTTCGATTACCAGAAGATGCTGTCCACGCTCCCCGACTTCGTCGCCTTCAACGGCCGGCCGAACCAGTACATCAAGGAGCCGATCCGCGTGAAAGTCGGCGATCGCGTCCGCTTCTGGGTGACGAGCGTCGGGCCGCAGCACCCGTGCAACTTTCACGTCGTCGGCGAGCAGTTCGACACCGTCTATCTCGGTGCGCCGCCGGGGAGCCCGCTGCGCGGTGTCCAGACCTTTGCCGTTCCCGCGGGCGGCGGGATGTGTTTCGAGCTTCTCTGCGACGTGCCCGGGGAGTTTCCCTTCGTGAACCATGCATTCGGGCACGGGCAGAAGGGGGCGATCGGCATCCTGTCGGTGGAGTGACAGCTGCCTAACGCGAGCGGCCCGCCTCGCGGTGGCTCCGCAGCCCCACCGGCTGCAACGGGCATCTCGCAGGTGAGGTCAGGCCGCGCCTGACTCCGGTCGCCGATGCTGGCGGTTATCTCAACGGGGTTCACAGGTGCGCCCGCGCACCGCTGCCTCACCTCACCCTCGGAGATCGCCATGTCTCGCAACGTCGGCCGTACCGATCAGCTGTTGAGAATCATCCTCGGGCTCGCGCTCATCGCGCTGGCCTTCGTCGGACCGAAGTCGCCACTCGGCTGGCTCGGCTTGATCCCGTTGCTCACCGGCGTGCTCGGAGTCTGCCCCGTCTACGCGCTGTTCGGGATCTCGAGCTGCGGGCGGGAGGAGGAGATCACCGGCTGAGTCACCCATGGCCAGCCTGACGACGGGGCCGCGGATATCCGCGGCCCCGTCGTCATGTCATGTCGCAGCGCGCCGCCCTACGCGTTCGCGCGATCATCGGGCGGGACGACCAGCATCGGGCGACTGCCGTCGCGCGCGAGGTCGGTCGTCACGCTGCCGAGGATCCAGCGCTCGACCCGCCCATGGCGCATGCTGCCTAACGCGAGCATGTCCACGTTCGCCCCGTCGGCGTAGGAGAGCAGCACCTCGGCGATGCGGGCCGTCGTCCAGCGGCGCAGCTTCACCTGCTCGAGCGGCGCGTCGGCCGCGCGCCCGAGCTCTCCGCGGAACCACGTGAACGCGGCGTCGACTCCGAGCTCGTGGATCACGCGCTCGCCGTTGTCCGGAACGTCCACCTCGGGAGGCGCGACGTAGGCAAGGACGAGGGTGCCATCTTTCCCGACGAGTCGGTCGGCGGCGCGCGCCGCCTCGAGGCTCGCCCGGCTGAAGTCCACGGCAACGAGCACCCGGCGCGGGATGCCGGCGAGACGCTCGGTCGCGCCAAGCACGGGACACGGCGCCGCACGCATCACGTGCAGCGTCGTCTCGTCACCCGCCGCGCGCTGCAGGACGTGGTGCCGACGCAGCCCGAGGATCACGAGATCGGCATTCAGCCGCCGTGCTTCGCGCACGATCACGTACGAAGGAAGGCCGAGGGCAACGCTCACCGGCCAGTCCACCGGACGCCCAACCATCGCCGAAATGGTCGTCCGCAGCTCGTTCTCCCGCTGCTCGCGAAACGAGTCGCCGAACGTCGCGTCGGCGAAGGAAATCGCGGCATCGAGGGGCGGCGGCATCGGCGCCGAGCGGGTGTCGACGACGTGCAGCGCGTGGACGATCGCGCCGCCGTTCGCCAGCTCGAGCGCGACGCGAAGCGCGGGAGCCGATGCCGCCGTATCGTCGGTTGCGACGAGAACGGTGCGGCCGGAGGTCACTGCGGTCAGCATGCTGGTGACTGGGCGCTCTGTCGGGGTCGTGCGAGTTTCGGTTGCCATCTGATACCTCGTCTGCGAAGGGTTCGCGCCTTCACGTTGGCGCGCACACGGTGGAAACGGAGTCAGGCGGTTCCCGACAGCTTCCCGCGGTGGTCCATGCAATCGTGAATGCAGGCCCGCCTTCCTGACGAAGCGGGCAGTGGGTCACGCATTCGCTGGAGGCATCATGTCCACCGCCGTCGAGACACTCACCACCGCGGAGCTGGCACGCGTTCCCGCCCCGCCAATGACGCCGGAGGGGCTGCACGAGGGGCCCAGCGCTGCGTCGCACACTCCGACGAGCCGCTACCTGCTCTGGTTCCCCGATGGGTCGAAGGACGACCTGCCACGCGCCGGGGGCAAGGGCGCCAACCTGTGCGAGATGACGCGCGCCGGACTTCCCGTTCCGCCGGGCTTCGTCATAACGGTGGACGCCTGGCAGCGCTTCGCCGATGGGAGCGGTCTTTCCGCGTCGATCGCCGCGCGGCTTGCCGGCCTCGACGTCGATGATTCCGACCAGCTGCGCGCCACGTCGCAGGCGATCCGCACGCTGATCCTCCAGGCACCACTGCCTGACGATGTGGCCACGGCGATGCGTGACGCCTACGCGGTGCTCTCGAAGGAGTCCGGGCGCGACCTGGCGCTCGTCGCCGTCCGCTCATCGGGGACGGTGGAGGACACCGCGCAGTTCTCCTTCGCCGGAATGTTCGAGAGCACGTTGAACGTTCGCGGCGCCAATGCCCTCCTCCGGGCGGTCAAGGAGTGCTGGGCCTCGGGCTTCACCGAGCGGCTGCTCTTCTATCGGGTGAAGCAGGGGTTGAGCGGCGAGCTGCTGATCGCGACCGTCGTGCAGAAGATGGTGGACGCGGATCGCTCCGGCGTCGTCTTCACCGTGAATCCGGCGACGAAGGACTCGCGCTACCTCGTGATCGAGGGCGCCTGGGGGCTGGGCGAGGTCGTCGTCCTCGGCAAGGTGACGCCGGACCGCTGGGAGGTGGACAAGTCGGACTTCACCATCGCCTCGCGCAACGTGTCGCGGAAGGAGTTCATGCTCACCCGCGACCCGCGAACCGGCGAGACGGTGCGCGTCACGCTCGACGAGGAGAAGGGACGCACGGCCGTCCTCTCCGACGACGAGGTCCGTGCGGTGGCCGACCTCGCCTGTCGCGTCGAGTCGCACTACGGCGCCCCGCAGGATGCGGAGTGGGCGATCGAAGGGGGTCGCGTCTTCTTCGTCCAGACGCGCCCGATCACGACGTTAGGCATCGGCGTCGCCGCGCTCCGCTTCGGACGGCGGAGCGGCGAGGCGGCGTCGGGCGGGCCGCGGCGCGTCCTCCTCCACGGTCTCGGCGCCGGCCCCGGCCTCGCTGCCGGCCTCGTTCGCGTGCTCCATTCCCCCGCGGAGTCGCCGAAGCTCCAGCCCGGTGAGATCCTCGTCGCGGCGATGACGTCCCCCGACTGGGTTCCGTTGATGCGCCGTGCCGCCGCGGTCGTAACCGACGCCGGCGGAATGACGTCGCACGCGGCCATCGTCTCCCGCGAGCTCGGGATCCCCTGCGTCGTCGGCACACGAGCCGCGACCGCTACGCTCGCCGACGGGATGATGGTGACGGTCAACGCCCGCGACGGTACGGTCAGCGAGGGAAACCTCATCGCTTCGTCGGCAACCGCGCCGCACACCGCGGCAGCTGCCACCCCGACAGCGGACACTGCGCCGCGCAGCGCGCCTGACGCTGGCGCCCGCCCGGCCGCCACGCCGATGGTGACGACCGCGACGCGCGTCTACGTCAACCTCGGCGAGCCGGAACTCGCCGCGACGGTTGCCGCGATGGCGGTCGACGGCGTCGGGCTCCTCCGCGCCGAGTTCATGCTCCTCGCCGCGCTCGACGGCAGGCATCCGCGATTGCTCATCGAGCAGGACAAGGGGGTCGAGCTGGTCGCGCGGATGACGCGTTCGCTGCGGACCTTTGCCGCCGCCTTTGCGCCGCGACCGGTGATCTATCGCGCGACCGACTTCCGGTCGAACGAGTTCCGCGGTCTCACCGGCGGCGCGCGCTTCGAGCCCGACGAGCAGAACCCGATGATCGGCTACCGCGGCTGCTTCCGCTATACGAAGGAGCCGGCTCTTTTCGCGCTCGAGCTCGAGGCGATTCGCGAGGTGCGCCGCGAATTCGCGAACCTCCACCTCATGATTCCCTTCGTCCGCACCGGGAGCGAGATGCGCGCCTGCAGGCAGGCCATCGACGCGAGTGGGCTCGGCGGGGACAGGCACCTGCAGCTGTGGGTGATGGCCGAGGTCCCCTCGATCGTCACATGGCTACCCGACTATGCGTCGCTCGGCGTCACTGGTGTGTCGATCGGCTCGAACGACCTGACTCAGCTCGTGCTCGGCGTCGATCGCGACAGCGAGCTGCTTTCCGAGCTGTACGACGAGCGTGACAAGGCCGTGCTGGCAACCATCAGGACGATCATCGAGGAGTGCAAACGTCTGCACCTCACCGTGTCGATCTGCGGACAGGCGCCCTCCGTGTATCCGGAGTATGCAGAGCAGCTGGTGCGCTGGGGAATCGACTCGATCTCGGTGAACCCGGATGTCGTCGACCGCACACGGGGCAACATCGCTGCCGCCGAGCAGCGCATCCTGCTCGACGCCGCACGGGGGTGGGCGTGAGCGACGGAACGTGACGACGGCCGGGCGGCGAGCAGCATCGCCGCCCGGCCGTCTCCAATCTCCTGACTGACGCCACGGGTGCCGCCTCTATCATCAGGATTGGATGCCGAATCGTCGGCGTCGCGACGGCGGCAGCCCCATGTGACGCGACGCACCCGAAGTAACGTTCTGGCTATGCCAAGAGGCGATATGAAGACCGACCAGCAAATCAGGCGCGACGTCGAGGACGAGCTGAGCTGGGATCCGCGAATCACTGATGCCGAGATCGGAATCTCGGCCAAAGACGGTGTCGTCACGCTGAGTGGTTTCGTGAAGAGCTATGCCCAGCGACTCGCCGCCGAGCACGCGGCCGAGCGGGTGAGCGGCGTTCGCGCCGTCGCCGAAGAGCTTCACGTGAAGCTGCCCGGCTCGATCGATCTCTCCGACACCGACATCGCGCATCGCGCGTTGAACGCGATGAAGTGGGACGTCGAGGTCCCGGACGCGAAGATCAAGCTGCGGGTAGACAAGGGTTGGGTCACGCTCGAGGGCGAGGTCGACTGGCACTTCGAGCGTCAGGCAACGGAGCGCGCGGTGCGCTACCTGACCGGAGTGAAGGGAGTGAACAACATGATTCGCATCGCGCCGCACGTTTCGGCGTACGACGTATCAGCGCGCATCAAGGAAGCGCTACGCCGCTCCGCCGACACCGAAGCGGGGGCGATCGAGGTGGAGTCGAGTGGCGGCCGCGTCACCCTCCGCGGCAACGTTCACTCCTGGGCAGAGCGCGCCGACGCCGAGCGTGCTGCATGGGCGGCGCCTGGAGTGACGACCGTCGAAGACAGGCTGACGGTTCGCTGATCGACGACGCGGCATCGGCCGCAGCAGGAAGTGAACGGCGTCGCGGGTGTTCGCCCGCGACGCCGTTCACCTGTCTCCCCGTCCTGCCACCTGGCGCTATCGGAGCAGCAGCCCGGCGTCGATCGCGAAGCGCACGTATGCCGTGCGATGCGCGAGGCCGATCTTCTCCTCGATGCGCTGCTTGTAGGTGTCGACGGTCTTCGCCGTGATGTGCAGCTGCTCGCCGATCTCCGGGCCATTGAAGCCTTCGGCGACGAGGCGGAGGACCGTACGCTCCCTGTCGCTCAGCGTGGCGAAGCGGTCGGTGGCGTTCTCCGCACGCCGCTCGTTCTTCTGGGCGACCTGTGCGGCGAGCAGGCGCGCGACCGTGGGCCGCACGTAGATGTCGCCCGAGGCGACGACACGAATGGCGTCCACCAGCTCGGTGTCGGCGGTGTTCTTCGCCAGGTAGCCCCGCGCGCCGTCGGACAGGAGCGGGAGCAGTCGTTCCTCCTCGTTGTGCATCGTCAGGATGAGCACGCGGATCGATGGCGATTCGCGCGCGAGCGTTCGCGTCGCCGTCGCGCCGTCGCCACCCACCATGTCGAGGTCCATCACCACGACGTCCGGGTGCTGGCGCTGCGCGAGCGCGACGGCCTCGTCGCCTGACGATGCTTCGCCGACGATGACGATGTCGGGTGCGTTGCGGAGCAGCGCCCTCACACCCTGACGCAGGAGCTTGTGGTCGTCGGCGAGGATGACGCGTATCGGATCGCCGGTCGGGGAGACGCCGCGGCGCGCGTACGGCCGTGCGGCGAGCGTCGCGCCGGCTTCGGCGAGTGCCGCGCCCAACGGTGCGGTGCCTAACGGTACAGCGCCTGACAGTGCAGCGCCTGACAGTGCAGCGCCTGACAGTGCAGCGCCTAACGGTGCAGCGCCGGGACGCCGGATTTCGTTCATGGTCGGCATGTGACTCCGTCCGCCAGAGTGGCACGCGATCCGTCTCTCGATCGGATGCTGTTCGCGAATCGCGTCACCCCGAATCTGGACGCGCGAGCCGCGGCGTTCCATCAGCGATTCATCGGAACTCTTGTGCGGAAAACGCCGACAACCTGCTCGGGGGCATCGCCGACTCGACCCGTCGTCAGCGGGCGATCGGCAGGGTGAAGGAGAATGTGCTTCCCCGCCCGAGCTCGCTCCGCACGGCGACGCGCCCGCCATGCGCGGTCACGATGCCCTGCACGATCGCCAGTCCGAGTCCCGACCCACGGGTGCGAGCCGTTCGGCGCGCATGCCAGTAGCGATCGAAGATGTGCGGCAGGTGCTCGGCGGGGATGCCGGGCCCGGTGTCGGCGACCGAGAGCACCACGTCATGCTTCGTGCGCTCCGCGCTGATCGTCACCTTGCCGCCCGCCTCCGTGAATTTCACCGCGTTCGCGATGAGGTTCGCGAGCACCTGGAGGATTCGCTCCGCGTCGACGTTCACCGGCGGAACGTCGGGCGGGACGTCTTCATAGAGCGATACCGAGCGGTCCGCGGCCGACGCGGCGAGCATCTGCACCGCGCTCTCGATGAGCGGGGCCACATCCTCGACGGTGCGCTCCATCGAGAGCACGCCGGCTTCGATGTTCGAGACGTCGAGGAGATCGCGGATCATCCGCTGCATCCACTGCACTGATTCGTCGATCGTCCCCAGCAGCTCGCGGCGCTCGCCCTCGCCCTCGGGCGGGGTCTCGAGCAGCACCCGAGTGCACATCGAGATTGCGCTCAGCGGATTGCGCAGGTCGTGCGAGACGATGCCCAGCACCTCGTCCCGCGCGCGGTTCGCGCGCTGTGCGCTGTGGTACAGCGAGGCGTTGTCCAGCGCGAACGCGGCACGGACGCCGATCTCGCGGGCGAGCGCGAGATCCATCTCGCCATAGCGACGTGCGGCGTTCGTCGAGATGAAAGTGATCGCGCCGACGACGTGGTCGCGGGCGACGAGAGGGACGATCATCAGCGACTTGGCGTGGAGCTCACGGGCCAGGGGAAGCGCGATCGAGTCTCGGTCCCAGCGTGCATCGGTCTCGATGTACGGTGCGCCTCCGCGCAGGACGTCGACGACGCGCGAGGGGGTGCTCCACGTCAGCTCGTTGTTTGCGGCGAGGCCGCGCAGCACCGCCGCGATCGCCGGGCTCACATGGTTGCTGACGATGCGGCGGATGCGGCGCATCTCGCTGCGCTCGACCTCGACGATGTCGAGGATGCAGCAATCGGCGAGGACGGGGACCGGCAGCTCGGCGACGGTGCGCAACGTCGCCTCATAGTCGAGCGACGCAGAGAGGACTGCTCCGGCTTCGGCGAGCAGTCGCTGGTTGCGCTCGAGCTGCCGGCGCTCGGTTGCGTCACGGAGCATCACCGTGAGCAGCAGGCTTCCCGGCAGGCCGAGCTTCGAGATCGACGCCTCGGCGGGGAACTCGATCCCGCCCTTTCGCAATCCGGCGACCTCGCGGCGATGCCCCATCAGCCTCGCCGTCTCCGCACCGGCAGCAAACCGCGCGACGTGGCCCGGATGATCGGCGCGGAATCGCTCCGGGATGAGCATGTTCAGCGGCTGGCCGATCACTTCCGCCGCGTCGTAGCCGAAGATTCGTTCGGCGCCATGATTGAAGTGAACGATCCGCTGCGATTCGTCGACCGTTATGATCGCGTCCGCGGCGATCTCGAGGATCCCCTCGAATCTCGCCTCCAGCGCGCGTGCATCGATCCTGTCCGGCGAGGCGGGCGTGGTCATGCCCGAATATACCGCCGTATCGGGTCGTTCGCCCCGCCCCCCCGGCCTA
>Ga0308175_100000916_pt1 | contig 19558 bp, 16 predicted proteins | sample PhyCR1_3_FD_203893 | JGI IMG/M metagenome (GOLD analysis project Ga0308175, IMG submission 203893) | Soil microbial communities from UC Gill Tract Community Farm, Albany, California, United States - DLSLS.C.R1 | ecosystem: Environmental > Terrestrial > Soil > Agricultural land | place: USA...
ACAGCAGCCCCATGCTCGAGCCGCCCGGCTTCCTCATGCGCAACTACGGGCGCGGCACCCTCGTTGCCACGCTCTTGGCCCACGTCGCTTACGGCGCCATCGTCGGCGGCTTCATCGCGCTCGGCAGCTGATCCGCGGCGCGAACGTAAGAACGGGCCGCACGGCGACGCTGGGCAGCGAGACGTTCCAGCAAACCGGAAAGGAGGTCGTGCGATGCGGGCCCATGACTCGCGCTCATGGCGCCCCGAGGTCACCGAACACGACCAGGAGGTCTGACATGCCACACCCTCTGTATCCCCCAGCCACGCCCGAGCTCGCGGCCCGCCGGGCGGAGCTCGCGCCGGAGATCAACGACGCGTTTCAGAAATTCAGCAGGCAGGTCTTCGCCGACGGAGCGCTGCCGGAGAAGACCAAGCAGCTCATCGCGGTCGCTGTCGCGCATGTGACGCAGTGCCCGTACTGCATCCGCAGCCACACGCGGCTGGCTCAGCGCAAGGGCGCCGGCGAGCAGGAGATCATGGAGGCGATCTGGGTCGCCGCCGAGATGCGGGCCGGAGGCGCGTACGCGCATTCCGCCATCGCCCTCGACGCGACATCGTGAGGGGTCGCGGCGTGCGTCACGGGTCGCTGTGGCCGTGCATGCGCATGCGGATCGGCGGGCGCTCGGCGCCACCAGCGTCGAGGAACTCACATGCGTCCGTGTAGGCGCGCTCGATCAACATGTCGGCGTGGCCGAAGTCGATCGGCTGGATCGACAGCGGACATGGCGGCGGCAGGACGACGAGCTTCGTCCCTTCCCGATGGCTCTCGATGTCCTCGATCAGCCGCCGCTGGGTGAGCAGGCTGAGCGCGTGCAGCGCCATCGCCAGGGCGCCACTGGGCGGCTCCGTGAGCGCGCACGCGTTTCCCGTCGGCAGGACGTAGATCTCACCGGCGCCGAGCTCCACTGCGTGCGAGATCGGCGTGTTGTTCGCAACTCCGCCATCCATCAGCTCGCGGCCCTCCCAGGCCACCGTCGGTAGCACCGCGGGGATCGCGGCGCTCGCCATCACCGCCTCCACCGCCGAACCGCGCGAGAGGCGCAGCTCCTCGCCGGTGACGACATCCACCGCAACCACGTGCATCTCCAGCGGCATGCTCTCCAGGCGGTCGTGCTCGATGTGTCCCTTGATCAGCCGGCGCAGCGATCCGTCTGGCACGAGATGGTCACGCGCGCCGAGAAACCCCAGCAGCCCGGTGACGGGGTTGACGGGGAAGACCTGGCCGCGTCGGAGCCCGCGCCAGATCTCCCCCAGGGCGTCAGCCGTCTGCACCGTCTGCGGGCGTGACGCGATGAATGCGGCATTCAGTGCGCCGGCCGACGTGGCCACGACGAGCTGGGGCACGATGTCGCGCTCGTAGAGCGCACGCAGCATGCCCACCTCAACGGCCCCGAGGCTCGCGCCGCCCGCAAGGACGAACGCGACGCGCGAACGGTCGCTCACATCCGCACCGCGGCCCTTCACCAGGGCCGCGAGGGCAGCGTTCCGGCCCGGCGGGCGGGAACGACCGCGAGCGCGAGGCGCCCGAAGGTCAGGGCCGCGAGCATGAGGCCGAAATCGCGCAGGGCGATGTCGTAGTACTGCGGTGCGTCGACGGTCAACAGGTTGACGACGATTCCGAACAGCCAGCCGGCCACGACGAAGGCGCCGATCCGCGGAGCGAACGCGACGATCAGCCCGGCGACGATCTCGATGCCGCCGACGACGTACATGAAGTCCTGCCCGCTGCCGGGGACGATGTTGTTCACCCAGCCGGCCAGGTAATCCGGCCAGTGCACGGCCCAGTTGGTGAACTTGTCGATGCCGAACAGGATCGGCGCGATCGTGAACGTGATCCTCAGGAGCCAGAACGCCTGGTGGGCGGCGGCGCCGACGTCGCGAGTGCCGGCGGCGGCTGAGGGCGAATGGCCATTCGTGGAGGCACGAGCCTCGCGTGGAACAGCGACGGTGGTGGACGTCATGGTGATCGTCTCCTTTTGGTGTCTCCTTCTCCAGTGTCGGTGCGGCCGGCTTTCTTACCCCGCGGCGACCCACCCCGGCCAGATGCAGCCATGACCCCATAGGCACCAACGGCGCCAGGCGCGAGTGTCTGCTCATGCACCACACCACCGCGGTCAGGCACCTCGACCCGGAGTCGCGCGCGTGGCTCGAGGCGCTGGACGCGGCCGGCGGCCGGCAGGACGACGCGATCCGGCGACTGCATGCGCTGCTGCTGCGCGAAGCGCGCTTCGAGGTCCGTCGGCGAACGGCATCGCTGCACCACCCGTCCGGGCGTGACCTGGATGACCTTGCGCTCCAGACCGCCGACGACGCCGTCGTCGCGCTCCTCGGAAAGCTCGGCCAGTTTCGGGGAGACAGCCTCTTCACCACGTGGGCACGCCGCTTCGCCCAGCGCGAAGCACCGGCGGAGATCCGGCGGCGGGTCGGGCGCAACCGGGACCTGCCGATCGAGCTGGACATCGAGCGCTCGTGGCTGTGGCACGCGCCCGGGCGCTCGCCGCACGAGCTGACCGTCGCCGGCGACACCGCGCGGCACCTGACGCAGGTCATCGCCAGCGAGCTGACGACGCACCAGCGCGACGTGCTTGTCGCACTGGTGTTCGAAGGCGTCACGACCGAGGAGCTCGCGAGTCGCCTCCACACGACTCCGGGGGCGCTCTACAAGACGCTCCACGACGCCCGGCGCAAGCTCAGGGCAAGCCTCGAGGGCGACCTCGCAGCGTAAGAGCGGGCGGCGACAGCAGGGGTTGCGGTTGCCGCGTTCCTGTGGTTGAATCTGGATTCAAGTTCAACTTCTGATCCGGAGCGCACCACCATGGACTTCGAGCTCACCGACCGCTGCAAGGACTTCCAGGAGCGCCTGTGGGCGTTCATGAACGAGCGGGTGCTCCCCGCTGAGGAGCTCTACGAGCAGCAGCTGATCGACGCCGGCAACCCGCACGCACAACCGCCGGTGATGGAGGAGCTCAAGGAGGAGGCGCGCTCGCGCGGGCTGTGGAACCTGTTCCACCCCGATCCCCGCTTCGGCGCCGGGCTGACGAACGCGGAGTACGCGCCGCTGGCGGAGATCATGGGGCGCACGATCATCGCGTCCGAGGCGTGCAACTGCTCCGCTCCGGACACCGGCAACATGGAGGTGCTGTCGGTGTTCGGCACGGAGGAGCAGCAGGAGCGCTGGCTGCGACCGCTGCTTGACGGCGACATGCGCTCCGCGTTCGCGATGACCGAGCCGGCCGTGGCCAGCTCGGACGCGACGAACATCGCCATGCGGATCGAGCGCGACGGCGACTCCTACGTCCTCAACGGGCGCAAGTGGTGGACGTCCAATGCGCTGCATCCCAACTGCAAGATCCTGATCGCGATGGGCAAGACCAACCCGGACGGGCCGCCCCACCGCCAGCAGTCGATGATCCTGGTCCCGATCGACACGCCGGGCGTCACGATCGTGCGCGAGCTGCAGGTGTTCGGCTACACCGACCAGGAGGGCCACGCCGAGGTCGACTTCGACAACGTCCGCGTGCCGGCCTCGAACCTGATCGCCAACGAGGGCGACGGCTTCCTGATCAGCCAGGCGCGCCTGGGCCCCGGCCGCATCCACCACTGCATGCGCACGATCGGCGCGGCCGAGCGCGCGCTCGAGCTGATGTGCCGCCGGGCATCCGAGCGCGAGACGTTCGGCGCGCCAGTCGCGAGCCGCGCGAACGTCCAGGACTGGATCGCCGAGTCGCGGATCGAGATCGAGATGATCCGCCTGCTGACGATGAAGGCCGCGTGGCTGATGGACACCGTCGGCAACAAGCACGCGCGCACCGAGATCGCCGCGATCAAGGTCGCGGGGCCCACCGTGGCGCTGAAGGTCCTCGACCGCGCCATCCAGGTGCACGGCGGCGGCGGCGTCTCGCAGGCGTTCCCGCTCGCGCGCATGTACGCCGCGATCCGGACACTGCGGCTGGCCGACGGCCCGGACGAGGTCCACAAGATGACGATCGCGCGCCGCGAGCTGCGCGCGGCGACCGCCCCGGCCGAGGCGACCGCGGGCGCGCGGTGAGCACAGCCGCCCCGCGGACCCAGCGCGGCGAGCGCACGCGCGCCGCGCTGGTCGCCGGCGCGCGCCGCGTCTTCGAGCGCGAGGGCTACCTCGGCACGAAGATCACCGACATCACCCGCGAGGCGGGCGTCGCGACGGGCTCCTTCTACACGTACTTCGCCGACAAGGAGGAGGTCTTCGCGGCCGTCATGGACGACGTGCGCCACGAGATGCTGCACCCGACCGTGGAGGCCGCCGAGGATCCCGTCGCCGCGATCGAGGTGGCCAACCGCGCGTACCTCGAGGCCGTGCGTCGCAACGCGCGGCTGGTGGCGCTGATGGAGCAGGTCGGCGCGATCGACGAGCGCTTCCGCGCCTGGCGCCAGGAGACGGGGCGGGTGTTCGTCGAGCGCAACACGGCGGCGATCCGGAGCCTGCAGCGCCAGGGCCTCGCCGACCCACGGCTGGACCCCGAGCTGGCGGCGCGGGCGCTCTCCGCGATGGTCTCGCGGATGGCCTATCTCACGTTCGTCAGCGGCGAGGTCGGCGCATCGCTCGAGGACGTGCTCGCGGCCGTCACGCGATTGTGGGCCAATGCCCTGAGGCTCAGCCCGGCAGCGTGAAGCCGGCGTCGACGACCAGCGTCTGGCCGGTCACCTTCGCTGCGGCGTCCGACAGGAGAAAGACGGCCGCCTGCGCGATGTCCTCGGGATCCAGAACGGTCCGCAACGGCGCGCGCTCCGCGCTGGCCGCGGCGATGCCCTGCCAGTCCGGGATCGCCTTGAAGAGGTCGGTCAGGACGACGCCGCCGGCGACGCAGTTCGTGCGGATGCCGTCCGGCCCGAGCTCGACCGCGAGATAGCGCACCAGCACTTCGATCGCAGCCTTGGCCGTCCCAAAGGCCGCGTAGGCGTCGTAGACGCGGCGCGCGCCGAGGCTCGAGATCGCGACGATCGCGCCGCCCCCGGCCTCCCGCATCGACGGCGCGACGCGCTGGGAGAGCAGCAGCAGGGCGCGCGCGTGCGCGGCCATCGTGTAGTCCCAGTCGGCGACGGTCATGTCGGCCACCGGCGCGAACGTCCCGTTGGCCGCGTTGCACACGAGGTAGCGCAGCGGGCCGAGCTCCGCGATCGCGCCGTCGACCACCGCGAGGTTCGCCTCGACCTCGCCGGCGTCGCCCTGGAGCACGACCGCGCGGCGCCCGAGCCCACGGATCTCCTGCGCGGTCTCCTCGGCCGCCTCGCGGTTGGACACGTAGCTGAGCGCGACGTCGCAGCCGCCGCGGGCGAGCTCGAGCGCGCAGGCGCGCCCGATGCCGCGTGACCCACCGGTGACGAGCGCGTTGCCGTCCATCTAGGCCGGCGCCACGTCCCGCAGGAACGCAAGCATCGCCTCGTTGACCTCATCCGGGCGCTCCTGCTGGGTCCAATGGCCGCAGCCCGGGATGAGCAGGTTCGTGCGCAGGTCCGGTACCTCCGCGGGCATCCCCTTGTAGATCTCCTCGTTCATGAGGACCACGAGGTCCGCCTCACCCGCGACGAAGCACGCCGGCACCCTGATGTGCGCCCCGCGGAACGGCGCCATCTCCTCCCACGTCGCGTCGGCGGCGCGGTAGTAGTTCAGACCGGAGGCAAAGCCGGTGCGCTCGAAGTCCGCGGCGTAGACGTCGAGGTCCTCTTCAGACAGCCAGGCCGGGAGCTCCTTCGGCCACGCGAATGCGTCCTCGAGCCTGTCGCCGCGGACGAGGTCCCCGAGCGTGACCTCCTCCGGCGGTGCGTCGCCCGAGGCGGTGAAGAAGAAGCCCGCCAGCCAGCGGCGGACGTCGCGCTCGAGATCGGCCTCCGCGCGCCCGACCTCGTTGAAGTACAGCTGGTAGTGGAAACCGTCACCGGTCTCGCGGTCCATCGCGACGCTCGGCGGGATCGTGTGGTCGTAGGCGAAGGTGGTGCGCGCGCCGTAGTAGGGCACGCTCAGCCCGATCACCGCACCGAACAGGTCGGGGCGCATGAGCGCCGCGTTCCAGGCCACGGGGGCGCCCCAGTCGTGGCCCGCGATCACCGCGGTGTCATGCGGAAGTTCGGCGAGCAGGCCGACCATGTCGCCCACGAGCTTCGGCTGCGTGTACTTGGTGCGGTCCAGCGGCCGCGACGAGCGCCCGAAGCCGCGCATGTCCGGCGCGACGGCGTGATAGCCGGCCTCGGCCAGCGCCTGCAACTGGTGGCGCCACGAATACCACGACTCCGGGAAGCCGTGGCACATGATCACGCACGGCCCGTCCTGCGGGCCAGCCTCGGCGACGTGCAGCCGGATCCCATTGGCATGCACCAGGCGATGCGTCACCTCGCTCATCGAAGCCGACCCTAAGCAGCGTTCCGTCGCACCGCCGGTCGGTGGCCGACGCCCGTTGTCAAAGGTCCAACCGCTCGCTCGACGGCGGCACGAGCCGGGGCCGCCGGGGTGGTACGCAACGCGCATGCTCAAGCGGACCGTCTTCGCCGACGAGCACGAGCTGTTCCGCGAGTCGGTGGCTGCGTTCGTGGCGCGCGAGATCATGCCGCGGCGCGACGAGATCCGGCGCGAACGGCGGCTGGGCCGCGGGCTGTGGCGCACGGCCGGCGACCACGGCTTCCTCGGCCTGTCGGTGCCCGACGCCTACGGCGGCGCCGGCCTGGGCGACTTCCGCTTCAACGCGGTGTTGCAGGAGGAGCTCGCGGGCGCCGGAATGGCCTACGCGTCGGCGTTCCAGGTCCACGCCGACGTGGTCGCGCCCTACCTCGTCGAGCTCGGCAGCGACGAGCAGCGCAAGCGCTGGCTGCCGGGCTTCTGCAGCGGCGAGCTGATCACCGCGATCGGCATGACCGAGCCGGGCGCGGGCTCGGACGTGGCCGCGATCCGCACGACGGCGCGCGCCGACGGCGGCGACTGGCTTCTCAACGGCTCCAAGACGTTCATCACCAACGGCACGGGCGCCGATCTGGTGGTCGTGGCCGCGCGGACCGGCCAGGGCGCAGGGCACCGCGCGCTGACCCTTTTCGTGGTCGAGGACGGCATGGCCGGGTTCGTGCGCGGGCGCAAGCTCGAGAAGTCGGGGCAGCACGAGGCCGACACCGCGGAGCTGTTCTTCGAGGACGTGCGCCTGCCGGCGGCAAACGTGCTCGGCGAGCCCGGCGAGGGCTTTCGCTACATGATGGAACGCCTGCCGCTCGAGCGGCTGAGCTCGGCCTGCGGCAACCTCGCGCACGCCGGCGCCACGCTGCGGACGACGCTCGACTACGTTCGCGAGCGCCGTGCCTTCGGGCAGCCCGTCGGCTCCTTCCAGGCCAACCGCTTCCTGCTCGCCGAGCTCGTGACGATGGTCGATGTCACGCAGGCCTACGTCGACCGCTGCCTGGAGGCGCACATCGCCGGCGAACTCGACGCGGTCGACACCGCGAAGCTGAAGTGGTGGACGGCCGACGTGCAGAACAAGGTCGCCGACGCCTGCGTGCAGCTGTTCGGCGGCTACGGCTACATGCAGGAGTACGACGTCGCACGCGCGTGGGCCGACGCGCGCGTGACGAAGATCTGGGCCGGCTCCAACGAGATCATGAAGGAGCTCATCGGGCGCTCGCTGGGGCTCGGCGATCCGCGCTAGGCGTGGTTCCTGAGGAGGTTGTTCGGTTGGCGCCACGAACGCGCCACGAGGCCGGTCGATCCACTCCCTCAGTGACCCAGTCCCACTCCCGCCGTTGGACCCAGACGGGAAGCTAGGCGGGCACCTCGCGGCCCAGCCAGCCGCGGTAGAAGCCGTCGATGTCGGGGAGGTACTCGTGGATCGCCGGGTAGCCAGGCGGCACCGCCTCGGTCTCGAGCAGGCGCCCGGAGAGCGGGCAGTAGTACTCGCGCAGCTCCTGCCAGTCGCCCTCGGGGTGGCCGAGCTTCGGGTAGATCTCGCGGTACAGATCGTCGCTGTCGCGCACGAACATCGGCACGTGCAGCTTCCAGTTCTGATCCCAGCGGCAGAGGTCAGCGCCGGCGTCCGTGCGGATCACCAGCTCGCCGTCGGAGCGGCGCCGCACGATGTTCATGCCCTCTCCGTAGGGCAGCACGATCGGGTCGTCATAGCCCACGCGCTCCTGCAGCAGGGCGACCCACTTGTCGAAGCGATCGGGGTCCTTGATCCCGGACTGGATGTCCTTGACCGCGCGCCGCGAGAGCTTCTCGTCCAACAGGTCGGCGAGCGTCTCGGCGGTCATCTCGGTCGTGACCGGCACATGGTGCAGGTCGTCGGGCAGGAAGACCTCCGACGCGGCGAGGTACGCCCGCACCGACTCCTCGGGCGTGACCTTGCCCGGCGCCGCCCGCTGCACTGCGACCGTCGGCGTGACGACGTCGAAGTCGAAGTCCTCGGGCAGGTCCCAGAAGCCGCGGAACTCCGCGGCCCACGCCGGCTCGAGCCGCATCGATTCGCTGAACATCACCTTGACCGGCTCGATCAGGTCCTGCGCGAGGATCCGCTCGCGCTGCTGGGCCCACCACTCCTGCGCGGGCCGCGCGCGCTCCAGGCGCCGCGCACGCACGGCGTCGCGGTCGGCGCGCCCGTAGGCGCGATCGGCCCACGCCGGCTCGATGTGGCCGCCCGCGATGTCCTGCTCGATCGCCGGCTCGGGGCGCATGAGCGGGTCGCCCAGCCCGCCGCCGCCGCGGCCGGAGGACAGGTACACGTCCCCCGACTTCATCGGGATCATCATCGTGTACGGGTCCTGCTCCAGCTGGTGCTTGCCGCCGATCGCGTTGAGCTGCGGGTTCTCGCCGCTGACGTCCGCGACCGGGTAGGCCTCTCCCGCCGCCGCGAGCTCGTAGAGGTCGGAGTCGATGATGTTGTGGACGTACGCGCTCGGCGCCGGGTAGCCGCCGAAGAGGCCGGGCGCCGTCAGCATCCCGCCCGCGCCGATGTTCTCGATCTCGAAGTCCGGCGTGCCGTGGACCAGCAGCAGCGACTCGAACGACGAGCCGCCGCGGTGGCGGCCCCAGCCGCCGGTGTTGGGCTTGATCCGCCGGCCGAGGTAGATCATGGGCATCACCAGCTCCCACATCTCGATGTCGCCCATGTCGCCCTCGGGGTTGAAGACCGCGGCCCCGTAGTCAAGCCCGTCGAGGACGTACTTGCCGCCCTGTCCCTGGGCGCCGATCTCGAAGTTCATGAAGCCCGAGATCTGGCCGTACTGGTCGATGCCGCCACCCTGAGGGACATTGCCCGGCACGGTGTAGGTGCCGACGATCTCCTCGATGTAGCCGCGCGACTGCAGCGCGCGCGAGACCGCGCGCAGGTAGCCCACCGACGTGCAGAACATCGGCATCCACGGGAACGAGGACGAGCACGGCGCGTCGCCGAGGTCCGCCCACGAGCCCTCGGTCAACTTCAGCTCGGTGGCGTAGTAGGCGCCGTCGTTGATCTTGTCGTTGCAGATCAGCGTCTGCGTGAACAGGATCCACTGCATGCCCTGCTGAGCGGACGGCGTCGCGTTGAACGAATGCCAGCCCCACGCCGAGCAGCCGCGCAGGTCGGTCGTCCAGCGCCCGTCGCGGTCGACGACGGCCTCGTAGGCGCCGTGCATGATCTGGTCGCGCTGCGCGCGACGCGGGAGGTTCAGCTTGTCGGCGTAGCGCGCCTCGTTGAAGCCGACCGCGCGGTAGCGGCCCGGCACGAGCATCCCGCGCACGCGTGACTTGAAGTCGCGCCGGCCGTCCTCGATCGCCTCGCGCATGAACTGCTTGAAGCTGTCGGTGCCCTCCTCGAGCACGAGCCGTTCCACGGCATCGCGGATCATGTGGCAGCCGGCCAGGCGCGTGCGCTCGTCCAGCAAGTACAGGCCCGGCGCGCGGCTCTGCATCGACACGCGCTTGACATGCCAGGCGGCCAGGGTGTCGCGCTCGCCGATCTTCATGGCGTGCAGGTCGATGCCGTCATCGAAGCGCGTGGTCGGCGCGACGCAGACCCCGCCCGGCGTCGAGGCGCCGATGTCCATCACGTGGATCACGCCGCCCGCCCACGCGAGCAGCTCGCCCTCGTGGAAGATCGGTACGAACGTCTGGACGTCGGCGTTGTGGACGTCGCCGATCGTCGGCTGGTTGTTGGCGAAGATGTCGCCAGGGCGGATCCCCGGGTTGTCCTCCCAGCCGTTGCGGACCATGAACTTGATGGCCTCGCTCATCGTGTGGACGTGGACGATGATCCCGGTCGACAGCGCGACGTTGTCGCCCTCGGGTGTGTAGAGCGCGAAGCAGATCTCGCCCAGCTCGCGCACGATCGGCGAGGCCGAGATGTTCAGCGCAGTCTCACGCGCGGTGACCATGCCGCCGCGCACGCGCGAGAAGAGCTTCTCGAAGTGCAGCGGGTCGGAGTCCTTCAGCGGCAGGTGCTCAAGGCCGTGGTAGTGCCCGGTCGCCGCGAAACGGCGCTCGGACTCCTCGAGCATCTGGAGCAGGGTCTGGCCGTCCCAGCCGACCGGCCGCTCGCGCGGCTCCAGCTCGCGGATCGTCTCGATGGTTGCCATCGCTCAGGCTCCCTTGTTCTCGAGGTGGAAGATGCCGTGCTCGTCCAGCCAGACGTGGCGGTCGGGCGGGATCGGGAAGGTCGTGGACTCCGCCTCGAGCACGGCGGGTCCCTCGATGACGTGACCGTTGCGCACGTCGTCCATGTCGTAGACATCGGTGTCGGCGAAGCCTTCGGTCCACCACACCTTGCGCGTCGTCTTGACAGGCGGCGAGCCCTCGACCCGCGGCGTGTTGGGCAGCGTCGGCTTCTCGATGTCGACCGACCCCTTGACGATCGCCTGGGCGATGAGGTAGCCCAGCTCGGGCGACGACGCCGCGCGCGCGTACATGCGTGTGTTCGTCTCTTCGAACGACGCGATCAGCGCGTCGACGTCCTCGACGCTGCCGATCACCGGCGACGGCGCGTCGACCTCGATGTCGACGAGCTGGCCGTAGTACTGCATGCGCACCATGTGGGTGAACGAGACGTCGTCACGGCTGTAGCCCGACTTCTCGAACTCCGCGCGCACGCGGTCCTCAAGCGAACGCCACGCCTGCGTCAGCAGCCCGCCCATCTGCACGCGCTCCTCCGCCGGCTGCCCGGGCAGCAGCGGCAGGTCGACCTGCCGGTCGAAGCGGTACTCGAACTCGGCGCATGCACACCCGAAGGCGCTGAAGCCGGCCGCCCACTCGGGCACCAGCACCTGCTGGTAGGGCACGCCGCTGGTGTAGCCGGCGACATGCAGCGGGCCGCCGCCGCCGTAGCACAGCAGCGTGTAGTCGGCGGGGCTGTACCCCTTGCCGAGGATCCTGCCGACGGCCTCGTTGCGCAGCGACGTCTCGAACAGCTCGATGACGCCCGCGGCGGCTGCCTCGACCCCAAGCCCGAGCGGGCCCGCCACCTGGCGCTGGACCTCGTGGCGCGCGCGCTCGATGTCGAGCTTGACCTGGCCGCCGAGGAAGTAGTCGGGGTTCAGGCGGCCGAGCACCAGGTTGAGGTCGGTGATCGAGACCGTGTTGACGCCGCCCTCGGGCCATGCCGTGCCGATCAGCGCACCGGCCGAATCGGGGCCGACCTCGGGGCGCCGGGCGTTGGGGTCGATCCGCACGTAGGAGCCGCAGCCGGCGCCGACGGAGTCGATCTGCACGAGCGGCATGTTGAGCAGGAACTTCGCCATGTCGGGCGTGGTCGTGACCTCGTAGCGGCGCCCGGTCAGCAGCGCGATGTCGAACGAGGTGCCGCCGATGTCGGTGCACAGCACGTTTGTCAGCCCGATGCGGTCGGCCAGCCAGCGCGCGCCGACGACGCCGCCGATCGGACCTGACACGAGCGTGGTCGCGAGCTGGTCGGCGTCGATCGAGATCGTGCCGCCATGCGAGGCCATCACCCGCAGCTCGAAGGCCGCGCCGCGCTCCTTGGTGCGGTCGCGCACCGCGCGCAGCGTCCCGCGCGAAGGCTCGGCCGCGTAGGCCTCGACGACGGTCGTGTTCAGGCGCGGGAAGTCGCGCCGCGAGGGATACAGCTCGCTCGAGACGAAGACAGGGCAGGCGCCATTGACGCCGCGCCGTGCCTTCTCCTCCTCGACGATCTCGCGCACGCGCTGCTCGTGGCCAGGGTTGCGATAGCTGAAGATCAGCGAGATGACGATCCCCTCGACCCCTTCGTCGAGCAGCTCGTTGACCGCGTCGCGCGCGTCCTGCTCGCGCAGCGGCAGCGCCTCGTTGCCGAACAGGTCGATGCGGCCGCGCACGCCCTTGACACGAGCGCGTGGGATCAGCGGCTCGTTGTGGTGGTGGGTGGCGATGTGCAGGCGGTCGGCGTAGGAGTAGCCCAGGTAGCTCTGGATGCCGCGCTCCATCTGCAGCGCGTCCTCCTGCCCCGCGGTGACGATCGCGCCGACTTTGCGGCCGCTGCGCGTCAGCAGCCGGTTGAGCATCGCCGTCCCCGAGAAGACGGCCGACTGGATCTGCGGGAAGCCCTCCTCGGGGCTGCCTTCCCACTGGCGCAGCGCATCCTCGGCGGAGTGCATGAGCCCGACGGACTCGTCCTGCGGTGTCGTCTGCGCCTTGCCGACGACGAAGCCACCGGACTCGTCGACGATGAAGGTGTCGGTCATCGTTCCGCCGGCGTCGATCGCCAGCACGCGTGGGTTGTGCGTGAGCGCCATTGTGCGCACGCTAGGCCTGCGCAGTCGCCGCGTCGTCGTCTTCTCCAACCCAGGCCACGGCGCCCGTTTGTGGCCGGGCCACAAACGGGCGTAGGGTCGTGGTGACAGCCATGCCCGCAACCGCCTCCGCCAGCCCGGGCCCCGCAGATTTCGCGGCGATCGTGACCGCGACGTCGGGTGAGCTCGAGGAGCTCACCGAGCTGCTCTCCGACACGATCCACGAGCACCTCGCCGAGCTCGACGACGACATGCGCGTGATGACCGCCGACAGCGTGCGTGCGAACCTCGCCTCGATCGTCACGATGCTGCGCGAGCGGCGCGCTCCGACGGAGGCGGTCGCGCCCGAGGCGGCGCTCGCCTACGTGCGCGAGTACGTCCAGCGCGGGCTGGAGCTGAACCTGCTGCACCGCGCCTATCGGGTGGCGCAGGCCGCACTGTCGCGGCTCGTGCTCGACCGCGTGCGCGCGACGACCGAGAACCCGGACCGCCTCGTGGAGACGTTCGGGGTCTTCAACGACTTCCTGTTCGCGTGGGTCGAGGAGATCGAGCGCCAGCTGCTCGACGTCTACCTGCGCGAGCGTGAGCAGTGGGTGCGCAGCGCCGCCGCGATCCGTGCCGCCGAGGTCAGGGCACTGCTCGACGGCGCGCGGGCGGACGTGCCGGGCATCAGCCGGCGGCTCGGCTACGAGCTCGAGCGCGAGCACGTCGCGTTCGTCGTGTGGACGGACGAGGAGCCCGCCGGCGACGGCCACGCCGCGCTGCGCGACATGGAGCGCCTGGCAGCCGGCGTCTCCGACGCGCTGGGCGCCCACGCGCTGCTGACGGTGCCCCTCGGCCGTCACCTCGGCTGCTGGGTCGGCCTGCAGGACGAGCCTGACTGCGAGCGGCTGGCGGGCGTCCCGTGCCCGCCCCAGCTGCGCTACGCGCTCGGCACGCGGGCCGCGGGCGTCGAGGGCTTCTGCCTCAGCCATCGCGAGGCGATGCTCGCGCGGAGCGTTGCGCGCCGCGCGCGTGGCCGTGGCGCGGCCACGACCTTCTCGGCGGTCGCGCTGGACGTGCTCGCCACGCACGACGCCGACGAGGCGCTGCGCTTCGTCGAGCGTGAGCTCGGGCCGCTGGCGGCCGACGACGATGCGGCGCGGCGCATGAGCGCGACGCTCCGCGTCTTCCTCGACGAGGGCTCGAGCTACGTGCGCGCGGCGCGCCGCCTCGGCGTCCACGAGAACACGGTGGCCTACCGCGTCCACCGCGCCGAGGAGCTGCTCGGCCATCCGACGACCGAGCGCCAGCTCGAGTTGCGCGTCGCGCTCAGGCTGGCGCGGCTCCTGCCGCGGCCGCGGCCGGCGGCGTGACCGGGTCGGCCACGCGCACGACGAGCTTGCCGACCTTGTCGCCGTCGAACAGGCGCGCGAGCGCGTCCGGCGCCCGCTCGAAGCCGTCGACGATCGTCTCGTCGTAGTGCAGCCGGCCCTCGGCGAGCAGCCCCGCGAGCTCGGCGATCGCCTCCTCGAAGCGGTCGGCGTGATCGAGGACGAGGAACCCGGACATAGTCGCCCGCTGCATGATCAGCTGGCCGATCGCCTGCTGGCCGAGCCACTCGCGGTCGCCGCCCATCGCGTTGTACTGGGAGATCATCCCGCACAGCACGATCCGCGCGCCCACGTTGAGGCGCATCAGGACGTGGTCCATGATCTCGCCGCCGACGTTCTCGAAGTCGACGTCGATCCCGTCCGGCGTCGCCGCGTCGAGCTGGTCGCGCCAGTCCGAGGCCAGGCGGTCGACGCAGGCATCGAAGCCGAGATCCTCCACCACGTGGCGGCACTTGTCAGCGCCACCGGCCACGCCGACGACGCGCGCGCCACGCGTCTTGGCGACCTGACCGGCGACCGACCCGACGGCCCCGCCGGCGGCTGACACAACGACGGTGTCCCCCGCCCCCACGCGCCCGAACAGCTCGACCCCCAGCCACCCGGTGATTCCGGTGTGGCCAAGGGCACCGACGAAGGCCGGCAGCGGCGCCGGCAGCGGGTCGGGCAGCGGCGTGAACGGCGACTCGAGCAGCGCGTCGTCGGCGAGGCAGAGCTCCTGCCAGCCGGTCCAGCCCATCACGAGCGTGCCCTTCGGCAGGTCCTCGCGCCGCGAGTCGACCACCTGGCCGATCCCGAGGCCGCGCATCACCTCGCCGAGCGGCACGGCCGGCATGTAGCCACGCATGTCGCTCATCCAGATGCGGTTCGTCGGGTCCAACGACAGCAGCAGCGTGCGCACGAGCGCCTGGCCGTCCCGCAGCTCCGGCACGGGCTCGGAGACGAGCTCGAGGTCGCCGGGGCGCAGGTCGCCCTCGGGGCGCCGGCGCAGTCGGAAAGCACGATTCACCAGGTTTCCCAATGGATCACCTCATCTGGTTCGGGCCGTAGGGCCGGGCGGAAATCGGTCCCCTGCGTGTACGCGACCGGGCTGACCGCGCAGATCGTCACCTCGTCGTGCGGGATGCCGACGAGCCGGGCCGTGCGCTCCTCCTCGCTGAGCGACACACCGGTCCAGCACGTGCCCAGGCCGTGCAGCCGGGCGGCGAGCATGAACGACCACATCGCTGGATGCACGCTGGCGGCGAGGTTGACGGCACGGAACGCCGGCAACCCGTCGGCGCGCCCGCGCGCGCAGGCGAGCACGATCGCGGGCGCGCGATGGAAGTTCTCCGCCAGGTGGTCGGCAGAGCGCGCGGTGCGCTGCTGCTGGGCGTTGCGCTCCGCGTCGCCCTTGTCGACCTTGCCGATGTAGCCGGAGGAGTCCTTGTAATTCGCGTACGCGTCGCGATAGGCGTCGCCGAGCTCGCGCCGGCGGGCCTCCTCCGTGACGATCACGAACTGCGCCGGCCACTTGTTGGACCCCGACGGCGCCTGCAGCGCGACCGCCACACAGGCACGCAGGACGTCGTGCTCCACGGGCCGCGAGAAGTCAAGGCGCCTGCGCACGGCGCGAGTGGTGGTCAGCAGCTCCTCGGGCGTCATCGCCGCAGCTCCATGGCCCAGCGCTCGGTCGCGACGCGCAGATAGGGGGTCTGCACGGTGCGGATCAGCGTGCGCAGCTCCTCCACCTGCCCCGACGCCAGCGGGTAGTCGCGGCGCACGGGGCCGGAGGCCTGCATCGCCGCGATGTCGGTCTCGGGAATGAGGGCCTTGAGGATCAGCAGGTCGTCCTCGCCCTCGCCCGTGCCGTAGCGCTTGCGCAGCTCGTCGAGCGTCGGCTGCTCGGGCGGGTTGGCGATCACCCGCTCGGCGTTGTCGGCAGCCATGATCCGATCCAGAACCTCCGGCGCGAGCGGCGCGGGCGGGTTGCCGTAGTGGCCGGCGGCGTACGCCACGACCTGGTCGGGCACCAGCGAGTAGCGGGCGCCGGTGACGATGTTCAGCACCGCCTGCGTGCCGACGAGCTGACTCAGCGGCGTGGCCATCACCGGCCAGCCGAGCTCCCGCCTGACGTTGCCGGTCTCCTCGAGCACCTCCTCGAGCCGGTGCGTCATCCCGTGCTGTTCGAGCTGCGCCTTGAGCGTCCCGACCATGCCGCCCGGCACCTGGTGGGTGACGTTGAAGAGGTCGTACTCGGAGACCTGGTCCACGAGGTAGCCCGCCGCGTGGCCGACGCGGCGGAAGTGCTCGTCGACGCCCGGCAGCAGGGCGGTGTCGACCGAGTGCGCCACCCCCATCATCTCCAGGTTGCGCACGACGCTCTGAACGGAGGGCACCGACGGCCCGTTGGCCATCGAGCGGACCGCCGTGTGCAGGACCGTGATCCCGTGGCGGACCGCCTCCACGTAGGTCAGCCCCGACATGCCCATCAGGTTGTTGGCGTGGATCTCGACCGGCTTGGGCGCCGCGGCGGCGACGATCTTCGGCACCAGCGTCCGCAGCCGGTCGGCGTGCAGGACCCCGGCGGTGTCGTAGAACAGCACGCCGTCGATCTCGGGAACAGCAGCGAGCTCGGCGGCCCGCGCGGCCAGGTAGTCGTCGGTGTGGACCGGCGACTCGGTGTGGAACACCGTCCCGACGACCTCCGAGCCGTACTCCTTGGCGATCTTCGCCAGGCGCGCGAAGTTCTCGATCCCGTAGAGCACGTCGTAGATCCAGAACGAGCGGATCCCGTGCTCGTTGAGCTGCCGCATCCAGGTGTCCATCAGCGCGTCGGGCGAGACACCGAACGAGATGCACGCGTTCGCGCGCATCCCGCCGCGCATCGGCGTGCGGTGGATCGCCGCGCGCAGCAGGTCAAGGCCCTCCCACGGATCCTCGCGGCAGTACTTGACCATCACCTCCATCATCGAGCTGCCCGCGTAGTCCACGACGCTGTAGCCGGTGCGGTCGATCGCGTCCGCGACCGGCAGCGCCATGCCCGCCTGCATGCGCATGCCCCACAGCGCCTGGTGGCCGTCGCGCAGCGTCGCGTCGAGGATCTGGACGTCAGGCATGGGGCACGCCCGCGGTCTCGCGCAACTGCTTCTTGAGGATCTTGCCTGCCGCGTTGCGCGGCAGCTCCTCGACGATGCGGTACTCCTTGGGACGCTTGTGGCGGGCGATCGCCTCCAGGCAGCGCCGGTCGAGCTCCTGCTCGTCCACCTCAGCACCTGAGACGGGAACGACGAACGCGACGACGCGCTCGCCCCACTCCGCGTCCGGCAGGCCGACCACCGCCGCCTCGGCGACCGCCGGGTCGGCGTGCAGCACGTCCTCGACCTCGCGCGGGTAGACGTTGTAGCCGCCGGTGATCACCACGTCCTTGGCGCGGTCGACCAGCGTCAGCCGCCCGTGCTCGTCGAAGCTGCCGACGTCGCCGGTGTGCAGCCATCCGCCGCGCAGCGCCTCGGCCGTGGCCTCCGGCAGGTCGAGGTAGCCGGCCATCACGGTCGGGCCGTCGGCGACGACCTCCCCCACCTCTCCGCGCCCGAGCTCGCGATCGTCGCCATCGACGACGCGCACGCGCATCCCGACGCGCGCGACGCCGACCGAGCGCAACGCGTCCTCGTCGCCGGCGTCAACCGCAGCGCCGATCGCCGCCTTCCCGTTCGCCGTGATCGTGCACGGCGACTCGCCCTGGCCGTACCCGTTCCACAGGCAGGGGCCGAACGCGTCCACTCCATCGCGCAGGTCCGACGGCAGCACCGGTGCCGCGCCGACGAGGATCGTCCCCAACCGCTCCCTGTCGAGCTCGCGTGCCGCGGGATGCGCCGCCAAGCGCCGCAGCAGCGTCGGCGGCACGAAGAACGACGAGCGCTCGCCGGCGGCCACGAGGTCGAGCAGCTCGGCGGCGTCGAAGCCGCCCGAGGGCGGGAGCACCTGCGGGCCGCCGCGCGCGACGAACGGCAGGCACATGAGTCCCGACGCGTGGCTGAGCGCCGCCACGTGGATGATCGCGTCGTGCGGCTCGACCGTGGCGGCGTCGGCGGTGTAGGCCGCGGACATCGCGAACAGGTTGTGGTGCGACAGCCGCGCGCCCTTCGCGCGGCCCGTCGTGCCGGAGGTGAAGAAGATCCAGGCGTCGTCGCCGGCGAGCCGCGTGACGGGCGCCATCGGCTCGGCCCGCAGCAGCGCCGCGTCATCGGCCTCGCCGAACACGAGTACCGGGACGTCGTCGACCTGTGCGAGCAGGTCGTCGGCGACGTCCGCGGTGGCGAAGCACAGTTTCGCGTGCCCGCGGTCGATGATGTCCGCCGCCTCCTTGGCATGCAGGCGGCTCGAGATGGGGACGGCCACGCCACCCGCGTGCCAGATCGCGAACAGCGCCTCGAGGTAGGCCGGGTGGTTGGCCGCGAACAGCGCGACCGCGTCGCCCGGCGCGATTCCATGGCGGTCACGCAGCGCCGCGGCGCGGCGCGCGACAGCATCCGCGAAGCCGCTCCACGTGCGCACCGGCTCGTTCCCGACGACGATCGCGGGCCGCTCGGCGCCCCAGCGTGCCGGGCCGTCGAGCAATCCCGCGAGATTGGCGCCGCTCATCGGCCCGGCTCTGTCGCGCTCGTGTTCCTCAGCTCGCCGTCACCGCCGCCGACGAGCCGCGCGCGGCTGCCTCCAGCTCGGCCGCCTTCGAGTCGTCGGGATGGTGCTTGACCCACGCGTCGTCGTCGTAGTGGCGCAGGTCGTGCACGGGCGAGCGGAACTCGCGCGCCGCCTGGTTGCACTCGTCCTGCGTCAGCTTGCCGCGCGTCGTCGTGTACTTCGCGGTCTTCTCCGGCAGCGTGGTGCTGCCTTCGCGGATCGGCCCGACCGAGGCGGTCCACTCGTCGTCGACGAGGACCGAGTAGGGAATGTACGACCACATCTCGCCACGGCCATCGTTGAACTTCGCCATGTGGTACTCGGACCGGTTCTGGGAGGTCATCGAGACGAGGCCGACGATCTCGGCGATCAGGTTGTTGCCGTACTCGTCGTTCATGAGCGGCTTGAACCGGTGTGCCCGCTCCTCGACCTTGAACCAGTCGTCCTGGTCGTAGACGCCCGCGAAGTGCGCGAGGTCCTTGGTCACGCCCGCGTAGACCAGCAGGCCTGCGTCGATCATCTGGTCGCGCGACCAGCCGGCCATCATCTTCCACATGCCCGCCGTCGCGGTCTCGAGCTCGCCGGTCAGGTGGTCGAGGTAGTCCGCCAGGTCGGACGCGTTGTCCATGTGGACCGGGATGTAGCCCTCCGAGAGGAAGTCCGACGTGTACAGCCCCACCGCCACGATGTTGGCGGCGTCGTAGGAGGGTGTTGCCTCGAAGCTGCCCCAGTCGTCGACCATGTTGAAGTGGGTGTCCTTCATGATCACCGGGACCG
>Ga0308175_100000918_pt1 | contig 19537 bp, 18 predicted proteins | sample PhyCR1_3_FD_203893 | JGI IMG/M metagenome (GOLD analysis project Ga0308175, IMG submission 203893) | Soil microbial communities from UC Gill Tract Community Farm, Albany, California, United States - DLSLS.C.R1 | ecosystem: Environmental > Terrestrial > Soil > Agricultural land | place: USA...
AGTCAACGTCGCCAAGGGCTTCGCGGGCGAGGTCGACCTCTCCGGCGTCATCCTGACGCGGATGGATGGCGATGCACGCGGCGGCGCCGCGCTGTCGATGCGCGCAGTCACCGGCAAGCCCATCAAGTTCGCCGGCGTCGGTGAAGCGCTCGACAAGCTCGAGGCCTTTCACCCCGATCGCGTCGCCGGCCGAATCCTCGGCATGGGCGACGTGGTCAGCCTGGTCGAGCGAGCCGCGGAGACGATCAAGGTCGAAGACGCGGAAAAGCTCGCCGCCAAGATGGCCAAGGGCAAGTTCGACCTCGACGACCTCTGGGCCCAGCTTCAGCAGATGCAGCGGATGGGCGGGCTCGGCGCGCTTGCCGGAATGATGCCCGGACTCAAGGGCATGAAGGGAGCGATGGACCAGGCGGCCAACAGCAAGGCGTTGGTCCATATGGAGGCGATGCTCTCGTCGATGACGGCCAAGGAGCGCGCCCGGCCCGAACTCATCAATGCGAAGCGCAAGATCCGTGTCGCCAAGGGTTCCGGAACGACGGTTCAGGAGATCAACAAGCTCCTGAAGATGCACCAGGAAATGTCGACCGCGATGAAGCGGCTCAAGAAGATGGGCGGGCTCGGAAAGCTCGCGGCGATGTTCAGCAAAGGCGGATTGGAAGGCGCGCTCGGCGGACTTGCCCCCCCCGGCGCGCTTCCTCCCGGCGGAATGCCGGGGCTGGGCGGGGGAGGCGTGGGCCTCCCCGGCCTTGGCGGCGCTTCGCCCTTCAATTTGCCCCCAGGTTTCGATAAGTTTTCAAAGAAATAGAGCGATTTAAGGAAGGAAGTTCATAATGGCAGTTGCAATTCGTCTTTCGCGCGGCGGCTCGAAGAAGCGGCCCTATTACCGGATCGTTGTGGCCGACAGCCGCAACGCCCGCGACGGCCGCTTCATCGAGAAGGTCGGCACTTACAATCCGTTGCTGGCGAAAGACTCGCCCGAGCGCGTCAAGCTTGACACGGACCGCATTTCGCACTGGCTGAACGTTGGCGCGCAGCCGTCCGACCGCGTCCTCCGCTTCCTCGACGCGGCCGGCCTGCGCGAGCGTCCGGTGCGCAACAACCCGAAGAAGGCCGAGCCTGGCGAGAAGGCCAAGGAGCGAATCGAGGAGCGCGCGAAGAAGGCTGCCGACGCCGAAGCCGCTGCGAATGCGCCCGCCGAAGAGCCTGCGGCCGGGACACAGGAAGAGGCCGAGGCTGTAGTCGCCGAGGCGGTCGAGGAAGCGACCGGGGAGCCCACCACGGAGGCCGAAGCCGTGGTTGAAGAGGTGAGCGAACAGACTCCACCCACCGCCGAGGAAGAGGCCGCAGCGCCCGACACCGAGGAAGCGCCCGCCGAGGAGGCATCAGTCGAAACTTCCGCAGAGGAAGCCGCTGATGAGCAGCCCGATGCGACCGATCGCGGCGAGTCCGCGGAAGCTCCCGCCGAAGGCGCCGACGACGTCGCTCCGCCGACCGAAGGTTCGCCCGAAGCTGCCGAGGCCGACACCGCCGGTGGTGAATCGAGCGAAGAGCCGGCCGAGGGCGCCGCTGAAGAGACCAAGGCCTGATGCTTAGCTCCTCCCTATCGCAATGCGATGGGGAGGGGGACCGCTCAGCGAAGCTGAGTGGTGGAAGGGTCGGCGTAAACCCCTCCACCATCGAATCTTCGTTCGATGGTCCCCCTCACCATGAGCTGCCCTCATAGGGAGGAGCGATGGACAAGCGAATCGCGCTCGCCGCGGTTGCCGGGGCGCATGGCGTCAAGGGCGAACTTCGGCTGAAGCTGTTCAGCGACAGCATCGAGAGCCTGTCGCGTCATGAAACACTGTACGTTGGGGGCGTCGAAAGGCGCCTCCTTGCAATTCGCGACAGCGGGAAGACCGCCGCCGTTGCTCGCTTTGAAGGTATTGCCGACCGATCAGCCGCTGAAGCCCTTCGCGGCACGCTGGTCGAGGTCGACCGCTCCGCATTGCCGCCGCTCGAAGAGGGCGAATATTACCATACCGACCTCGTCGGCCTGCCTGTGGTGGATCGCGAAGACCAGCCAGTCGGTACGGTTGTTGGCGTCGAGAATTACGGCGCCGGCGACCTGCTAGAAATCGAAGACGCGGCCGGGAAAAGCTCGTTGATCCCCTTCAGAGACGGCATTGCCGATCTCCGCGAAGGCCGGATCGTTATCGACCCCGCATTCCTCGCCTAGCTTCCCGTCTCCGCCTCCTGGATTTCGTTCGAGGCCTCACGCCACCGCGGATTTTCGGCGCACAAATCATTGCGGATCGCGGTCGCGGCGACACCGCCCTGGCCCATGGCGTGGCTGATCTGGTCAAGGCCGATCACTACATCTCCTGCAGCGTACAGGCCAGGCACGTTGGTGCGCATATGGCTATCGACGACGATGGCTTGGTCCTCCGAAAGCTTCGCGCCGACCATTTCCGCCAGCTGCGTATGCGTGTCGCTTCCCAGCGCCGGATAGATGCTGTCGAAGGTGTAGTGGCCCTCGGCAGTGTCGACGACGATACACTTGCTGGAGATCGCCACCGCCTGGGCTGGCCCATCGACACAATCGATGCCCGCGGACTTCAGCTTCTGTCGGTCCTCCGCGCTCAGGTTAAGCGCCTTGTCAGGCGCGATGAGCGTGATGTCCGCCGTGTAGCTCCGGATGAACAGCGCCTCCGCGACTCCGTGGCTGTCGCTACCGATCACTCCGACACGCTTGTCGGTCACCTCGTAGCCGTCGCAGATCGGGCAATAGCGGACGAGGCCGCGCGCCAGCGCGTCATCGTGGAGCGCTTCGTCCATCGGCGGCCTGCGGTTGGTGACGCCGGTAGCCAGCAATATCGTTCGGGCGGTTCCCGAGCCCGAGCCCCAGGTCGCGACGAAGCGGCCACTCTTTTCATCGTGTTCGAGCTTGGTCACGAATTCAGTTTCAATCTTCGCGCCATATTTGCACGCCTGGTCGCGCATTCGCTGGAGGAGGTCGGTGCCCTGAATTCCATCGGGAAAGCCGGAGACGTTGCGGGTGCAAGGGATCCACGAAGCTCGGCTCTTGCCGCCGTCAACGACGAGAATATCGAGGTGGAAGCGCGCGAGGTAGATTGCGGCTGTGAGGCCCGCAGGGCCGCCGCCGACGATCAGACAGTCGAGGATTGGTTCGTCCATCCCTCGCCAATGGATTGCCGCAACTGCGGTTCCCGACTAGCCCGCCGCCATGAACTGGACCTTCGTCCTGATCGGCTTCGCACTCGCCGTCTTCATGGGCTCGGCGCTCGTGTCTTTGCTGATTACCATCCGACCCGAATGGAGCGCGCGCCGGCGCCGGTTGACAGCAGCCTCGATGCTGCCGGCGATCACGCTGGCGGCGACAGTACTCATCATCCTGTTCGTCGCCACTTCCAATCACGATGAGGGTCAGCAGATGGAGGATCTGGCGATCAGGGCGTTGGCGACGATCGGCGGCGGCTTTACCTTGCTCGCCTGGGTCGGTGGATTGGTTGGCGCCACTTTGACCAGCAGGAGGCGCGAGGGATGAGCTTCCGCGCGTCCGTCCTGACACTCTATCCGGACATGTTCCCGGGCCCGTTGGGAGCGAGCCTGGCGGGGCGCGCGCTGGACGACGGCATCTGGAGCCTCGAGGCGACCAACATCCGCGACTTCGCGACGGATAAGCATCGAAGCGTCGACGATACGCCAGCAGGCGGCGGGGCTGGAATGGTGCTTCGTCCCGACGTGCTCGCCGCCGCGCTCGACAGCGTTGCGGATGGCCGCCCGATGCTTGCGCTCACACCTCGTGGAAAGCCTTTAGCGCAGGATCGCGTTCGCGAACTTGCTGTGGGTGTGGGGGTCATTCTCCTGTGTGGACGCTTCGAGGGATTCGACGAGCGAATTTTCGAGGCGCGCCCTCTCGAACCTGTCTCCGTCGGCGACTATGTCCTCTCCGGCGGAGAGCTCGGCGCGATGGTGATCCTCGATGCTTGCGTGAGGCTGCTTCCCGGGGTAATGGGCGCGGCCTCCAGCGGAGAGGAGGAGAGCTTCGAGACGGGGCTTCTCGAATATCCGCACTATACCCGACCCGTCGAATGGGAAGGACGCACGATCCCCGAAGTGCTGCGGTCGGGGGATCATGCGAAGATCGCGGCGTGGCGACACGAACGCGCGGTCGAAGATACACGGCTATGGCGGCCGGACCTGATCGAGCGCCACGGGGGCGCATCGCAGGCACCGCCCTCTGGCGCGCGGCGAAGAGATACGAAGGCTGACTGAACATGAACCTGATCCAGACCCTCGAGCGCGAGGCCATCGAAGCGCTGACCGCGGACAAGAAGGTCCCCGAATTCCGCCCCGGCGATACGCTGCGTGTCGGCGTGAAGGTCATCGAAGGCGACCGCACCCGCGTGCAGGCATTCGAAGGCGTGTGCATTGCCCGCGCCAACAAGGGTGTCGGCTCCAGCTTCACCGTGCGCAAGATCAGCTTTGGCGAAGGCGTCGAGCGCGTCTTCCCGCTCTATTCGCCGATCATCGACAAGATCGAGGTCGTGCGCCGCGGCGATGTGCGCCGCGCCAAGCTCTACTACCTGCGCGGCCGCACCGGTAAGGCCGCCCGCATCGCCGAGCGCCGCGACATCCGCCGCGACGTTCCGGGCGGACAGGGCGCCGCGACAGAAGCGAGCGAAGCCTAAGCGTCAATAACGGCAGTTGCAGCGAGGGACGCAGCCGTTACCAATACGGCATGCGTTTCCTCGTTGTCGCGGCGTTTGCGCCGTTCCTCCTCGCTCTCGCGCCAGCGCCCGGCGTTCCCCAGAAGAAGCTCACCATCGAGCGGATCTTCGCGAGCCCACCGATATCGGGCCCGAGCCCGCGCTTGCTCAAGCTGTCTCCTGACGGCCATTACGCCGCGCTATTGCAGCCGCGCCCGACCGACCGCGAGCGCTTCGATCTTTGGGCGATGGACACGTCGACCGGCCAGCTCCGGATGCTGGTCGATTCAACCAAGATTGGCGGCGGCGAGATCAGCGAGGCCGAGAAGATGCGCCGGGAGCGTAACCGCGTCGGGGGATCCAAGGGCATCGTCGAATATGAATGGGCGCCTGATGGCAAGTCGATCCTCGCTCCCGTGGACGGTGACCTCTATCTCGCGGATGTGGCCACCGGTGCCGTCCGCCGCCTGACGAACACGCCGGCGACCGAAATCGATGCCCATGTTTCGGAGGGTGGACGCTTCGTCAGCTTCGTCCGCGACCAGAACCTCTACGCCATCGACTTGTCGAACGGGACCGAACGCCCGCTGACGACCGAAGGAAAGGGCACGATCACCTGCGGAACCGCCGAATTCGTCGCGCAGGAGGAGATGGACCGGCACACCGGTACCTGGTGGGCTCCGCACGACGGCCGGGTCGCGGTCGAATGTTATGACGAGGCAAAAGTGGCGACCGTCACCCGTGCCGCTATCGGAGCGAACGGCACGAAGGTGTTCGACCAACGCTATCCGGCGGCAGGGACGCCGAACGTCACGGTGACGCTGTGGCTGATGAATTCGGATGGGAGCGGCCGGACGAAGGTCGACCTGGGCGACAATCCCGACGTCTATCTAGCCCGCGTCGACTGGTCGAAGGACGGTCGAACGCTCTTCGTTCAGCGCGAGAGCCGGGATCAGAAACATCTGGACCTGCTCGCGGTGGATCCCGCGACCGGGGCGAGCCGGTCAACCCTCAGCGAGAACGCCCAGACCTGGCTCAACCTCAACGACGATTTCCGCCCGCTGAAGGACGGAAGCTTTATCTGGGGGTCGGAGCGCAGCGGCTTCCATCATCTCTACCGCTGGGCAGACGGCCAGCTGACGCCGCTCACCCACGGCGACTGGACGATGACCGGGCTGGTCGGCGTCGACGAGCCACATCATCGCGTCTTCTTTACCGGCAACAAGGACAGCGTCCTCGAAGGCCAGGTCTATTCGGTTGATTATCTTAGCCCCGGCGAGCCGCAGCGGCTGACCGAGACGGGCTATTCGAACAGTGCCGACATGGACAAGGCGGGGACGCGGCTTCTTATCTCCCGCTCTTCACCGGACCAGCCGCCGCAGATCTATCTCGCCGACGATTCAGGCAAGCGCCTCGCCTGGGTCGAAGAGAACCGGCTCGACGCCTCGCATCCCTATGCGCCTTTCATGGCTGCTCACCGGCCTGTGAAATTCGGAACGATGAAGGCCGCGGACGGAAGCACGCTCTATTGGGAGATGATTACCCCTGCGCTGAAACCGGGGAAGAAATATCCGGTCTTCTTCGAACATTATGGCGGTCCAGGCTCGCAGCAGGTCAAGCGCGCATGGATGAACCCGATGGCTCAATATTGGGCGAGCAAAGGCTGGATCTACTTCCAGATCGACAATCGCGGTTCGCCCAACCGCGGGCGCGCGTTCGAGGATCAAATCTATCACGCAATGGGCTCGGTCGAGGTCGAGGATCAGGCGACAGCGGCGCGCTGGCTCCAGAAGCAGCCCTACGTCGATCCGCGAAAGATCGCGACCTACGGCTGGTCCTATGGTGGCTACATGACCCTGAAAATGCTCGAAAAGGCGCCAAAGGGCCTTTACGCGGCCGGCGTCGTCGGAGCGCCGGTAACCAAGTGGGAGCTTTACGACACCCATTACACTGAGCGTTACCTCGGCAATCCCGCGATCGATCCGAAGCCCTATCAGAGTTCAGACGCGCTCGCCGACGCCCTGAACATCAAGGAGCCGTTCCTGCTGCTTCACGGCATGTCCGACGATAACGTTGTCTTCCAGAACTCGACGATGCTGGCCGATGAACTGCAAGCCAATGATCGGCCGTTCGAGATGATGTTCTACGTGGGCCAGACCCACCGGCCCGCCGGCGAGGGCCGGCAGGCGCAGGTTCAGAACACGATCGAGCGATTCCTCGACGAGAAAGTGCTCCGGAAGTCCGACTAGTCGCGTCGTCTCTGGCGCTGGGGGATCGCCTCGCGGTCCACAAGCCGCGTGTAAAGGTGCCAGGTCGAATAGCCGAGCCACGGCAGGACGAAAGCGAGACCGACGAACAGCGGGATCGAACCGAGCACCAGGAGCACCGTCACGACGATGCCCCAACGCACCATCTCACCCTTGTTCGCGTGCGCTGCGCGCCACGATGCCGACACGGCCTCCGAGGCACTGACGTCGCAGTCGACCAGCATCGGCAGAGAGACGACGCTGAGCGCAAGCACGAACCAGCCGATGATCGCGCCGACGACCGCTCCACCCAGGATCAAAGCCCAGCCGCGCGGAGTGGTGAAAACGGACGTGAGGAAACCGCCGACTGACGTGGGAGTGCCCAGCCCGAAAAGCAGCGCATAAAGGAGTGCCGCGGCCATAAGCCAGCCAACGAAGATGACCAGCAATAGGCCTGCGACCATCCCCATATCGTCGACGGTCGGAAGTTTTCGAACCTGGACGAAATCGAACCAGTGGACCTCCCGCCGATTCTCCCTCCGTCTTGCGAGTTCGTAGAACCCGACCGCGGTAACGGGACCGAGAAGAGCGACGCCGGCGACCACGGGATAGAAGTAGGGAATCAGCGGCGCGCTGGTTGTCAGCGCGACGGCTGCGAGGCCGATGAAGGTGTAGATCAGCCCTGCAAAGACGAGATCGCCACGAAGCTCGCCGAAATCGGCATAGCCTTGTCTTAGCGAAGAACGCAGGTCCTCATCGGTAATCGTGCGGATGGGAATAAGCTTGGCCCGCTCGCCACGCGGGGTGGCGGATACAGTCTGGGTCGCCATGACACCTCCTTCAATCGGGTGCCGTCCGGCGCAACAGGCGCCGGGCGCCTGGAAGGCCCATAACATAGTGTCGTCGAGTCGTCAGACCTTCACCCGGCCAATCGTAACAGTCTCGTCCGGCGTATATTGCGGCCGGGCGAATTTTGGCCGGGCCTGAACCAGCGGGTTAGCGCTCGCCGGTAAACCGTTGCGGGATCCGACCACCGTGAAGACGACCGGCTTCGGATCGCCGAAATCGATTGTCAATTCGGCGCCGTCGCAACTGCGGCCGGTGCACGAGATGGTGAACTTGGCGGAGGAACTCTCATCGCCGAACGGTCGTACGAAGCCTGCGGAGCCAGCCGAACGGATCCGCGCGTCTTGCGGCGCGATGAGGACTATCCGTTCGGCTCCGTTAGCCTTGAGGCGCAGCCGGATTTTGCGTTCCTTGCCGGTAACCAGAGACTCCAGGAGTTGAACCGACGGCGCCTGAACCGCCGCGTCGCGAGGGGCCTCTGCAAACCAGCGCTGGCGTTCGGAGAATGGGAGTTTGCCGAGCCGCCAATTTCCCGCGCTCTGATAGGCCTTCGGAAGCGCAGCGCCGTCATTCAGGATCGACCAATCGCTTCGGCCGGAGGGGAAGTAGGTTAGATGCTCGATCGTGAAGCGCTGCTGCCGGTCGTGGGAATAAGCGGGCGTCGTTCCCGCCACGATCCAGGCGATCAGCGCGATCGCCGCCGAGCCGAGCAAAATCAAGCGACGGCTAACATGCGTGAAAGGGCCATGCCCCTCGATCAGCGCAGGGGCGATCATGATGGCCGCCACCGGAGCGACGATCCAAAGCGGCCCCGGACTGAACAGGTCCTCGAGTGCCCAGAGCAGCTCTCCCCAAGTGAGATAAAGCAGCAGAAGGCCGACGAGCGCGCCGATTGTCTCAGCGGGGTGGTACCAGCGGGCAATGACAATGCCGATCAGGACGATCGCCGGCGGAATCAGGAAATAGATGATCCCTCCCGGCGCCACGAAGGCCAGGGCGCCACCGATCAGCAGGAACAGGAACCAGTAAGCGACGCGGAGCCTGCGGGGTTCGATCTTCGCTCCTGCTGTCCTAAGCACAGCAATGGCTCCGAGGAGCGTTGTCGCATAAACCGCAATGAAGCTGATCTCCGGATGAGCTCGCCAGTAGGTGCCCGCGCGAAGGGCTCCCATGATCGTCACTGCGAGCCAGGCCAAAACGCCACCGGCGACCAATGCGCCGAAGATCACCGCCGTCCCTCGAACGAGCGAGGCTCGGCGCCACGCAACCGCTCCGAATACCACGAGCAATATGCCCAGGCAGATCGCGCCGAGCATCAGGGGTATCTGGATAAACTCGCGCCCCAACAGGTCGAAGAAGATGCGGTTGCCGTCGGCTTGGGGTGCGCCGGCTGACAAGCGGTTTGCCAGGGCCAGACCTTCATCGCCCATGTTCTGAAGGCTCTTCGTGTCCAGCGAAGCGAGATCGTCCGCAGGGCTGTGATAGTGGGTTTCATTGCCGGTGATGGCGCTATTGAGCGTCAGCCACCCGCGCTCCTTGTAGGTCGTGACGTCGGTGTCGTTGGGGATCAGCCGCGCGACGTCCGTCGACAGGCTGCTCGCGAACGGCCGACGCACCGAATCCGCATAGGTGGCGATCGCGGGGCTATTGGGCTGGTTCGTCTCGAACATCGTGACCGGTCCGGTCACGCCTCGCGCCTCGAAGTTGAGCAGGCTGTCGACGTTTCGGCTGAGCGGATCGGCAAGGAAAGCCCTTGCACCGACCAAGCCGAGCTCTTCGCCTTCGTTGAACAGCAGCATTACCGGCCGCTTCAGGGGCCGGTCTTTGAGGATCGCGCCGACCTCGAGCAAGGTGGCGACGCCGATGCCATCGTCCGATGCGCCAGGCCCGACCGGCACGCTGTCGTAATGGGCGCTAAGCAGCAGGGCCTTCCCAGTCGATGGACCGAGGGTCGCGATGACATTCCGCGCCCGTGTGCAGGCGATGAGGCGCGCCTTCTGAAAATCGTTGCACGCAAACTGGTCGCGGACGATCGGTTTGAGTCCCATCCCTTCGAGGGTCGAGACAAGGCGCGCGCGCACGGCATCGTCAGCATCGCTGTCGGCGGGATGGGGCCGCTGGTCACCCAGGATGAAGGCGAGCCGCGCCTTGGCTCGCACGGCGTCGAATTGGCCCGGCGCATTGTGCGAGCGAACCGGAGGCACCGATATCAGGAACGACTTCCCGGCGAGGGCCGCAAGGATCAGGATCAGCAGCCCAAGTGCAAGCAACGTGTCGCGGCGCATGAATGGCCCCCCTTGTGCGCGCAAGACGTTGAGCCATATCGCGTTGAGCGGCCGCTTGCGATAGGCACGGCCCCAAAGAGATTTTGGAGTGAATGAGATGGGTTATCGGGTCGCGGTCGTCGGAGCGACAGGAAATGTCGGGCGGGAGCTCCTGAACGTCCTCGCCGAGCGCCAATTCCCGCTCGATGAGGTTGCCGCCATCGCGTCCGGTCGTTCAACCGGCGATGAGATCGAATTCGGCGAGACCGACGAGATGCTTCGCGTCAAGAACTTAGAGCATTTCGATTTCACCGGCTGGGATATCGCCTTGTTCGCCGCCGGCTCCGCAGTCTCGCAGGTCTATGCGCCCAAGGCCGCCGCCGCCGGCTGCACGGTCGTCGACAACAGTTCATTCTACCGGATGGACCCGGACGTGCCTCTGATCGTGCCGGAGGTGAATTCGGATGCGATCGCCGGCTATCGCAAGAAGAACATCATCGCCAACCCCAACTGCTCGACTGCCCAATTGGTGGTGGCTCTGAAGCCGCTCCACGATGCGGCGAAGATCAAGCGGGTGGTCGTCGCGACCTACCAGTCGGTTTCCGGCACGGGGAAGGCCGCGATGGACGAGCTGTTCGAGCAATCGCGCAACATCTTCGTCGGCGATTCGACCGAGCCGGTCGTCTATCCCAAGCAGATCGCCTTCAACGTCATTCCGCAGGTGGACGTGTTCCTCGACGACGGCTCGACCAAGGAAGAGTGGAAGATGGTCGTGGAGACCAAGAAGATCCTCGATCCAAAGATCAAATTGACTGCGACCTGCGTCCGGGTGCCGGTCTTCGTCGGCCATTCCGAAGCCGTGAACATCGAGTTCGAGAATGAAATCAGCGCTGACCAGGCGCGCGAAATTCTGCGCGAGGCGCCGGGCGTGCTCGTCGTCGATAAGCGCGAGAACGGAGGCTACGTGACGCCGGTCGAATGCGTCGGCGATTATGCGACTTACGTCAGCCGGATCCGCGAGGACCCGACCGTGGAGAACGGCCTCAGCCTGTGGGTCGTCAGCGACAACCTCCGCAAGGGCGCGGCGCTGAATGCCGTTCAGATTGCGGAGTTGCTCGGGCGCAAGCACCTGCAAAAGGCCGCTTAGGGATTATCCCCCCAATGACGCAGCAGCTGGTTCTGGATCAGCTGCAGCGCGGTGAAATTCTCAGGCTTCATCGAAAGCCCTTCGAGCGCGGCCACCTCGTTCAAATTATAGAGCAGGTTTCTCCGGAACGGGTCCTGGATTCGGCTCTGCATGAAGGTGATGGCGACCAGCCGATCTCCCTTGGTGACCGGTTCCACTTCATGAAGGGTGTCCGAAGGATAGATGATCGCTTCGCCCGGCTTCAGCTTGAACCGCAGATCGCCATCGCCCAGCTTTATGTGCAACGCGCCTCCATCATAGGTGCCCGGATCATTCAGGAAGATCGTGCAGCTCAGGTCGGCGCGAAGCCCGCCCGTGGGGATCTGCATGAAAGCGACATCCGTATGGAGGCCGTACTTCATTGCAGGCTTGTACCGGGTGATCAGCGGCGGGGCGATCTTCACCGGAAAGGCGAAGTTGATCAGCTCTTCGCTCCGGATGAGCGCGGCGTGAAGCAGTTGCGCGCTGCGCTGGTACGCCGATTGGTCGTGCAGCTGCTCATTTTGCTTGGCCGTGTTGTGCGGGTTCGTGAATCGGCCGTCGACGAACGGTGCAGAGGCGGCGATCTCGCGGCACTCTTTGACCTCGGCTTCGGTCAGGATCTCCAGCACCCGATACATCAGCTATCCTCGGCTCGCGCCAGCGCCCGGGCCAGCAGCAGCGACTTTTCGGCCGCCGATTTCAGCATGGCAAGAGCGCCGTCAATCGCTTTGCCATGTTGTTCGAGAGCGCCCGCGAGAACGTCGCGCCGGAGCCTCGGGCTGTATTCATATTCGAGCGCCTTGGAATAGCGGCCCATCAAGGGGCCTGAGGCAATGGCGCGCAATTGCCCGGCTGAAGCATCGAAACCGAAGAATCCGGCCATGCGGGCAAGCTCACTTTCCATATCTCCCAGCATCCGATCGAAGTCTGTCCAGGCGATTTGCCGGTCGTCCATGGTCTCGGCGGCGGCCTCGAGCGCCGCCATTTCGGCCGCCCAGGCGCTCGCCGCGTGATCGGCGTCATTCTGCGCGGGTATGTAAATGCCACGCGCGTTGAGACGCTGTGCGCGCTTCCCGGCGAGAAGCCGCAATTCCTGCAGGCTGGTCTCTCCGGCGAGGATGCTTGCCACGTAATTGCGTGGGCGGGCGTACATGAACAGCGCCCGTTCCCCGGAAGGGACCAGCTCGGGAGCGATTTCGCTCGCGAAGCTCGTCGCCTTGACGCAGCCGAACTCGGATTCGCCGAACGTTCGCGACATGAGCGCCGGCACGGGCTTTACGTAGCGCTGGCGGACTTCGGCGGGCGTCAACGCTAGGTCGCGAAGGAGGCGCGGCTCTCGAATCGCAAGGACGCCATCGAGCTCGCCGAGCAGCCGCGAAACCAGCGTCGATCCGACGTGACCGATATGAAAAATCCATCGCGCGTCAGTTCGCAATGCGTTCTGCGCAGCGTCTTCGATCAAAGTCCAAGGGACGATCTGCGCGTCCACCGGCTCCTGCATCATCCGGTCATCGAGGAAGCTCGCGGCGCGGTAGCTGCCGCGATCCATCGCAACTAGCCGGATCAAGCCCTGCATCGGGTCGAGCGCCTGCGCGAGCCAGGTCGCATCGCGTGCGATTTCATCGGCTGTCGGAGCGCTGGACATGCCACCCATTAGCGGGCCAATGGCGGCAAGACCAAGGAGGACTCGAATGTCCGAGCAGATGACCGGCGGCTGCGCTTGCGGGCGGGTCCGCTACACGGCCAGCATCCACGATGAAGAAGCATATCTATGCCACTGCAGGATGTGCCAGCGCGCGACCGGCTCTGTCTCGATTGCGTTCAAGAATGTGAAGCAGGACGAGGTCCGGTGGGAGGGTGAGCCCGACTGGTTCGACAGCTCGCCGATCGCCCGGCGTCCCTATTGCCGCGAATGCGGAACGTCGCTCGGGTTCGCCTTCAAGGAGGGCAGCCGGAATATGGACCTGACGGTCGCGTCTTTCGATGACCCGACGCGCTTCGTTCCGAAGCATCATTTTGGCGCAGAAAGCATTCATCGCGCATGGCTCAACACCGATGGCCTGCCGGAGAAGCGGACGGAGAGTTATCAGCCGCTGGTCGACAAATGGATCGAGGCGACCGGCGAATTTCCGGGATGAGCGAAGCTCAAGTCCATTTCTGGACGGCTTCCGACGGGGTCCGGCTCGCTTATCATGAGGTCGGCGAGGGAAGGCCTGCCATCCTGCTGCACGGCCTATTCTCGGACGCTTACGTCAACTGGATCAAATTCGGCCACGCGGCGCGCCTTGCGGCCGAGGGCTTTCGGGTCATCATGCCCGACCTTCGCGCCCACGGTCAGAGCGGCAAGCCGCACGGCGAGCAATTCTATCCGCGCGGAATTCTCGCGCGCGATCTTCGTGAGCTAATTTCTTTGCTCGAGCTCACCGATTTCGACCTCGGCGGCTTTTCGCTCGGCGCTCGGACGACCGTTGAAGGAGTTGGCGAGGGCCTGCGACCACGACGCGCCTTTCTTGGCGGCGCTGGACTGGACGGTTTGCGCAATTGGAGGCGCCGGAAGACCTTCTTCGTCGAGGCGATCGACCAGTTCGACGAGGTCAAGCGCGGCGACCCGCACTGGCTTTCGATCCAGTTCATGAAGAGCCAGCGCGTCGATCGCGTTGCCGCTGCGCAGTTGCTCGAAAGCTTCGAGGACGCCTTCATGACCTGGCTCGAAGCGTTCACCATGCCGACATTGGTCGTTTGCGGTTCCGAAGACGACGACAACGGTTCGGCCGAAGAGCTGGCCAACGTGCTTCCCAACGCGATCTTCGAAGAGGTACCCGGCACGCACATGAGCTCTGTCACCAAGCCGCAGCTTGGCAAAGCGATCGCACACTTCCTCGCGGCATAAAAAAGGGGCGCCCGCGAGGGACGCCCCGTATCTCGAAATATTACTGAATCAGACCTCGCTCGTGCCCATGCCGGTCTGGTTCATGCTACGGTTCTTGCTGGCAGTGCTACGGGCCCGAGTGCCGGAAGCCGAACGCGAGCCCGCGCCGGAACGCGCGGTAGGCGCGGTCGTCGTCAGGCCTGCAGTGTCATCCATTGCGGATCCGTTGCTGCTCGAACCCATATTCTCGGTCCATTCGCCGATCTGGTCGCTTAGGTTGCTTAGCTGCTGGCTGATCTGGCTACGCTTCGACCACAGGAATAATCCGGCGGCGGCTGCACCGGCTGCGGCGGCCGCGGCCGCGATCGGGCGCTCGCGCGCCATCTCCATTACGCCCCAGTCGCTATATTGATTGCGGCCGCTGGGGTTGTTGTTCTTCGACTGATTTCTGCCTCTGGGCATCTATTTCCTCCTTTTCAAATTGTTACGCTCTCAATCCAACACAACGATTGAGAGCGCTCGCCGTTCGGCCTTGGTTGGCCGGGCAGCGATGAGGGGAGGCGAAGAGGCGGCGAGCGGTCAGGCGGTCGCGAGCTGGTCCAGCATATATTCCGCGCTCGAGGCACGATATTCGCCCGGGGCTTCGACGTTCAGCTGCTCCACGGTGCCGTCATCGACGATCATCGAATAGCGCTGCGAACGCTTGCCGAGACCGAACTTGCTCGCATCCATGGTGAGCCCGGTGGCTTCTGCGAAGTCGCCGTTCCCGTCAGCGAGCATGGTGATGTCCTCGCTTCCGTCACGCTGTCCCCAGGCGGCCATGACAAAGGGGTCGTTCACGGAAATGCACGCGATTTCGTCGATTCCCTGACCTTTTAGGTCGCTCGCCTTGTCGACGTAGGACGGAAGGTGACGCGCGGAACAGGTCGGAGTGAACGCGCCCGGCACCGCGAACAGCGCGACCCGCTTGCCTTTGAAGAATTCGCCGGTCGTCGTCGGCTTGGGACCGTCCGCAGTGGCGATGGTCAGCGGCACGTCGGGCAGGCGGTCGCCCACTTGGATGGTCATTGGATATCTCCTTCGCGTCAGGCGAGACGGCAGATAGGCCCGCCGTACGGCGTTCTCAACTATTGCCCGTCGCGCGGCAGCGTCCCATTGTCGCGTGGATGATCGAGCAGCCGAGTTTCCTGTCCGGCAAGCTGCTTCTCGCGATGCCGGGAATGGCCGATCCGCGCTTCGAGCGCGCCGTCATCGCCATGTGCATGCACGACGAGAACGGAGCGATCGGCATCGGCATTGGTCACAAGCGTGCCGGGATCAGCTTTCGCGGCCTTCTTCGCCAGCTCGAGATCGATCCTGGTGAGGCGCCCGATGTCGCGGTGCATCACGGTGGGCCAGTCGAGCCCGGACGTGGCTTCGTCCTCCATTCGACCGACTGGGGCGGACAGGACAGCGTGCAGGTCAATGCCGGCAACGACGAATTCTTTGCGATGACCGGCACCATCGACGTGCTGAGGGCCATCGCGGAAGGCAAGGGCCCGTCGCGCTGGATCGTCGCGCTAGGCTATGCTGGCTGGGGGGAAGGCCAGCTGGACGAAGAAATGACCCGCCATGGGTGGTTCGCCGCCGGCGCCGAGATGGGGATTTTGTTCGATACTCCCACCGACGAGCGCTGGGCCGCGGCGTTCAAGGCCGAAGGCATCGACCCGCGGCTGCTCGCGAACGAGACCGGCGCAGCTTGAATGAACATATAAAGCTTTCTTTATATGCTGCGCTGCGCTAGGCGCGGCCGGAATGCGGCGCATAGAGCGGCGCCGCGCCCCTGAATCTGGAGATATTCGACGTGGCGACGCACGCTGAAGCACGTTTCAACGACTATGTCGTGAAGGACCTCGGCCTGGCTGATTTCGGCCGGAAGGAAATTGAGATCGCCGAGACGGAAATGCCCGGACTAATGGCGCTCCGTGAGGAATTCGGCGCGTCGAAGCCACTCAAGGGCGCTCGCATCACGGGCTCTCTTCACATGACGATTCAGACTGCTGTGCTGATCGAAACCCTGGTCGAGCTCGGTGCGGAGGTGCGCTGGGCGAGCTGCAATATCTTTTCGACCCAGGATCATGCTGCGGCTGCCATTGCCGCGCGCCATATCCCGGTTTTCGCAGTCAAGGGCGAGACGCTCGAGGATTATTGGACCTACGTCTGCCGGATTTTCGACTGGGGCCGCGACACGACGTGCAACATGATCCTCGACGATGGCGGCGACGCGACCATGTTCGCGCTGTGGGGCTACCGCGCGGAGAAGGGCGAGGAACTGTTCACGCCGTCGAACGAGGAAGAGGAAATCTTCGTCGCCACACTGAGGAGCTTCCTAGCCGAGCGCCCTGGCTACCTCACCAAGACGGTCGAGGCCATCAAGGGCGTGTCCGAAGAGACCACGACTGGCGTCCACCGGCTCTACGACCTTGCCAAGCAGGGCAAGCTCCCGTTCCCGGCGATCAACGTCAACGACAGCGTGACCAAGTCGAAGTTCGACAATCTCTACGGTTGCCGCGAGAGCCTGGTCGACGCGATCCGCCGCGCGACCGATGTGATGCTCGCCGGCAAGGTCGCTTGCGTCGCGGGCTTCGGCGACGTCGGCAAGGGTTCGGCTCAATCGCTGCGCAACGGTGGCGCGCGCGTGCTCGTGACGGAGATCGATCCGATCTGCGCGCTTCAGGCGGCGATGGAGGGCTATGAGGTCGTGACCATGGAGGAGGCGACGAAGCGCGCCGACATCTTCGTCACCGCGACCGGCAACATGGACGTTATCACGCTCGACCACATGCGGGCGATGAAGAATATGGCCATCGTTTGTAACATCGGGCACTTCGACAGCGAAATTCAGATCGGCGCCCTCGCCAACATGAAATGGACGGAAATCAAGCCGCAGGTCGACGAGGTCGAATTCCCCGACGGCAAGAAGATCATCGTTTTGTCGAAGGGTCGCCTCGTCAATCTCGGCAATGCGACCGGGCATCCGAGCTTCGTCATGAGCTCGAGCTTCACCAACCAGGTGCTCGCGCAGATCGAGCTTTTCACGAAGGGCGACGAATACAAGAACGACGTTTACGTGCTTCCAAAGCACCTCGACGAGAAGGTTGCGCGGCTTCATCTCGACAAGCTCGGAGTGAAGCTCACGACGCTTACGGAAAAGCAGGCCGCCTACATCGGAATCGAGGCGGACGGGCCGTTCAAACCCGATCATTATCGCTACTGATTTTCGATAAACATGCGGTTCCGGTCGACGGACCGGCATGTGTCGTGCAGACGACTCAAACCTGAATGTTGCATTAATGTAACAGGGACGCGGATTCAGTCTCACGGTCTAAGTCGTTCTGTTGCCACGCTTCGGGCGCTGTCTAAGGTCTTCCCCAACACCTTGGAGGGGAACCCAAGAAATGCGTCTTATTTCATCTGCTTCTCGACTCACGCTATCCGCTTCAGTGATCGCGCTGGGTGCCGCCTGGTCGGCCCCGGCTTTCGCTCAGAACTCAAACCCGGTCACGCCAACTGAGGCTCAGCAATGCTCCAAGCTGCCGACCCCGCAAGAGCAGGCTCTTTGCGCGCAGGGCGCGGCGCAGCCGGAAGGGACGGCGGCTCAGTCTGGCGACATCGCTACCCTGCCGCCGCAGCAGGTCGAGAAGAACAAGGCGCAATCGGGCGCAATCGTCGTCACCGGTTCGCGCATTCGCTCGAGCCCGTACACCAGCCCGGATCCGATCACCGTCATCAATCCGGATCTTGAGCGCAAGGGCGGCGCAAGCAGCACCGCCGAGCTCCTTCAGGAAAACCCGGTTGCAGCCGGATCCTTCCAGATCACCGATGTCATCTCCGCCGGCAACTTCGTCAACAACGGCGGCCCAGGCGTCGAAACCATTTCGCTGCGCGGCCTCGGCGCGTCGCGTACGCTGGTTCTCGTCAACGGCCGCCGCGCAGGCCCGGCCGGTACTCGTGGCGCCATCGATGGCTTCGACCTCAACGTGCTTCCAAGCACGATCATTCAATCGATCGACATCCTGAAGACCGGCGCTTCGTCGATCTACGGTTCGGACGCGGTCGCCGGCGTGGTCAATCTTCACACGAAGACGGCGACTGACGGGTTGGTCGTCCGCGGCTTCTCGTCGACCCCATTCAAGTCGGGCGGTGGAACCTGGGACGTTAGCGGCGCCTGGGGCAAGGAGTTCTCGCGCGGCCACATCCTGGTCGCTGTCGACTATACGCACCGCGACCGCCTAAAGCAGAGCGACCGCGATTACCTCAACTGCTCCACCGAGAACCTGTTCGACTCGCAGGGCTTCAGGCACGATGTCGTCGATCCGCGCACCGGCAAGCCGCGTTGCGTCGGCGCGATCCAGAACATGCTTCTTTTCCAGGATGTCGGATTCGGTCTCCCGACGACTCCAAACGGCAACCCGTTCGACGTTGTGCAGTTCAATAATCCGGGCGACAACCTCGACCAGTTCCTGCCGCCGGTTAACGATCCGGAGATCGGCTTCACCGCTCCTCCCGGTTTCTTCGGTCTTCCGGACTTCTGCGCGACCGTTAATCCCCTGACGGGGAATCCTCGGCCTGCGACTGCGGCCGACGAAAAGCTCTGCAACACGGCGCTGGGACTGGAAAATCAATTCAGCGCGGTTGATTCGAACTCAGACGTCAGCCCGAAGCTGAACCGCTACACGATCTGGGCCGACGCGTCCTACGAACTGACGGACCACATCGAAGCTTACACCGAACTGCTCTACAATCGCCGGAAGACCGACTTCGTCGGATCGCGCCAATTGTTCTTCACCATGTTCCCGGGAAATTCGGACTTCACGGTCAGACAGGGCAAGGTTGTTGGATTGCCGTTCTTCTTCTGCGATCCGAGCGTCAACAATTGTAATCCATTCGAAGCGGGCGATCCGTTCAACAGCTTTACCGGTGTGACCGTCTTCGACCCTGTCGTCGAAATTCCGACCGGCAACCAGACGGACGTCAAATACACGCGCGGCGTCGGCGGGCTGAGGGGTGATTTCGGGCCCAACTTCCTGGCGGGAAATTGGCACTATGACGCCTACTTCCAGTACAGTCATTCCGACGGCGACTACACCAACGACATCGTCTTCCAGGACGCAGTCGATTCACAGGAATTGCGCACGCACTCATGCGCGGGCACCGTCACGAGAATTCGGGGTGTTCCCTGCATCGACATCGATTGGACGGATCCTCGGATTCTTGCGGGCGACTTCACGCCCGCGGAGAAGGCGTTCCTGTTCGGCAAGGATACGGGTAACACGGTCTATAATCAGCTGACCGGCGAGGCGAGCGTCAGTGGCGATGTTGTCCATTTGCCGGCGGGACCGGTCGGGATCGCTCTCGGCGTGCAATGGCGCAAGGACTCTATCGATGACACG
>Ga0308175_100000920_pt1 | contig 19517 bp, 14 predicted proteins | sample PhyCR1_3_FD_203893 | JGI IMG/M metagenome (GOLD analysis project Ga0308175, IMG submission 203893) | Soil microbial communities from UC Gill Tract Community Farm, Albany, California, United States - DLSLS.C.R1 | ecosystem: Environmental > Terrestrial > Soil > Agricultural land | place: USA...
TACCGCTGGCCGAGGCGGTCGTGCTGGTCACGAACACCGCATCGGGCGAGCGGTGGCGAACGGCGACCGATGCCGGGGGCCGGTTTCGCTTCGAGTGGCTTTCGGTCGGCGGGCCGTATCGGGTTGAGGCTCGAGCAGTGGGCTACCTGCCGGCGGCGGACGATGGGCTCGCGCTGTCCCTAGGCGGCCACCAACTGGTGCGCCTGGCGCTCCGCCCTGCCGCGCTCGTCCTTGCGCCGCTGGAGGCGCGCGCGCCGCCGCCGCAGTCGAGCGGCCCGGGCCGCACCGTAGACACGGCGCAGATCACTCGCCTGCCGCTGCTCAACCGCGACGTGCTGTCTCTGGTCCGCGAGAGTCCCCAGGCGGTCGGCACCGTCGGGGGAAGCTCGATCGCCGGACAGAGCCCGCTGCAGAACAGCTTCCAGATCGACGGCGGGGAAAACAGCAGTCTCTATGGCCAGTTCGCGCCCACCCCCGGCGGGCTGATCGACCTCATCTCGCCGCCCGGGGGAGGCGGGCTCCGCACCGTGCCGCTCGACGCCGTACAGGAGGTGCGGGTGGAGGTCGCGCCGTTCGACGTCCGGGAGGGGAACTTCGTCGGCGGCCTGGTCAACGCGGTCACCCGGTCCGGCACCAACCAGGTGCATGGCACTTTGTTCGGCGTGCTGCAAGACCAGCGGCTCGCTGGCCGCGACACCGGCGGCGCGTTGTTGCCGCGGTTCCACACGCTCCAGTACGGCGGCAGCGTGGGCGGCCCCCTGATCCGCGACCGGCTGCATGTTTTCCTCTCGGGCGAGCTGCAGAGCAGCGAAACGCCCTATGCAGGCCCGCTGATCCGCGCGGACACTGCCGGCGGCATCGACTCGGCTGGTGTCGGGATCCGCTACGCGAGCGCCACCCGATTCCAGCGCATACTCCGCGACGGCTATGGCGTGGAGCCTGGCAGCTTCGGTCCGACCGACACCCGGAACCCGGCCCGGAGCCTGTTCGGCAAGGTCACGTTGCAGACCGGCGTGAACGGGCGGGTGGAGCTTTCGCAGAGCTACGTGCGAGGCGTCGACCACGGATTTCTGGTGAATCGTGAGCCATACGGCACCTATGGGCTCACCTCGAGCGACGGCTCCGTTCGGAGCACGACGCGCGCCACTCGCGCGGCCTGGAACACCGCGCTTGGCCGCCGCGGCGCCGGAGAGCTGATCGCGTCCCATCTGGTGATCGACGACCGCTGCGAGCCGGTGGGCGACTTCGCGTCGGTTCTGGTTTCGACCGACAACGGGCGCCTCGCCGCAGGGTGGAACCCGCTGTGTCCGGGCACGACCCTGGCGCAGCATGCGCTCGAGCTGACCGGCAATCTCAGCGTGGGGCTGGGCGCGCACCGACTGGTCTTGGGGAGTCACAACGAGCTGCTGGCGTTTCGGGACCCGACGTCGCTCGGGCGCGTAGGCGAGTGGGAGTTCGACGGCCTCGATGATCTCGAGGCGGCGCGCCCCACCGCCTACCGGCGGTCGGTTGGAGGCGCGCTACGCACCGGGCCGGTCGCCGACTTCCGCGTGCGGCAGCTCGGGCTCTACGCCCAGGACGAATGGAGCGCGGGGGCGGTCATCGTGAGCCTCGGCCTGCGCCTGGACGTTCCGCTCTTTCCCGATCGGCCGCTCACCAATCCCGACCTTCGGACATCCATCCTCGGCGTGGACACCGGCACCTTTCCGGATGGCCGACCGCTCTGGTCTCCCCGGTTGGGCGTGACATACACGCCGGGGGAAGGCCGGGTGACCTGGCGCGGCGGGGCCGGGCTGTTCACGGGGCGGCCCGCGTACTTCCTCCCTGGGGATGCGTACCGGTCCACTGGACTGGAACAATTCCTGGTGGACTGCAGCGGCGACGACGTGCCCGACTTCGCACTCCATCCCGGAGCCCAGCCGGGCGCATGCCGCGGCACGGATGCGAGCCCCGTACCACGCATCAGCTACGTCGACCGCTCGTTCCGGTTTCCTCAGGCGCTCAAGCTGTCCGCCGGTGTCGACGCACGGGTCGCAGGTCAGGTGCGGGCCACCATCGACCTGCTCCTGACGCGAACGATCCATCAGATCGATCTGGTGGACGTGAACCTCGGGCTCACCGGACGGCGGCTCGCAGGGGAGGGTGGCAGGGCAATGTACGGAACGGTCGACTCGAACGGCACCGCCAGCGAGTACCGGCCGACGCCGGAGTTTGCGTCGGTGGTTCGCCAGGGCAACGCGAGGGGCGACCGCTACGCTTCGCTGGCGGTGAGCCTCACGGCGCCTCTGGGCCGCCGCGGCAGCGTGAGCGCCGCGTACAGCTACAGCGCGGCGCGCGACCGGATGAGCGCGCCCGGCGGGCTGGGGATCTCGCTCTCGGGTCTCGGCGTGGCGGCGGACGCGATCGGCGGCACCGCGCTGGACGGAACCCCACAGCACCGGCGGCTGGCCCCGTCCGCGTTCGACGTACCCCACAAGCTGCGCCTGAGCGGGACGATCGAGGCGCCGTGGCGCACGTCGGTGTCGTTCATTTACGAGGGCGCCTCGGGATCGCCGTTCACCTACGTGGTCGATGGCGATATCAACGCCGACGGCTTCGGCGTCGAGCGGTTCGGCCAGATCTCGAACGACCCGGTATACGTGCCGGCGGCCGCGGCGCCCGGCGGAGATGTCGCCCTCGTGAACGGGGACGGCACCGCCGCCTCGTCGACGGAGTACGCCCGGCTGGCGCGGTACATCGACCGCGAGACCTGTCTCCGCCGCAGCCGCGGTGGCCTGATGCGGCGCAACACCTGCCGCAATCCCTGGCAGTCGAGGCTGGACCTCCGGCTCGCGAGATCGACCGCGCTCGGGACCGGTCACGAGATCGAGCTGAGCTTCGACCTGTTCAACTTGGCGCACCTGCTGGACGGCGACTGGGGCGTGGTCCGCCGCACCGCCGACTTCGGCCTGGAGGAGGTCCCCTTGGTGCGGCTGGCCGGGTTCGACGACCAGCGGGGCCGGGGCATCTACCAGCTGCGGTTGCCGGAGCCGGAGAAGGCGGACGCTGAGGCGTCGCGCTGGAGGATGCAGCTGGGAGCGCGGTATGTCTTCTGAGCCGATGCTGTGGCTCCGGACGCTGGGCGGGCTCACCCTCTCGCGCGGGTCGGAGAATCTCACGGGTGCTGTCACCCAACGCCGGCGGCTCGCGATCCTGGCCCTGCTCGCCGTCGCCGGCGACGGCGGCATGAGCCGCGACAAGCTGCTCGCCTATCTCTGGCCCGAGTCGGATGCGGAGCGCGCGCGGCACGTGCTCAACCAGCTGCTGTATGCCCAACGCCGGCAGGCGGGGTCGCCCTCGCTGTTCGCCGGGCAGAAAACTTTGCGGCTCGACCCGGCCGTGATCCGCACCGATGTGGCGGAGTTCGGAAGCGCGCTGGCGGCTGACAATCTCCAGAGCGCGGCCGACCTGTACCGTGGCCCCTTCCTCGACGGCTTTCATCTCAAGGACGCTCCCGAGTTCGACCACTGGGCCGACGACCAGCGGGCCCGGCTGGCTCGGCAGGTGCTGGCGGCCTACACGAGGCTGGCCAATGACGCCGCGGTCGCGGGTGACGCTCGCCGAGCGGCGGAATGGTGGCGCCGCGCCGGCACGCTGGACCCTTACGACAGCACCACGGCGCTGGGCCTGGTTCGAACCCTGGCCGACTCGGGCGACCGTGCCGGCGCGCTGTTGGCGGCGCGCCGGCACGAGGAGCTGCTCCGCCGGGAGCTGGGCCTGACACCAGATCGCGTGTTCACCGAGACCGTGGCGCGCCTCGGCGAATCGTGACGCCACTGTCAGAAGCTCAGCCGGCCGCTGAGCGACTGGTCGGTGGCGCCCGTCACGTTGGAGCCGGAGCCGCTCACAGGCAGGCTGCCGTGCGCTCCGGCGAAGCGGCCGGTGCCTCCGCTCACAACTCGCGTGCCGGTGAAGCCGAAGAGTCCGGCGGCGTCGGGCTCCAGGAAATCGATCTCCTCGGTCCCTTCGAGCCGGTCACCGTTTGCCCCCGTGAGGGTGAAGCTGCCCCGGCCGATCGCCGGCAGTACAGTGAAGTCGATGCTGCCGCTGTTGTGCAGCGTGGCGCTCCCAAGATGGGAGAGCTGGCACGCACCGGTGTCCTCGTAATCGGCGCTGGCCAGCTCGTTGCCGTTGGGCGGCGCCTGAAACGCAAGATTGGTCAGCTGGAAGGTGGTGCGGCAGACGCCGCTCAGCGGAATCGTCCCCGCGCGGTCGAGCGACGGGGTGGCCGTGGTGCCCGGCGCCGCGGGGTCGGAGCCGGCTTCGCTGCACCCGACTGAAAGCAGGACCAGGGAGGTGACGAGAACAACGGGCATGGGGCAGCGCATGGAGACACTCCGGTGTCGAGTGAGGATAACGTGCACTCGACAACGTGGGCCGCCGCGGTCAACGGCGGGTCAGCCGGCAGTCAATCGGCGCGGAAGGGCACGAGCATGCGCGAGGGCAAGAAGGCGGGGTCGACTGCGACACTAGCCGCCGTACCGTGCGCTTGGTGTAATTCGCTCCGGCGAGCCGCACGATCGCATCTCCCACGAGCAGTGGTGTGACCCCTGGCCTGACGGCGCTCACATTGGGGGAGGCCTAGGGAAGTCCCGCGAATGGCGCTCGACTGGCGAACGGTGGTACGCCGCCTCATCTTGGTGCCACCACCCACCATACCTCCGGCTCCCCGCACGAGAGGCTCGCCGCCATGTCGAGATCGACCGCCTGCGCCGCGCTCATTGCACTCGGCTCGCTCACGACCGCGCTGGCGCACCCGCCCGGGCCCGAGCGCATCGCCCCCAACGACAACCGTCGGTCCGCCGGCAAGCTCGCGCATGGCGTGCTGACGGTCGCGCTGGAGGCGCGGTCCGGCGTGTGGCGCCCGGAGGGCGACAGCGGCCGAGCGCTGGACGTGGCCGCGTTCGCGGAGGCGGGCAAGGCGCTGTCCACTCCCGGGCCCGTGATCCGGGTGCCGCTCGGCACCCAGATCCACGCGACGATCCGGAACCGGCTCGACCGGCCGCTCACGGTATACGGCTTCGGCCCGGCGGCGACGACGGCGGGGGAACAGGCAGATTCCGTCACCATCCCGCCCGACAGCTCGGCGGCGGTCCGGCTCACACCCACGGCGCCGGGGACCTACCTCTACTACGCCAAGCGCGGGACGGACCCCCTGGGGCTCCGGCTGGTGGAGGACATGCAGCTCGATGGCGTCATCGTGGTCGATCCGCCCGGCGCGCCGCGCCCGGCGAACGACCGCATCTTCGCCCTGTCGTGGTGGTGCTCCGTGGCGCCGAAGAGCCCGTCGGGTCTGGGCCGGTGCACCATGGCGATCAACGGGCTGTCCTGGCCGCACACCGAGCGGCTGGCGTACGCGCAGGGCGACTCGATCCACTGGCGGGTGGCGAACTTCACCGAGCTCGATCACCCGATGCACCTGCACGGCTTCTATTTCCGGATGGAGTCCAAGGGCGACGGCCGGACGGACACGCTCTACGCCCCCGAGCAGCGACGCATGGCCGTGACCGAGGTGCTCCAGCCGTTCGGTACCATGTCGCTGTCGTGGCTGGCCGACCGGCCGGGGAACTGGATCTATCACTGCCACTACGCCATCCATCTCTCCAAGCTGGTCGCGCTCGATACCGAGAACGGCGAGCTCGACAGCACCATGATACACCACCACATGTCGGACCGCCCGCACCAGATGTTCGGGCTGGTGCTGGGGGTCAGCATCGCGCCCAAGGGCGCCAATCCGGTGGCGATGGAGACGCCGCGCGCCATTCGGCTGGTGCAGCGGGAACGGCCCGACATCTACGGGTCGCAGGCGGGCATGTCCTACGTCATGGATGGCACGGCCGAGGCGACGGACCCGTCGGCGCTCCCGGTGCCGGGGCCGATGCTGGTGCTCGAGCGGGGCAAGCGGGTCGCGGTCACGATCGTGAACCAGTCGGAGGAGCCGGCCGCCGTGCACTGGCACGGCATCGAGCTGGAGAGCTATCCCGACGGGGTGCCCGGGTGGAGCGGCTCGGGGAACACGGTGCTGCAGGCCATCGCGCCGGGTGACTCGCTCACCGTGCGGTGGACGCCGCCGCGGGCCGGCTCGTTCATGTACCACTCGCACTTCAACGAGTCGATGCAGATGGGCAGCGGACTGTACGGCCCGATCATCGTGCTGGAGCCGGGCGAGCGGTTCGACTCGGCGACCGACAAGGTCCTGTTCTTCGGAACGGCGGGCAGCGCCAGCAATCCGGTGTTCGGCCCGTTCCCGGGATACGTGATGAATGGGAAGACCAGCCCGGAGCCGATGAATCTCAAGGCGGGCACGCAGTATCGGCTGCGGGTGTTCAATCTGGCCGGAGACTCGCCGCTGCAGGTGTCGCTCGATTCGGGGACCACGCCGATCAGGTGGCGGCCGGTGGCCAAGGACGGCTACCCGCTGCCGCCGTCGCAGATGGCTGCGCGGGAGGCGGTGGTGGTGTCGGACCCCGGGGAGATCTACGATTTCGAGTACACGCCACCGGCGGCCGAGGAGCTGACGCTCAGGTTCGGGCCGGTTCCGCCGCCACCGGCGCCGGCGGCTGCGGGGCCGCCTCCGCCACCCACCCCACCGCCTCCGGCCGACTCGGCGGCACCACCGGCGCCGGCTCCGCCGCCGCCGACGGTGAGCGTCGCGGTGCACGTGCGATAGGCGACGGATTGCTCCCGCGCGAACAGGCGCTATCCTGCAAACTGGGGCGTTTCAAAAGCGCCAGGGCAGGAACCAGCACTGAAGGGAGTCGAGCAATGGCAAAGGTCCTCATGGTACTTACATCGCACGACCGGCTGGGCGATACCGGACAACCCACCGGCTTCTGGCTGGAGGAGTTCGCCGCCCCGTACTACGTCTTCAAGGACGCGGGGGTCGACCTCACGATCGCCTCGCCCAAGGGCGGCCAGCCGCCGATCGATCCCAAGAGCGATGACCCCAAGGCCGAGACACCGGCCATGAAGCGATTCCGGCAGGACCCGGAGGCGCAGCGCGCGCTGGCGAACACGGTCAGGCTCGCGAGCGTCTCGGCGGGCGACTACGACGCGGCCTTCTATCCCGGCGGCCACGGGCCGCTGTGGGATCTGGCGGAGGACCGCGACTCGATCGCCCTGATCGAGCAGCTCTATGCCGCGGGCAAGCCGGTGGCGGCGGTGTGCCATGGTCCGGCGGTGCTTCGCCGCGCAACGGCGCCGGACGGCGCGCCGCTGGTCCAGGGGAAAGCGGTGACCGGATTCGCCAACAGCGAGGAGGCGGCGGCCGGGCTCACGAACGTCGTACCCTTCCTGGTGGAAGACGCGCTCAAGGCCAACGGGGGGAAGTACTCGAAGGCGGCAGACTGGGCGGACCACGCCGTGGCTGACGGGCACCTCATTACCGGGCAGAACCCGGCCTCGTCGGAGTCCACGGCCAGGCTGCTGCTCAATCAGCTGGAGGCCGGGCTCGGGATGACGGCCCGCGCGGGGGCGCAACGCCGGTAGGGCGACGACCGTCCGTGAGGCGCCGAGGCTGTCTGTCTACCCCCGGGCCGGCAAGCGCATCTGTTTCCTCAGACTCCGGTCGAATGCCGACTCGGGAACGAAGCGCCGAAGCAGACTGACCTGCCGCGCCGCGCGGCCCGCGGTGTAGCGGCTGCGCGGGTGTGCCGCGGTCGAGGCCTTCACCACCGCGCTCGCGACCAGCTCCGGCGTGTCGGCGGTCTTCATCCCCTCACGCAGGACGCCCTCCGCGTTGGTGCGCGCCGACTGGTACACCTCGAGCTGCTGGTCTGCCTGGTAGACGTTCCCCTCGAAGGAGGTCCGCGTATAGGCGGGCTCGACCAGCACGACCCGGACACCCGAGCCGCGGACCTCATGGTCCAGGGACTCGGAATAGCCTTCCAGGGCGTGCTTGCTCGCGGCGTACAGAGCCATGAAGGGGGCCGGGATCAGGCCCATGACCGAGCTGATGTTGACGATCCGTCCCGCCCCGCTCCGGCGCATGGCTGGCAGCACCGCCTTGGTCAGGCGAATCACGCCGAACAGGTTGACGTCGAAGAGCGACTTCGCCTGCTCCACCGAGGACTCCTCAGCTCCGCCGACCAATCCCACACCCGCGTTGTTGACCAGGAGGTCGATGCGGCCGGCTTTGGACAGCACTTCGCCGACGGCAGCCCGTACCGATTCGTCACTGGTCACGTCGCACGCCACGTACTCGATCCCCGGCAATCTGGTCGTCGGAAGGCGGCGATAGGTGCCGAACACCCGATAGCCGGCGGCGTGAAGCGCGCGCGCGGTGGCCTCCCCGATCCCGCCCGAGGTGCCCGTCACGACCGCCACGGGCCGACTCTGCTGCTGATTCCCTGACATACCGTGCTCGCTTTCCATTGAGGTGACAATCCGTTGAGATGGCGGTCCGTCAATTTATGATGACCATCATATTTCCATGCAAACGAACGCCCGCCCCGGTCCGGGGCTCTCAGCCTGCGGGGATGAGGTGCTTGAGTGCCGCTTTGCGCAGCGCGTCGGAGAGCTTGGGGTCGTCTACGGCGCGGGCCAGGACCAGCGCGCCCAGCGCCGTCGCCAGGGTGACGAGGGCCCGCTCATGCGCGCCCGGTTGCCCCCAGTCGGGCGACTGGCGAGCCACCAGATCGATCATCTCCTTGATCCGGCGGGTCGCGGCGCGGCGCACCTTCGGCGCCTGGCGCGGCATCTCCGAGCCCAGCGCGGCCACCGCGCACCCCGTCTCGACGCCTTCCACGTGTTCCTTCGAGAGGTAGGTGCGGAGCATGGCCTCGAGCGCCTGGTTGGGGGGCGCCGCCGCGGCCGCCCGGGCCAGCTCGGCCAGCCCGTCGGCGCCGGCCCGGTCGGCCGCCTCCGCCAGCATCCCCTCGCGCGAATCGAAGTGAGCGTAGAAGCCGCCGTGCGTGAGGCCAGCCTCCTTCATGATCTCGGCGACGCCGGCGCCGCCGTAGCCGGTGCGCCGGATGGCACGGGCGGCAGTCTCCACGATGCGTTCGTGGGTGGCTGCCTTCCGGCCGGGGGCGGGTCGGGACGTAGTAGTGGGGCTCATATTACGAGCATCATATAGAGCCGGCGGCCCAGGCGCAAGAGGGCTGGGCGAGGCTGTCGGTCTGCCCCGGACGATCCTCGCGAGCGTCATGCAGGGTATGAGCGGCCGGCTGGAGATACGGCTGGATGCCGGGAAGGGGGCCGCGGAGCCAGACTTCGATCAGTGCGATTCCTCCTCCGGCCGGCAGGGCTTGTCGCTCGCCTTTACCACGAAGCGCAACCCCGACAGGTCCACCGGGGTGCGGAACACCTCGCCCGCGCTCGTGACCGTGGACTCGGTGGCCTGGACGAAGAGCTGATCGATGACGGGCACGTCGTCCGGGCCCTGCCTCGGCTTCATGGTGAGCGACAGGTTGCCCGAGTAGGTGACGCGCACATCGCGCTCGGGATTGTCCTCGGCCACCGACCACGTGCCCTTGAGATCCGGCGCGATGCTGCCGGTCCCCTTTCCCGTGAGCGGGCCCGACGTCTCGATTTTCCAGTCGCCGTAGCCGGGCCCGCAATGGGTGAAGTGCCAGACGATCTCTCCTCCGGTGCCATCCGCGCTGAACTTGCGGTTGGCGCAGGGCGTCACGTCGATGCCGGTGCCGAGCAGCTCGTTCTGGCGCTCGAGGGCCATGGCGATGCGAGGGTCGAAGGTCTGGTCGAAGCAGGCCTCCCGGAACGCGCCGCTGAAGGTGACGACGGCGTTCACCAGCTTCTGACGCGCCTCCTCGGCCAGCTCCTCCTCGCCGGCCAAGGCCGACTGGCGGGCCGTCGTCCCGACGTCGGTCATCTGCTTCCGGATGGCCTCCATGTCGGTCACCTGGCCGCGCGCGGCCAGGACGGAGGTCTCGCTGCCCAGGTCGTGAAGGAAGTCGGCGATGGTGCGCTCGTAGCCGCTGAGCGACCGGTCGGCGTCCGCCTGCGGCATCTTGCCGTAGAGATACTGCTCGCAGGTGACGTTGATGCCATAGAACGCGTTCAAGACCTGCTGCGCCTGCAACTCGAGCGACTTGAGCCGGAGCGACTGCTCCGGCTTGGGCACGAAGGCCTGGAGGCGCTGGCTCACGAACCGCTCCGCCGCGGCCCGGCTCTCAGGCGAATTGCGCACGGCGCCCTTGCACTCGGCGCGCATGGCATACGACTCCTGGGCGCCGCTCACCGCCGGTGTCGCGAGCGCCAGGGCAAGCGGCAGGGCGAGCGCCGGGCCCAGCGACGCGGGCGGGGCGATGGGGTTGGCGAAGCTCCGGGTAAGGGTCCTCGGGCCGAGCAGCAGGGCGAGACGGCGATATGCGGGCATGGGCTCAGGGCCGGGCGTGGCTGCGTCGAGGCGTGGGGTACCTGGGGTATATAGGGTAAGAAGGTGAGCCCGAGGGCCGGCGGCGCAAGTACCGCTATCGCGCGGATGACACCGCCGCCGAGCCTGGGACGCTCGGCGGCGGTGCTTTGCCGTGATCAGATCCTTTGTCTCAGCGGCCGAGGGAGGTCTCGGTCCCCCACGGCCCGGCGTGCACCGGCCGTCAGGCGGCCGTCCGCACGCCGGCCACCTTGCCGTCGTAGAACTGGATCATATGCGCCGTGATGTAGTCGAGATGATCCTCGACCGCGAAGTGTCCCGTCCGCAACCGGTGGATCTCGGCGTCGGGCAAGTCCTGGAGATAGGCCTCCCCGCCGGCCGGAGTGAAGAAGACGTCGTCCTGGCCCCAGAAGATGACGGTCTTCGGGCGCCGCTCACGGAGAAACCGCTGCCACGCGGGGTAGAGCTCGACGTTGATGCGGTAGTCGTAGAACAGGTCGAGGTTGATGCGCACGGCGTTCGGCCGCCGCATGAAGCCGTAGTCCGACTCCCAGTTATCCGGGCTGATGAGCTCGGGGCGCTCCGCGCCGTGGAGATAGATCCCGCGGATGGCGTCGCGCTCGAAGAACGCGGCGAGCGGTGCCTCGGTCTCGGCGGAGCGGTGCTTCCAGAGCGCGTTGCGGAGGCCGTCCCACGCGGCCGTGAAGCCGATCTCGTACGCGTTGGTATTCTGGACGATGAGCCACTCCAGCGCGGCCGGACGGCGGCCTACGATGCGGAAACCGACCGGGCCGCCGTAGTCCTGCACGAAGAGCCCGTAGCGGTCGAATCCCTTGGCCTGGAGGAAGGCCTCGATTGCGTCCGCGATCCCGTCGAAGGTGTAGGCGTATTCGGCCGGGTCGGGACGCGAGCTGTTGCCGAAGCCAGGGTAGTCGGGGGCGATCACGTGGAACCGGTCCGCCAGGGTTCGGATGAGATCGCGGTACTGATGCGACGATGCCGGGAAGCCGTGCAGCAGCACGACTTTGGGCGCCGCGGGGTCGCCGGCCTCGCGGTAGGCGATGTCGAGCCCGTTCACGGCAATGCTGCCGTAGGTCACGGTGGGGGAAACCACGGCAGGAAGAACCTGGATCATGCTGCGCCTCGGCAGTTGAAGTTCTCCGTTAGCGGCGCGATCGGCCCGGATCTTACCTCCCGGCTCCGCTACAGGCCATCCAGCGCGGCGAGCAGTGCCTCGGTGTCCTCCCGGCAGGCGGTACAGTTATGAATGTGGGCCGCGAACGCCGGGAACCGGCCGGCCGCGTCCTCGCCGCGGCGGATGGCCTCGCAGTACTGGTCGATGACCTCCAGGCCCGCGTCGCAGCCGGGGTCGGGATCGTCGTTGCCGAGCAGGCGGTCGAGCGGGGACTGGCTCATGAGGCCTTCACTCCATAGCCCTGCGCCGCGAGCGCGTGGCGGAGCTTCCGCCGGGCGTCGTGCAGGGTCTTGTAGACGGCGCCGCGCGAGCTGCCGAGCCGTTCGGCCAGCACGTCGATCGGCACCTCGTCGAGCACGGCGGCGCGAAAGACCAATCGCTGCCGGCCGGTCAGGTCCTGGCCAATGGCGCGGTCGAGCGCGCCGAAGATTTCCTGGTCCTGAATGCTGTCGAGGGCCGAGCGCCGTTGGTCGGGCAGGCGCTCCCACACGGTCTCATCGGTCTCGACCCAGCGGTGGCGCCAGGCGTGCCGCCGGAGCCGCGTGGAGATCTCGAAGATGACGAACTTGCAGGCCCACGTGGTGAAGCGGGCCTCGCCGCGGAAGTCGCCGAGCTTGGCGATCACGGCCATGGTCGCATCGCCCGCGGCTTGAGCGCAGAGATCGTCGAGCTCCTCGAGGCCGCGGTCGGGCAGCGTGCTCCGCCGCCGGGCGGCCTCGCTGCGCGCAACCCGGAGCAGCAGGTCGTGCAGACGGGCCGCGGCGGCCTCGTGGACCGCGCCGGAGGCGCGGAGCTCGTGCACCCACCGGGTCGAGTCGAGGTCGCGGAGGACGGATTGCATGTCGAAGTGTAACTCGGCGGTCGGCGTGGGGGTTCCCGGGAGCGCCGGCTAGTCGTCAGCTGCAGCAGCCTGAGGAACCGCGCGGCTGCACGCGAAACCGCCGCCAGAGAGCACGAGCTCTGGCGGCGGTTCGTATGGTGGAGGGCGCACCGGAGATCAAGGATCCGGGAAGGTTACCTGTCGTCGTCGCCGTCGTGGTGGTGGCCATGGCCCTTCTCCCGGACATCGTCCTCGGCCGGCAAGTAATACCTGCCCTCACGCTGGTAGACGATCACGGCACGAAACCCGGTGGGCTCGAGCTGCCGGCTGTAGTAGCTGGTGCCGTCGTAGTACAGGGTCACCTCGCGATAGCCGTGCTGCTTCCACCAGCCGTACGCGTGACCCCTCGGGACGTGGGTCCGCTCCACCACGATGACCTCACGCTTCGGCCCCCGCCGTTCCGCGACCCGAGGCGGCGGTGCCACCACCACACGGTCCTGCGTTCTGGTGCTGCAGCCGGTCCCGAACGCCAGTGCCAGGATGCCGGCCGCCACGATTCCGCGCTTCATATCGGCCCTCGATTTGATGGATGGGCCGAGGACGTGCGAAGGCCGTGCCAACGGCTAACTCGTTGCCGGAGCATGGGTCAGGCGGCGCGGCGGGGGGGAAGGGTGCGGCGGATGGGGTGAAGTGCCTGCTGGTGACGGCCGCCGGCGGAGTCCTATGGGCGCGCGGTGGTCATCAGGTCCGCGGGGGGCGGCAAGCCGATCGAGCGCATGGCCGGATTCCCCGCCGAATTACGCATGAGGAATTAATCGGCTGTCAGCTCATGCAGAGGGCAATCCCCTACCCACACCTCGGAGGTAGCATGTTGGCCGCATTCCCGCGACGCCTGGGCTGGCTCGGCCTGGCGGTGCCACTCGCGTTCGGCGCCTGCCGAACCGATGACGTCACCAGTACGTCTCCCGAGGCCCCAACGACGCTGCCGTTCGCCACCGGCGCGACCCTCACCGTGACCAATACCGACGACGCGGGCCCGGGCTCGCTGCGCCAGGCGCTCGCCGACGCGGAGGCCGGCGCCGTGATTCAGTTCGATCCCGGCATCGCCGGCCAGACAATCGTGCTGGCGAATGTCCTGAAGATCGGGAGGGAAATTACCATCGAAGGCCCGCCTCAGGGCATGACGATCAGCGGGAATCTGTCAGCGCGGGTATTCGAAACATTCGACAATATCGTGATGCGCAACCTCTCGATCGTGAACGGCGTGGAAAGCATCGGTGCCGGCATCGTGGTCGCCGATGGCCAGTTGACGCTGGACCACGTTCTGGTGGCAAACAACGAGGCCGACACGTGGGGCGGCGGGATCTACGTGTCCAACAATAGTGGGTCTGCTGGGCTGGTTCTCGTCAACAGCACGATGTCCGGAAACATCGCCGGAGTCCTTGGCGGAGCCATCAAGCTGGACGGCGGCTCGGTCTTCATCCGGAACAGCACGATCGACGCGAACTCGAGTGACGACGGCGGCGGCATCACCATGATGGGCGGAAACCTTTCGCTGCGCAACTCGATCGTCGCCGCCAACACCGACCTGATCGGACAGGTGAACAACTGTTACCTCGGTCCCAACGCCTCCATCACGTTTTCAGGCAGGAACCTCTCCAACGACGCGACGTGTGGAGACCCGGCCGCCTATACCGTCGCCGAGGCCGGCCTCGGCGTCCTCTCGAGCAACGGCGGCCCCACGATGACGCACGCGTTATCGGCCAATAGTCCGGCTATCGACGCCGGTGCACTGTGCACCGAAACGACCGATCAACGCTATGTCGCGCGTCCCCAGGGCAGCTCGTGCGACCTGGGCGCGTTCGAGTTCAACAGCTTCGGGACATTCACGCTCACGATCGGTCCGAATGTGGCGGTGAACGTCAAGACCGGCGTGGCTACCGTGACGGGCACGATCAACTGCTCGAAGCCCGGCTCCGCCACGCTCTCCGTTGCCCTGAGCCAGACCCAGAAGGCGACCGGGCGATTCACGACGATCGTACAGGGAAGCCTCGAGATGCCCCCTGTCGTTTGCGGTACGTCCCCGTCCACCTGGACGGCGGTCATCGCTCCTACGTCGGGCAAGTTCGACAAGGGCACGGCATCGGGCCGAGTGAGCACGGCCACATGGCCCCAAGGCTTCCTGGCCGGCCAGGCCAGCGCCGCAGCACTCAAAATGTTTCAGGTGAAGTAGCGATCGCGTGGTCGACGGGGCGGCTTGGCGGAGCCGGGCCGTCCCGTGCGCGGCTCGTCAGCCGTTGCGCAACGAGATCAGCCCGTCGGCAGCGCGCGGGTGAGCGGCTGCAGACGGGCATAGGTGACGCACCGCCACGCCCACTCCAGCGGTCCCATGCGGAAGCGGGTGAGCCACGCCCGACTGGCAAAGGTGAGCAGGAAGAACAGCAGCACCGCGGCCGGCAGGTACAGCAGCGGCCGGAGCCGAAGTCCGGCGCCGTAGCCGGACGCCAGCAGGTCCACGACCGCGACCTGGGCGATGTAGTTGGTGAGCGCCATGCGTCCCGCCTGACCGAAGAGCGCGAGCCGCCGGGTCCAGGCCGGGCGGGAGGCGAGAACCAGCAGCACCGCCCCGATGTAGCTGAGGCAGAGCCACTGATCGTCGAAGAAGCCGAAGCCGCGGATCAGCGCGCTCGATCCGATGGACGCCTCGTCCGCGAGGGGCCGGAGCACTGTCCACCAGGCCGTCCAAACGACCGCGCCGTAAGCCATCGCGCCGAAGATCAGGCGGCGGTGCGCGCGCGGGTTGTCGATCAGCCCATGGCGCATGGCGAGCAGGCCGATGAGGAAGAGCGCGAGGTTGACGTCGGGCAGCAGTTCGGCCCAGGTGTCGGGGACGTTGGCGCGGAAGATCGCCCACCGGGCCGCGAGGAGCGGGAGGTATCGAGCCCCCGAGGCTGCCGTGCCGACGGCGGCGCTGAGCGCCGGGTGGGGCGGCGGCAGCGGCACGCCGGCCCACCACGTCGCCAGCGGCCGGGCGCACACCGCCACCACCGCGAGCGCCAGGAGTGCCCGGCTCGGCCAGCTTCGGACGAGGAGGAGCACAAGACCCCAGCAGGCGTACTCGAAGAGGATGTTGAAGCCGAAGACCACCTCGGCGAGCAGCCCGAAAGCGGCGAGGGCGGCGAGGCGCCGCAGGTAGATCGGCACCACGGGCTGCCCACGCGCTTCGAGCCCCCGCAGAAAGAGGGCGAAGCCGACGCCGAAGAGGAAGGCGAAGGTGCCCCAGCTCTTCTGCTCGATCAGCATCCACACCCCCCAACCGATCAGGTCCTCGGCGCCGGTCACCTCCAGCCGCATACGCTGATGGAAGTGCACGATGATCATGCCGAGGATGGCAAGGCCACGGAGGATGTCGAGCGCGTCGATGCGGCCGGCGAACTCGGTGAGGGTCGCGGGAGGCCGGCAAGGGATGGCAGTCATTCCCGAATGAACAGCGACGGGTGGCCATCCGCCGCGCGCTTCCTCATGTCCGCCACGTCCCGCGACATGGCAGTGATCGTGGCCTGATACCGCGGCTCCCGCCGCACCGATACGAAGAACGGATCGAGATTCAGGAGCCGGACATCCTTCCACCCGGCTCGGTAGCCGCGCTCGAGCCAGTCGAGCGCCGCTTCGGTGTGGCCCTGGATCGCGCTGATCGCGGCCAGCTCCATCGGCGCGTTGTAGCTCTCCTCGCCGGCGACGATCCGTCGCTCGGCGGCCGCGGCGGAGGCGCGCCACAGCTCGGCGGCGCGACGGGTATCGCCCCGACGATGGAGCGTCAGGGCATAGAGGGACCGGAGCGACTCGGGAAACATCTGCCCGGCGGCCTCGGGGTCCTGCTGCGCGAGCGGCTCGATGAGCTGCTCGGCGTCGGGGGCGGCCACCACGACCGCCAGCTCGGCCAGGTTGGGGGGACCCTCGGTATTGTCGGGCTCGTTCCCCACAGCGCTGCGGGCCCGCTCGAGGGCGGCCTGGTTGGACCCGCGCCTCAGGTCGAGCCAGGCCAGAAGAAACTGGATCCTCTGCTCCGCCGGGAAGCGTCGCTCCGCGGCGAGCAGGAACCGGCTGCTGGCGGAGTCGTCCTCCAGCGGCATCAGACCGAGGCCGACGTGGTAGGGAGCGTGGGACGAGGCGGGGTCAACCTGCTGATCGCGCAGTGACCAGTCCAGCGCTTCATCGTAGCGTCCCAGCGCGACGTAGACGTTGGCCAGGTCGGCCATGGCGCCGCCGTGGCTCGGGTTGAGCTCCAGCGCCTTGAGGTAGGCGCGCCGGGCATCGGACAGCTTGAACACGACGCTCTCGAGGTCGCCCAGCGCGAACCAGCCGTCGGCCAGCTCGGGGTCGAGCGCCACCGCCTTCCTCGCGGCAATGAACCCCGAATCGGTGTAGATCCGCTCGCCTCCCGCGCTCCGGAACAGGTGATTCCGCGCGAGCTGGGCCCAAGCCTCGGCGAACCCCGAGTCGAGGGCAATGGCCTGCCGCAGCAGCTCGGCGCGGGCCAGGTTCGCGGCGCGCTGCGTGGGTCGCAGGTCCTGGGCCCGCAGGTAGAGCTGATAGGCGGCCATGTTCGAGGTCGGGGCGTGGGCCACCCGCTTCGCCTCGGCGGGCGTGAGCCGGGCCTGGAGCGCGGTCGTGACCTTGTGCGCGACGTCGTCCTGCACGGCGAACAGATCGGACAGCTCCCGGTCGTACTGCTCCGACCAGAGCGACTGTCCGGTCTTGACGCTGGTGAGCTCCACGGCGATCCGGACCCGGTCGCCGCCCAGTCGCACGCTTCCGTCCACCACGCTGCCCACACCCATCTCGCGCGACATCCGCTGGAGCCGGTCGCCCACGGTGTCGTACTGCGCCGTGGCCGCGCGGCTCAGCACGCGCAGCGCGGCGACGCGGGAGAGCTGGGTGGCGATCTCCTCGGTCATCCCGGCGCTGAAGTACTGCTGCGCGGTGTCGCGCGAGAGGTTGCGAAACGGGAGGACGGCGACCACGCGGAGATTATCGGCCGGGCCAGCGTTCGCTGGGTGGCCTCCGCGTCGGAGCCGGGTGACGCCGAACGCCGCCAGCGCGATCGCGAGCACCACGGCCGGGATGAGCAGCCGGCGCGACATCGGCCGAGCCGACGGAGCCGGCCGATCCGGCGCGGGCTCGGCGGGCGTGGTGAGGGCAGTCACGAAGTCGGTCACCGAGGCGAACCGGTCGGCGGGCGACTTGGCCAGCGCCCGGCTCACCGCGCGATCCACCTCGACGGGCACGCCGGGCCGCGTCACGCGCAGGCTCCGGACCGGCTCGGTCATGAGCCGCGCGATCACCGCCTGCGCCGTGGGGCCGGTGTGGGGCGGCTCGCCCGAGAGCATCTCGTAGGTCACGGCCGCCAGCGCGTACTGGTCGGACCGGGCGTCGATCTCCCGCTCGGCGGCGGCCTGCTCGGGGCTCATGTAGTGCGGGGTGCCGAGGGAGAGGCCGGTCTCGGTGACGCGAGGCCCGCCGGCCTGGGCGACGGCGAGCGCGATGCCGAAATCGGCGATCATCGGCTGGCCCGCACCCGTCGCGCTTCCATCGCGCGACGGGTACGCGAGCAGGATGTTCTCCGGCTTCAAGTCGCGGTGGATCACGCCGCGGGCGTGGGCGTAGGCGAGGGCGCTGCCGAGCAGGGTCACCAGGCGCAGGGTCTCGTCCACGGGGAGCTGGCGCTCGCGCTCGAGTCGGGAGCGGAGGGTCTCGCCTTCCACGTAGGGCATGACGTAATAGAGGAAGCCGCCGGCCTCGCCCGAGTCGAACAGCGGCAGCAGGTTGGGGTGCTGCAGGTTGGCGGTGACGCGGATCTCGGCCAGGAAGCGCTCGGCGCCGAGGACGGCGGCGAGCTCGGGGCGGAGGACCTTGAGGGCGACCTTGCGGTCGTGCTTCAGGTCGTGGGCGAGGTAGACGGTGGCCATGCCGCCGCGGCCGAGCTCGCGCTCGAGCCGATAGCGGTCGGCGAGGGCATCGCGCAGGCCGTCCGGTACGCCCATCGGTCTCCTGGGGTTCAGCGGAACAGCTCGAGGGAAGCGGTCCCCGGGACGAGGTGAAGTAAACGCGGTGGCGGTGGGGGGCGCCAGCTACGGGGGCCGGCGCAACTGCTCACTGCGCCGCGGCTCCTGCCTCGCGCCTTCGTCGCAGCTCGGCCCGATACCGGCCTGGCGGCAGCCCGCGTAGCCGCGAGAACGCGCGCGAGAATGCGAACTCGGAGGTGTACCCGACGTGGTGGGCGACCGCGCTCACGGCCTGGTCCGTCTCGCGCAGGTGCCGCGCCGCGAGCTCCATGCGCCATCGCGTGAGATACGACAGCGGCGGCTCGCCGACCAGGGTCGAGAATCGGCGCGTCAGCGTGGCCCGCGAGAGGCTCACCTGGCGGGCGAGGGCCTCGATGGTCCAGGGCGCCGCGGGATCCGCATGCAAAACCGAGAGCGCGCGCCCGATGGTCGGGTCGCGGAGTGCTAGAAGCCAGGACGTCCCGGAGTGGTCTTCGGTGCCGAGCCAAGCGCGGATCACCTGAACGAACAGGACGTCGATCAGCCGGTCGATCACGGTCGCCGACCCGGCCGTTCTTGCGCCGAGCTCGTGACGGAGGACGCGCAGCGTCGCCTGCACGGGACTCCCTTCCCCCATCTCCTGCCCCGACAGGAACAGCACGGGTGGCATCAGCGACAGGAGCGGCTGGGCGACCTCGTGATCGTACTCGAACCCCGCACAGATGACGTGGGTCGAGGTCCCCTCCGCGGGGCCGTCGAACAGGCATTCGTGCGCGGGATTACCGGCTTGCCGCGCGGCGACCTTGCTCCACGCTCGCGCCGGGCCGGCAGGAGCGCTCGCCACGATATGCGCGGCTCCGGTGGGCAGCAGTATTACGTCGCCCGGAAGCTGCTCGATGGGCGGCCGTCCTTTGAGGCGCACCCAGCACACGCCGGCGGTCACGGCGTGCAAAGTCGCCTTCGGGGTTGGCGGAAGGTTGATGCCCCAGGGTCCTCGGGCGCGCACGTTCGCCATGACGGCGCCACGCACGCGCAGGAGGTCGAGGACGTCGTCGAGCGGTGAGCGGCTCTCCATGCCACTGA
>Ga0308175_100000922_pt1 | contig 19482 bp, 16 predicted proteins | sample PhyCR1_3_FD_203893 | JGI IMG/M metagenome (GOLD analysis project Ga0308175, IMG submission 203893) | Soil microbial communities from UC Gill Tract Community Farm, Albany, California, United States - DLSLS.C.R1 | ecosystem: Environmental > Terrestrial > Soil > Agricultural land | place: USA...
GAGTGGAAAATCGAGCAACGTGGAGAAACGCGTACGGATAGTATCCACCACTTTTGTGAAGAAGGCTTCATCACCAAACGGCTGCAGGTGGTGTTCTTCAAGGGTTCGCCTCACCAGCGGCACCAACTTCTCAACCGGCATGGAGCGTAGATGTTGCGCGTTCAACCATAAGGCCTTCGGATCAATCGGATCTGCGTCGCTGAAGTTAACCACCGCGTTGCTACGATTCACGCCTTCGAAACTGAAAGCGTTCGTCAGCTCATCGAGCGACATCTGCTCACGGTTGTCCTTCGGTGACCAGCCCAGGAGAGACAGAAAATTGATGTATGCCGAAGGCAGGAATCCATTGTCCCGGTATGTCATGACGCTGACCACGGGTCCGTGTTTGCGCTTGGAGAGCTTGGCGCCATCGGGAGCAATCAGCAATGGCAGGTGCGCAAACGTGGGCATCGACGCTCCCGCCCCTTGAAAAAGCAGCAGGTGCTTAAACGTGTTAGTCAGGTGATCCTGCCCTCTGATGATGTGGGTGATCTTGAGATCGATATCGTCCGCGCAAGAGGCCAGATGATACGTCGGGATGCCATTGCTTCGCAGCAGCGCGAAATCTTCAACGTCGTTCGTCAGCTTCGTTTGTTTTCCGTAAACCGCGTCATCAAACGTCAGCTCGTATCCCGGTTCTCGGTTTACGCGAAAGCGAATCACGAAGGGTTCTCCGTTACCCGCGCGCCGGACGCTCTCGGCCTCGGTCAGCGACCTCATCTCCGGGTTGCAAAGCCACTGCGCTTCCGCTTGCGATCTCTCTTCCCCACTGTTGGCGGGTGTGAAGTCACGATAAGCAAGTCCTTTTGCCAGGAGATCGTACGCGAACTGCCGATGAAGTTCGAGACGCTCCGATTGCCGATAGAACTCATCCCATGGCAAATCGAGCCAATTCAGACCTTCGTAGATTGAATTGAGCGATGTTTGCGTGTTCCGATCGAGATCCGTATCGTCGATTCGCAAGACCATAGTCCCGCTGTTTCTACGTACAAAAAGCCAATTGAAGATGAATGTGCGTGCGCTGCCAATGTGCAGATACCCAGTCGGCGAAGGCGCAAATCGAGCCCGAATCATGAAAGCTTCAGTTTACTGGAGAAGCGCCTTTCATTTGCCCGCTCGAGAGGGTTTGGTACAGCGCGGCGAAATGCTCCAGATCTAATTGCTCGGCCCGTAAATTCGCTTCGGGCAGGGAGTCTAGGGACGATCCGTAAAAGGGCCGCAGATTATTACGCAGGTTTTTGCGTTTATGCGTAAAACAGCGTCCGACAAATTTCAGGAGGTCATCGCGGTCGGAATGCAGAACCGGCTTGCGCCGCAAGTGAACCGCCCCGGAGTCTACCTTCGGCGGCGGAGAAAAGGCGCCTGGAGGAACCCGGCAAACCAACTCAACATCGCAGACAAGCTGGGTCGCTACCGTTAAGTACCCATAGTCGCGGGACCGCGGCTGCGCCAGTAAGCGCTGCGCGACCTCCCACTGCATCAGGAAGACTGCGGTGCCGAATCTGTCGTCGAGGTCGAGGAATTTTTCGAGGATCGGAGAGGTGATGTAGTAGGGCAGGTTCCCCGCTATTGCCGCCGGTCCCCATTGGGCCAGATCCGTCTTGAGAACGTCACCATGATGAACATGGAGACGCGGCTCTCCCGCGAAGTGCCGTTCGAGATACTTGACGAGAGACGTGTCCAACTCGATAGCGTGTAGCTCGTCGCTACGTTCGAGCAGATGCCGGGTTAACGCGCCTCGCCCGGGTCCGATCTCGACGGTGCGCGTCGAATGTTCTCCGCAAGCAGCCTCGGCCAGTCTCGCCAAAATTTCGTTATTGACCAGGAAATGTTGTCCGAGTTGGGCAGGCAAGCTCAAGTGTAGAACAGATTTTGACCGTGCCCAGCTGGAGTTTGCATCTATGAGGGGTGAACTGGCTCATCTACCTAGCCGCGATTGCCGCGGGCGCCGCTAATCCCGGTCAGGCGGGCACAAACGCTGAACTACGCAAGTCGATTGGACAGCCCGTGTTTGCTGCCCTTTGGGTTTACGCCTCCGGATTGATTGGCGTTCTTCTCGTTCAGGTAATTGTTCGTGAGGCTTGGCCAGGCGGTCAGAAACTGGCTACTGCCCCGTGGTGGGCCTGGATGGGCGGCTTGATCAGCATCGCGTCCACTGTCGCGGGCTTGATGCTGGCGCAGCGGCTTGGTTCCGGTGTGTTCACCGGGATCAGCATTACCGCATCGCTCGCGATGTCGATCATCCTCGATCACTTCGGCTGGATTGGCTTCAAGATTCATCCGGCGTCCTGGCCGCGCATCTCAGGATGTCTCCTGATGATCTTCGGGCTGTGGCTCGTATCGAAGTTTTAGCCCGCCCTGAGTTCGTCCGTATCCAGCATGTATCCTGCCCGCAGAGAGAAGGGCTGCGGATAATAGCGCCGGTCGGGAAGGATATCACGGTTTACAGATGTGAATAAGTTCTCTTCGTCAGTCGTGGTAAATCCGTCCCACGCTGCCTCCGACACGCCCCCCAGGAAGGGCGAATAAATAACGCGCTCACCCTTCCGGAACGCGAAAGCTCCGAGCCACGCTCCGAGCGAGGGCAACGAGGCACCTTCTGGCAGTTGCTGAAGAGCTTCGAGAAGGAATGTGGGTTTCACAACTGCACACTGCAACGAAACAGCACTGACTGACCGTTGTTTCCAGGCCTGCCCGAAGTATCCCGGATCAGCTCGCTTCCGGCCACGGTCTGGACTCCCGCAAGCTCCCCCGAAGCCGAGTTGCAGCCCGGCCTCCAGGATTGCCCCCGCGTCATTTCGGATCAGGCCTCCGATCATCACAGCATCGGAAAAGAGTTCGAACAGTCCGAGCGCCTCCCAGCCCCAATCGGCATTCTCGATTGATAGGCCCTGGTGCAGGAAGAAGACCAACTCGTCGCGGCCGGCCAGGTCTCCAACGAGAGGAGCGAGCGAGCGCGGATCCGAGCGCGCGTCGACCGGTAGGAATACGACAGCATTGTAACTTCCGCCCATCCTGGCTGTCGGGTAAGGTTCGTTCCGATCGTGCCCGAGTAGGACACAGGTCATCGCCTTCGGGTTAGCTTGCCGTCTTACCAGGTGCCAATGAGGGGACCCGGGAAAGAAGGGACTGTTCTCAAGGGAAAACTGCTCCGCCAAGCCCTTGGCCTCAAGGAAGCCGGTAAGAACCGCTTGCTGCGACCTCATGATGTATGACTTCGACTGAGCATCTTCGGCCGTCGAAGTCGCGTGCATGCGCCAGTTGTAGACCACTTCTGGAATATGTACGGCAGAGTGTCCGGCGGCCGCGAACCTTAGAAATAAATCCCAGTCCGGACTGCCCTCGGTGGCGCTGTCCGAATACGCTCCGAGCCGCAGAGCTTCTTCCCTGTTGATGACTCCGAGATGGGCAATGTACGCCAGATTTCCGAGAAGCACCGGGTCCCAATCCGGTTTGAAATACGGTTGAGAGACGCCGGTGTTACTGATCTTGTCTTCGTCCGTATACAGGATCGGCGCGTAGCCCGACTTCTCGATGTAGGCAGCCACGATTTTCAGCGCATCGGAATACAGCTGGTCGTCTGCGTCTACCGGCAGCACATATCGATTTCTCGCCCGCTCCAGACAAAACCGCAGCCCCCGGATGATTCCCAGGTTCTCCTCTGAGCGGTGCACTTTGATCCAGGGACGCTCGTTCAAGTGGCTGAGGTAATCGCGGATCTCAAGTCGTGCGCAGCCGTTGTCCAGGATGATCCATTCGCATGCGCCTTCTGCATTCTGCGCTTCGATCGACTTCGCCAGCGCCTGGAGATAATGGACCGGACTTCCGTCCCATACGGCAGTTAAGATCGAAAGCAAGCCGGAGGGTACAGGGGCGCTAAACAACTGTGTACGGTGCTGAACGCGCCGGGCAATCCACGCTCGGTAGCGCCGTGTCTCTGCATCGGGAAAGTATCGCTGCCGATAGCGACGGAGCGTTTGCCGGAGAGAGCTGAATCTTCGCTTTATTTCCCTTGCCGTCACACGGAATTTGCTCACTTATAGTAACTTTCCCCCTGTTATCTTTGGTAGGTAAGAAATGACGGAGCAACATGCGTCCGAACTCCATGTGGAAGAGCTGAAGGAGAAAATCCGTCACCTCGAGTCCGAACTGGAGCAGTCAAATTTCCGTATGACTCAGGTCCTCGAGGCCCTCGAGTCACACCAGGAGAAACTTCGAGCACAGCAGACGTCTATTGCACGCCTCGAGCGAATCCAGATGGAGATGATTACCGGACGCGCATGGCGTGCTCTCCGGGCGGCGACTGATCTGGTGAAGCGATTTGTTCCAGCTTCGCGTCGCTCTGCGTCCGGGTCCATAGCCCTCACGGAGAAAGTATCGTACCTGGTTTGTGATGAGCCGTTACCCAAAGATAAGACTCCTCGCAGCGGCATCATCACGATCCGGGGATGGTGTTTGTGCGAGGGCGGAGTCGATCACGTGCAGGTGCGCGTGGCCGGTCTTCCGCCCGTGGAAGTCAAACCTTCCATCGCTCGTCCGGACGTAAAAAAAACGCATTCGGAGCTCGACACAACCGGTCGCTCAGGGTTTGCGGCAAATATCGACTCCGCCCAGTTACCAAATGGGCCGCATTCCATCACCATTCGTTTGATATCGGAAGGAATCCCGGTTCGCGAAGCCCAGACTTCTGTGGTCGTCGATCACGAGAACGGGTTCTCGTCCAAGTACGATCGCTGGATTAAAGAGTTGGAGAAGCCCGATGAGTCGCTCGTGGCGTTGCGGTTACCCAACCTCGCTACTCAGCCACTCATCAGTATCCTGATGCCCGTCTACAACACGGACCTCAAGGAACTTGAAGAAGCAATTCAGTCTGTCATTCGTCAGTCGTACCACCGCTGGGAATTATGCATTGCCGACGATGCTTCGCCTCTTGGCGGCATACGTGAGAAACTCGAAAGCTTCGCGCTAAAGGACGCAAGGATAAGAGTCATCTTTCGCGACACCAACGGCGGCATCTCAGAAGCGTGCAATAGCGCCGCCCAGCTGGCGACGGGGGATTACATCGCGTTTCTCGATCATGACGACACGCTTGCACCGAATGCTCTTGCTCATGTCTGCGAAGCCGTCAACGAAGTACCCGACGCTGACCTGATCTATAGCGACGAGGACAAAATCGATGGGCTTGGGCGGCGCTTTGAGCCTTTCTTCAAGCCGGATTGGGCCCCGGATCTGCTGCTGGCCGAGAACTATATCTGCCACTTTCTGGTGCTGAAGAAAGAACTGGCCGAGAAAATCGGCCGATTGAACTCCGACTGCGATGGCAGTCAGGACTATGATCTGATCCTGCGTGCCACGCGGAATGCAGATAAGGTGCACCATATCCCGCGTGTGCTGTATCATTGGCGCGCCGGAGTGGCCTCCACCGCGTCAACCATTGACAACAAAGGCTATGCCCTCGAGGCGGCGCGTAACGCTCTTGAACGGCACTGCCTCGAAGTTGACCCGGCGATCAGAGTAGAACCCGGCGCGGCAGTTGGCCGGTGGCGAGTCCGCTATCCGATTTCTGCCGAAGCTCGTGTCAGTATCATCATTGCGTCCGGAGGCAAGGCGGAGGTCTTGAGGACGAATCTCGACGGGCTGTTCTCGAAGACAAGCTACCGGAATTTTGAGGTTGTCGTGATCGATAACTCCAAAGGTCAGGTCATCGAAAAGTTGATTCACGATTCTCAATCGAAAGCGACCGTTCCGCTGCGCTACATCGATCACCGCAACCAACCGTTCAACTACTCGAAGATCAACAACGAAGCCGCCCGCCAATGTGACTCGCCGATCCTTCTGTTTCTGAACGACGATACGTCCGTTGTCGCGGAAGACTGGCTCCAATCCATGGTGGAGCTGGTGGAACGGCCCGAGGTCGGCGCCGTAGGAGCCAAACTTCTCTATCCGAGCGGGCTCATCCAACACGCGGGTGTCGTCATGGGCATCTTCGACAATTGCGGCCACGCGTTCAAGTCACTGGACGGCAGCGTTCCACACTATTTCGATTTTTCAGATGTCATCCGCAACGTCAGCGCAGTGACAGGCGCGTGCCTGATGACAAAGAGGCATGTCTTCTGGCAGGTGGAAGGATTCGATGAGCACGATTTCGCCGTGGCGTTCAATGATATCGATCTCTGCCTGAAAATCGGTAGCGCCGGGTATCGTGTGCTCTACACCCCACATGCGTTGCTGTACCACCACGAAGCACACTCGAAGACATCGAAGGATTTAGTGCCTCATCCGCAGGAAGTTGCGCGGATGAGGTCTAAATGGGATAGAGTGATCGCGCGGGATCCGTTCTACAGTCCAAACCTGACGCGCAATGACGAAGATTACTCGATCAGAACGCTCGATTAGTCGCTATTGTCTGTAGACAATAGGCGTGAAGCTGATGCTGATACCCCGGCTGATTGGCTGGGCGACAGCGAGTACGCTCGGAAAATCCGGAACGGCAATGTTGTTGTACTGGAGCCGGGCCGTATCACCTATAAACGAGTCGGAACCGTCCCGCACTTCATATTCTGTGATTCTGCCCTTTCCATCCAGGTTCAGCGTCAAAACTACTGAAGAACGCAGTTGGACCGGCACCAGGTTCGCGCCCCAGTGATCCGCGTACATGATCGGAACCTCGTAGTCGGAGACCCGCGTGGTTGTGCCGATGGTAACCGAAAGGGCGCCGAAGAGAAGGATGCTCGAAACCAGGCCCCCGGTCGCAGGGAGTGTGATGGGCCGCATGGAATCGTCGAGCCGGAACAACCAACGATTCCAGACTCGCCTGACCGTGGACCATGCTCCTTCTGCAATCGCCTGGCGTTCACGGGAGGCGGCTACCTGCAAGGCAGCTCGCAAGTGAGCGGGTGATTTCACCGGGGAAAGGCGTCGCAGTGTCGATCGCACTAACCGCATCTGTTCGAATTCGTTTGCACATGATTGGCACTCGTTCAGGTGCTTAACGATCCGGGCCCGCTCGCGTTCACGCAGCCTCCCGTCGATGAAGTTTGTGCTACGACGTTTGGCGATCCAGCAATTCATATGTGGTTCGTCCTAACAAGACTCCTAAGCAAGCGCCTCCGCCAATCCGGGGCTTGACTGTTGATTCAGCTCGCGCCTGAGTGCTTCCCGGCCGCGCAATATGCGCGATTTCACCGTCCCGAGTGAAATCTGCAAAATGTCAGCGATCTCCTCGTAACTCATGTTCTGGATGTCGCGCAAAACGACAGCCGTACGGAACAGCGGATTGATTTTCGTCAGTGCCCGTTCCACGATGGCCCGAGTTTCACTATCGAGAGCCTGATCGTAAGGCGACCGGCCGGGATCTTGCGCCAATTCGATGCTGTAATCGTGATCAGGCCGATCTTTCTCGAGGGGTACCTCATGGCGGCAATGGCGAGCAAACCAGCGGCGATGATTATGCGCTTCGTTCACCGCAATTCGATAAATCCAAGTGCGTAAACTACTTTGCTCCCGGAACGAATGAACGCTCCGGAACACCTTCAAAAATACCTCCTGCACGACATCGCAGGCATCCGTCTGGTTCCCGAGCAGCCTGTAAACCATGTTGAAAATCGGTTGCTCGTAACGATCGATCAGCTCCTGATAGGCACTCTCGATACCGGCACGCAATCCCCGCACAATCCGGGCTTCTTCTTCTGAAATCCCGTTCTGCGCGCCGGCGAGTATAGAGAGGCTACCCGTGTTCCCCGACAAGGAGTGCGCCATTGATTAGAATTTTACTCCTAAACGCCAGCTGACCTAACTGCTACCTTAGACACCGCCGGTGCCTCTCCGGTTCCCGGACTCTCGCATACCTTCCGGTAGTACGCCTCGTACTGCGGGATGATCAGATCTGTGCAAAAGCGGGAGGTTGCAGTTGTACGGGCGGCTTCCGCCATCGTACGGTGGAGTTCCGGGTTCGTGAGCAGCTCGATGATCCTTGCCGCCTGTGACTCGCGATCGCCGACCGGCTCCATCCATCCGTCCACGCCATGCGTAATCAGGTCCGGTACGCCGCCGGTGCGAGTGGCCACCGGAGGTACTCCACACGCCATTGCTTCGAGCGCCGCGAGCCCAAAGGCTTCCATTTCACTCGGCAGGTGTAAAACATGAGCCTGAGGGATCAGGCGCTCCAGATGGTCCTGTTTGCCCAGAAATCGGACCGCGTCGTTCACACCCAGTTCCCAGGCGAGTCGTTCGGCTGATCCCCAGTCAGGTCCCTCGCCCGCCATGAGCAGCTCTGCATCTACCTCTTTTCTGACTTTTGCAAAGACATGAATGCAATCCAGCACGCGCTTCACCGGACGGAAGTTCGACACGTGGATGATGCGCTTCCGGCCTTGTGCCCGAGCCTCCTCGTTCGGCTGGTACAGCGAGCAGTTCACGAAGTTGTGAATTACCTGGATGGGTTTGTTTACTCCGAAAAACTCTACCGTGCGCTTTTCCATGTACTCGCTGATAGTGGTAATGCCGTTCGATTGCTCAATGGAGAACTTGGTGATGGGGAAGTAGCTCCGGTCCGCGCCAACGAGCGTGATATCGGTGCCGTGCAGCGTGGTGATGAAGGGCAAATGCCTGTTCGTAGTCATCTGTTGCGCGAGCAGCGCCGATATGGAGTGCGGAATGGCGTAGTGGACGTGCAGCAGATCGAGTTTATGCCTGTCTGCGACTTCCCACATACGCGAGGCAAGGGCCAGTGAGTAAGGCGGGTAGTGGAACAGCGGGTAATTCGAAACTTCTACTTCGTGGTAGTAAATCCGCGGAGTTCCCACGTCCAGACGAATGGGCGAAGCGTAGCTGATGAAGTGCACTTCGTGCCCACGATGTGCGAGTTCAAGCCCGAGTTCGGTCGCAACGATCCCGCTCCCTCCGTAAGTGGGGTAGCACGTGATGCCAATCCGCATGGTTCCAGTATGAGCCGGAATCCGGATTTCACGCCGGAAAGCCGCGTTTCAGACTGTCAGTACTATCTTCCCGATGTGTTCGCCGCTTTCCAGTCGTTCGTGCGCCGAACGCGCGTGCGACAGGGGAAATGTCGCGTCGATGACCGGCTTGATCCACTGTTTTTCCGGCAAGGCGGGCCAGACTGCCTCGGCTAACCTCCGGGCGACACGCCCTTTCTCCTCTTTCGAACGGACGCGCATGGTGGACCCCATGACTCGGGCGCGCTTGCCCATTAATTTGCCGATATCCAACTGCCCCTGACGGCCACCCTGAGTCGCCACAATGCTGATCCGGCCATCCTGCGCAAGAGCTTCGAGATTGCGATCGAGGTAGGGACCACCAATCATGTCCAGCACAACATCAACGCCACGGTCCGCCGTGAGCCGCTTCAATTCCGCCACGAAATCCGACCGGCGATAGTTGATGGCGTGGGTTGCTCCAAACGTGAGGCAGGCTTGGGCCTTTGCGTCACTTCCGGCAGTAGCGAACGGCACAGCGCCGACCTGCCGGCTTACCATGATCGCCATGCTGCCGATGCCGCTCGTACCGCCGTGGACCAGCACTGTTTCGCCGGATTTCAACCCGGCGCGCGTGACCAGGTTGTCGTAAACCGTGAACAGGTTCTCGGGCAGAGTTGCAGCTTCGGTGAAGGTCCAGTTTTCGGGAATCGGCAACACCTGTTCCGCAGGCGCAAGACAGTACTCGGCATAACCGCCGCCCGTGAGGATGGCGCAAACGGGCTCGCCGGCCTTGTACTCAGAGACACCTTCGCCAATGCTCTCCACCGTACCCGCCACGTCGAGACCCGGTATATCGGAAGCTCCAGGTGGCGGCGGATATTTGCCTTGCCGCTGCATCACATCGGCACGAGCAACTCCGGCAGCGCGCACCCGGATGAGTATTTCCCCGACACTCGGCTCCGGGATTGGCCGTTCGATCGGTCGCAGGACTTCCGGCCCGCCGGGCGATGAGATCTCGATCGCGATCATGCTTGTCCCAATGCTATCTTCGATTCTTCTCCCGAAGAATGAATGCAATGGACATTTCCAGCTTCGCGGGTCTGACCGCGATGGTGCTCCTGACAGTGAACATCCTGCTTGGCCTTGTGCTGTCGGCGCGATATAACACCGTCCGCTAGTGGCCGCATCGCAGGTTACCGATCTTCGACATTCATAACTGGACCGCGTATATTACTGGACCGCGTATATTGCTCTGGGACTGATCTTTTTCCACCCGATCGTCTTACTATTTTCGAGCACTGCCGGATTGTTCCCCTCGACATTGTTTGGCCCCCGCATTCGCCGAAGCAAACGCTCTATAACTGTTTCGGTGGCCTCGCGTTCTACTCCATGATTTTTCGTTGTGGTCACGTCGTATCTCCGATCGAAACTAGGCAGCCGTTTCTGGAAGAAGCTGCATTTTGTGTCTTACGCACGGCGCTGTTCGTGTTCGTACATGGCATCCTGATCGATCCCAACCTGAAGGGACAAGTGCCGGATTATCTGGATGGAGAGAAGGTCTTGATTGAAGGTTGCGCCCTTCTGACCGTCGCCGCTACGGTCTGCCGCATCCGCTACCGCCCCAGGAAACGGGCCCTGGTCGCGTCCATCAACAAGGTCGATTACGAAGCGGCATAAGCAAGCCTGCCTGGCCTTCCTCCTCGGCTACCAGCCCAGAAGAATGCAGCGACCTTCTTTCTCGACGATCTGGAATGGCGCAAGCCTTGCTCCAGCAGTAACGGCCCAGCGCATCTCCGATAGGGGCGATATCGCAGGCCCTATGGCTTATGCGCTCCGAACATGCGATTGCACTCCGCAGCCAAAGCGGCTCGGGTGTTCTTCGGGTGAACTATGATTCCATATAAGTCTCCTGGGATGTGCCCATGGTGGGCCTCAGTAGTCATTGCGGCAACAGGAACGGTCATGCTTCTCCGATGAACGAGATTTTAGATCTGATCCGTGCTTGGGACCATGAAGTCTTAGCGATTCTGAATCGGGCGCTCGCCTCGCAATACTCGGCCTGCCTTTTCTCAGTCAAAATCAACCGGACTGCTGAATTGTTGATTTCTTGCGTGATGATCATGCTCTGGTTTTACGAGCCGACTAGGTCGTCCCATAAGGATTCCGGCGTGCGTTCTTCTCGAACGAAGGTCCTGGTGTACATCGTGGCGCTGGCGCCGGCCTATATGGTGACCCGCTTCGCCGCCGAGCAAATCGTTGCGCGTCCTCGTCCTTTGGTGCTGGCCGACCTCAAGAAGCCTGCCTGTCTCAGCCCCGACGAATGGACCAGCAACATCGCGACGGCGAGCCACATGTCTTCCTTTCCGAGCGATCACGCAGTGCTTATCTCTTTGCTGACGATCGTCCTGTCCTCGATACATCCGCGTCTCGGCGCAGCCAGTGCTGCTTATCTCTTTTTATATAGTGCCTGCCGCATTGGCCAAGGCTTACATTGGCCGACCGATATGATTGGGGGAGCAGTCCTCGGTGGTTTGATAGGATGGCTCGTACTGTGGATCGAGACACGGTTGGCGCCCCCCTTCGCCGCGTCCGCTCTATATCTCGAGCGGCACGCTACGTGGACCTACACCGCCGGCTTCCTGTTCCTGCATGAGTTCTCGAACGGCTTCCAGAGTCTTCGGGGCATCGTGCATGGCTTGCTCCATTTCCGGCTGTTCCATTGATGCGAAGTAGTGTCGTCATACGGCCCACTCGAACCGGCGTCTCATGACAATGTTAATTCGGAGACGGGTTGTACAAATCCGAAGACGCGGGCACTACCCGGACGCGAGTCGGACCGGAGGCGACAACTTGCGACATGCAGATTCGCTTCATGGCGTACTTGTCCGGGCGTCAATGCTCGGCCGATGCAGGCCCAATGAAGTACTTCGAAGAGTTGGAAACGGAGTGCAGACGTAATGAAGCAAGTGAACGCGCTACTTACGCCTTCTGGAGAAGTTCCGGGAAACTAAGCAGCGGCTTCGGCTGGACTTGCCTGGCCGCCTCCAGACCGTCCGGCTCTCACCCATTTGACAATTGAGAACACGCTCACTACCAGGCAGAGGCCGGCAACTGCTCCGACGGACCATTTGAACGCTGGCGTGTCGATAATGCGAAGAATGGCTCGTCCATATTTGATCGCGAGCCAAGCCAGGATAATGAAGCGCAGCAATCTCGACCCTGCTACAACCGCAACTAGCTTCAATCGCGGATAAGCGAGCGCGCTGACTGTTGCAACGATGGCTGTAAACGGGAACGGCGGAGGCCCGAGGCAAGCCAAAGCAACAAAAAATCCCCCCCTCTGCCCGACTTTCTTCTTCAGATACGAAAACCGTTGTTCACCCGTGACCTTTTGAACGCCCGCCTCGCCGATTTTGCGGCAAACCAGGTCTAACAACAGAGCGCCCGTGGCTGAGCCCACCGTGGCAGAAAGCACGTAGACCCAAGCCTCCGTATGATGTCTGGCCGCCAGAATGACTACCAGCAGGTCGTTTCCGATAGGAAGAAACAGGAAGGACGAATCCATCACTCCCATGAAAAACGGACCCAGATAGCCGAGGTGAAGCAGCACGTGCAGCAGATGCTGAAAAAAGCTCGACAAGAGGTGATTGTAGCTGGGCGAGATCCAATTAAGCTATTCGAAATGCTCACGGGGCGTTGCGGCCTGGTGAAAGCACAAGCCGCTCACCCAGCCGGTGCGAGCCGCAATCAGTTCGACGAAACGGCAACCAGATCGGAAGCAGCACGCTTCAACTGTCCGCACGCCGCGTAGATATCGCGCCCCCGAGGCTTCCGGACGAAGCACGGGATCGATCTCCGGACGATGTTTTGGAAGCTGTCAACCCTCTCGGGCAACGGGGTTTCGAAGCGGATACCCGGTCCGGGATTCAGCGCGATCAGGTTTACCTTGCAATTCAGGTTTGCCAGAAGCCGTACCACTCGTCTTGCGTCTGCGTCCGAGTCGTTGACATCGCGCAAGAGCACGTATTCGAAGGTCAGCTTCTCCCAGGGCCGGAGCGGATACTCGCGGCACGCCTTTATCAGATCCGCCAGATGGTACTTGCGTGTAATCGGCATCAGCGCTTGACGCTGCTCTTCCGCGGAGGCGTTCAGAGAAATTGCCAGCTTCGGGCGGACATCCGCTTCTGCCAATTCGTACATTTTTGGCACGATGCCGGACGTCGAGACCGTGATCCGCTTGGGCGACATGCCGACGCCACTTCCGTCCGTAAGCAGCCGGGTCGCCTTGAGCACATTCTCCAGGTTCAGAAGCGGTTCGCCCATCCCCATCATCACGATGTTCAAACGCGAATCGGTCGGAGCCAGACCGTTTTCACGAGCGACGTAGAGAACTTGGCCCACGATCTCCCCAGCAGTGAGGTTCCTTTCCAGGCCCATCAAAGCAGTCAGGCAAAATTTGCAATCGACCGGGCAACCGACCTGGCTGGAGATACACACCGTACTTCTACCTGGTTCCGGCATGAGAACGCTCTCCACCGTTCGGTTATCATTTAATCGAAGCAGGTAGCGGCGCGTACCGTCGGTCGAGTCGAACCGTTGTTCCAAGGCCGGCAGGCCGAGAGAGTTCGTGGAAAGCAGCTCCGTCCGAAGCGCTTGCGGCAAGTTGGAACACTCCGACAAATTAGCCACTTGTTTCCGGTACAGCGCGTCATATAGCTGTTTCGCTCTGAATGCTGGCTGCTGGGGTCCTAGCAGCTTTTCTAGTTCGGCAAGTTCCATTCCAACCAACGGTTGGCCTCTAAGTACTTGCGACATTTGAGTTTAGTGTAGCGTTTCTACACGTTGAAAGGTTGTTTCTCATGGTTGTTGCACTCCCGCCCAGGGTCCGTCAAATCGAGCGAGCAGTATTGCCGAACGGTTTCCGCGTTGTTACCGAGTCGATGCCATATGTCCGGTCTGTTTCGCTCGGGATTTGGATTGGGAGCGGGTCCAGGACGGAACGGGTGCCGGAAAATGGGCTTTCCCATTTCATCGAGCACATGGTCTTTAAGGGGACTACGAGTCGCTCGGCCGAGGACATCGCTAAGTCGGTAGATTCAGTGGGCGGCGGCTTGGATGCATTCACGAGCAAGGAACTCGTTAGCTTTAATACAAAAGTACTAGACGAGCACCTTCCCTACGCATTCGACGTGTTATCGGACCTGGTCCTGAACCCGCTCTTCCGCGAAGAGGACATCGAGAAAGAAAAAGGCGTCATTCTCGAGGAAATCAAGATGGAAGCCGACCAGCCGGAATTTGTGCTCCATGAGGCCTTCATAGGCAATTTCTGGAAGGGTCATGGGCTCGGCAGGCCGATCCTTGGCACCAAAGACACCGTCAAGAAGTTCACGCGGGAGATGCTGCTCGACTACTACAACCGTGCTTATACACCCGAAAACATCACCATCACGGCCGCCGGCAACCTGGAGCACGATGAGATCGTAAACCTTGTAGAGTCCAGGTTCGCGACGCTGCCCAAACGCGACGAGCTGGTGCAAGGGCCTCCACCCAAGACTCACGCTCCCATCATCCTGAAGAAGAAGGACTCCCTGGAGCAGGTTCACATCGCGATGGGCGTACCCTCGTACCCGTTGGCTCACTCACGCCGATTCCCGCTTTACGTGTTGAACACGGTCCTGGGGGGAGGAATGAGTTCGCGTCTGTTTCAAGACATTCGAGAAAAGCAAGGCTTGGCTTACGCGGTCTACTCCGAACTCAACCTCTTTAGCGATACCGGATGTTTCACCGTGTACGCGGGCACGGCGGCCGAGACTGCGAAAAAAGTCATCGACTCCGTGGTTGGAGAATTCCGCCGCTTGAAGGACGAACTCATCAGCGCCGATGAGTTGCGGCGTGCGAAGGATCACCTGAAAGGCTCTCTCATGTTGAGTCTTGAATCGACCTCGAGCCGCATGTCGAATCTCGCTCGTCAGGAACTCTACTTCGATCGCTTCATGAGCATGGATGAGATGCTGGAAAATATTGAAGTAGTTAACCGGGACGAAGTGCAGCAGGTCGCCCAGGAATTTTTCCGGTCCGAAGATATCGCCGTCGCTGTACTTGGCCGCCTCGGTGATTTGGCCATCACGCGAGACGATTTAGTCTGCTAGGTTTCAAGCTTCATGTCGCAGCTGGTTTACAACACGCCCGCCGGGATTACCGTTACCCGCACGCAGTCAAAAGTTCCGTACCGGCGGGGTCTCGGCAAGCTACTGAAGCGCCTTGATACGGAACGTGGAGCGTATCTTTCATCCGGCTACGAGTATCCGGAGCGCTATTCCCGGTGGGATGTGGCCACGGTTACGCCGCCGATTCAGATCGTCGGCCGTAATCGCACCCTGACGTTCGAAGCTTTGAACCCTCGCGGTGAGCAGCTGGTTAAGATTCTATCCGCGCTCCTGGGCGGGCATCCCCACGTCAAACACCGGATTCAAACGCACCAGGCTGTTGCGTTCGAATTGCATCCATTAGCGGATAGATTTCCCGAGGAAGAGCGGAGTAAGCAGCCGTCGTACTTTTCGCTCTTACGGGCAATGGTTCACGAGTTTCAGAATCCTCAGGATTCCAGACTGGTGATGATCGGCGCCTTCGGATATGACCTTCTGCTGGAGTTCGATCCCATTCGGCTTCGCCTGCCTCGGGCCGACACCAAAGACCTTCATCTCTTCCTTTGCGATGACATCTACTTTATGGATCGGAAGAAGGAGACGGTCGAGCATTACCAGTATGATTTTGCGTTCGGCGAACTCGCTACGGCGGGCCTCGATCGCACTTCGCCCCGTATCGAAGCTGGCAGGGTCGCGGAGGGCGCCCCGGAGATCATCTCCGATCACTCGCCCGAGGAGTACATGGCGAAGGTCGAGAAGGTGCGCGAAGGGATGCGCCAGGGGAACTACTACGAGGTTGTTTTGCGGCAAACGTTTAGTGCTCCGTTTGCGCAAAGTCCTTCGGAGCTGTTTCAGCGCATCCAGAAGACCAGCCCCAGTCCTTACGAGTTCATCCTGCAGATGGGCGATGAGCAATTGGTAGGTGCATCGCCGGAGATGTTCGTCCGGATAGAGGCCGATCGTGTCGAGACATGTCCCATCGCTGGAACGGCCCGGCGCTCAGGAGATCCGCTACGCGACGCCGAGAGCATTCGCGAGTTGCTCAATTCGACCAAAGAAGAGTCGGAACTAACGATGTGCAGCGATGTGGACCGGAACGATAAATCCCGTGTCTGCATCCCCGGTTCCGTGCGCGTGATCGGTCGCCGATTGATCGAGTCGTACGCAGGCCTGTTCCACACTGTCGACCACGTGAAGGGGACCTTGCAGGAAGGCTTTGATTCGCTCGACGCCTTTCTCACGCACATGTGGGCGGTCACCATCATCGGAGCGCCGAAGAAGGCAGCAGCCCAGGCCATCGAAGATCTTGAGAAGGATGCCCGTGGATGGTACGGCGGCGCGGTCGGCATGTTGAGTTTGAACGGCGATATCAACACCGGCATTACGATTCGCACCATTCATTTGAAAGGCGGCACTGCTCGTTATGCGGCGGGAGCAACGCTACTCTATGACTCCGAGCCGACCGCCGAAGATGCGGAATGCCGGTTGAAAGCAACGAACTTCTTCCGTGCACTCTATCCTTCGATTGCTTCAGGACCACCGGCTTACCTGACGCGTCGCGTAGGAGAAGGCGTTCACCTGCTGCTGGTGGATAACGACGACTGTTTCATTCATACGCTGGCGAATTACGCACGTCAGACGGGCGCGCGCGTTTCCACCTATCGATCAAACGTGGCTCTCGAGGTGATCGATAGCGAAAAACCCGATATTGTGCTGATTTCGCCGGGTCCTGCACGACCGGCCGATTTCGGGGTTCCGGCTTTAGTGGGGGAACTCGCGAAGCGCGAAATCCCTACTTTCGGGGTGTGCTTGGGCTTGCAAGGAATCGTGGAAGCTTTCGGAGGAAAGCTCGACGTGCTCGAATATCCGATGCATGGCAAGGGGTCCTCGGTTACTCACGACGATGCAGGCGTGTTTCGAGGCATTCCGACTCCGTTCCGGGTGGGCCGATATCATTCGCTCTACGCAAATCGGGACAGCTTTCCTTCCAGTTTGGAGATCACAGCAGAATCGGATGATGGAATCATCATGGGCATCCGGCATCGAAATCTCCCGATTGAAGCCGTCCAGTTCCACCCTGAATCGATCCTTTCCCTCGAAGGTGATTGCGGGCTTCGCTTGATCGAGAATATGATCGAGGCTTACACACGGACGCCCGCAGAACGGCACTAGGAACTTGTCTTCCTCTTCACCAAGCGTCGCCATCATTGGCGGGGGACTTGCAGGACTTGCCTCAGCCGCGGCGCTCGGATCGGCCGACTACAACGTGTCTCTGTATGAAGCGCGGCCGTTCCTGGGCGGGCGAGCGACATCGTACCAGCTGAATAGCGGAGACGAAGGTGACGCTACTACCATCGATAACTGCCAGCACGTACTTCTGCGCTGCTGTACGAACTTGCTCGATTTCTATCGTCGTTTGGGAGTCGCAGACCGGGTTGAGTTCCATCGTGAGTTCTATTGGATAGAGCCCGGCGGCCGCACGTCGGTGATGAAGCGCGGCCGGCTGCCTGCGCCTCTGCACTTCACGGAATCGTTCGCAAAGCTCCGTTTCCTCTCGCTCTCGGATAAGTTCAGCGTCGCGAGCGGGCTTCTTTCGGTTCGATACGAATACGGAACACGAAAAGATCTTGCCCGCATCACCATGATGGACTGGCTGCGAGAGAAAAAGCAGAGTACGGGCGCGATCGAACGCTTCTGGCGACAGGTGCTGGTGAGTGCGATCAACGAAGACCTGGAGACCATGGCTGCCGTCCACGGGCTTCAGGTTTTCTATCTTGGCTTTCTCGCGAATCCCATCGCTTACGAGATGGGCATCCCACGCGTACCACTTGGGGAGCTGTACTCCGAGAAGAGTTGGGCCGAGTATCCGAAGGTGAAAATCGTTGAGCGTGCAATAGCGCAAGGTGTAACCGTTGAGAACGGCCGGGTGAAGGCAGTTACCGTGAGCGATAAACCAGTCACAGCCGATGCATTTATTTTTGCTGTGCCTTTTGAACGGCTTACGGCCTTACTGCCGAGTGTCGAGGTCAACCTGACCCCGTTCCGCCATTCGCCCATCACCGGAATTCACCTCTGGTTCGACAGGAAGATCACGGATTTGCCGCACGCTACGCTGCTCGACCGGACGGTACAGTGGATGTTCAATAAGGGTGAAGGACGCTACATTCAGCTCGTGGTCAGCGCATCCCGTGGACTGACCGGGATGAGCCGAAATGACGTGATTGACCTGGCGGTACGAGAGTTGCAGGACTTCTTTCCCGCGGTGCGGCAGGCGAAAGTCGAGCGCGCTCACGTGGTCAAGGAAGTACGCGCGACGTTCTCAGCCACACCTGAACTGGAAGGGATCAGGCCGGTGAATAAAACCTCCATCCCGAACCTGTTTCTAACAGGTGATTGGACCAGATCCGGTTGGCCCTCCACTATGGAAGGCGCCGTACGCAGCGGCTATCTTGCGGCCGAGGCCGCTACGGAAGCGCTCGGCAACAAGCAGCGCTTCCTCATTCGCCACCCCAGCGAGTCCAAGAATCAGCGCTGATTGGCTTTTAGAATCTTCTTCCGAAGCCGAATAGACTTTGGAGTAACTTCCACAAGCTCGTCTTCCTTGATGAATTCGAGCGCCTGCTCCAGGTTCAGGATCTTCGGCGGAACGATACGGATGGCTTCATCGGAGGTGGAAGCGCGCATGTTCGTCAGCTTCTTCTCCTTCACAATGTTGACGTCGAGATCGTTATCGCGAGAGTTCTCGCCGATGATCATACCTTCATACACTTCGGTTGTCGGTGCAATGAAGATCGTTCCGCGCTCCTGAAGATTGGAGATAGCGAAGCTGGTTGCGACTCCGGCACGATCGGAAACGAGCGAGCCGGTAGGCCGCATCTCAATGTCACCCTGCCATTCGATGTACCCGTGGAACAGCGAGTTCATGATCGCCATACCTTTGGTGTCGGTCAGCATCTCGCTTCGAATACCGATCAAACCTCGCGATGGGACATGGAACTCGAGTCGCACACGGCCCGAGCCGTGATTGATCATCTTGCTCATCTTGCCCTTCCGCATGCCCATCTTTTCGATGACCACACCGATAAATTCTTCGGGGCAATCAACGGTTAAAAGCTCCAATGGCTCGTGGAGCTTCCCGTCGATCTCGCGAGTCAGAATCTCGGGTTTACCCACCTGGAGCTCGTAACCTTCACGCCGCATCATCTCGATGAGAATGGCGAGTTGGAGTTCTCCGCGGCCCATGACCTTGAAAGCATCGGGGCCGCCCGCTTCTTCTACTTTGATGGAGACGTTGGTTAAGAGTTCCTTGTCCAGCCGGTCCCGCAAGTTCCGGGATGTCACAAACTGTCCTTCCCGTCCCG
>Ga0308175_100000924_pt1 | contig 19460 bp, 12 predicted proteins | sample PhyCR1_3_FD_203893 | JGI IMG/M metagenome (GOLD analysis project Ga0308175, IMG submission 203893) | Soil microbial communities from UC Gill Tract Community Farm, Albany, California, United States - DLSLS.C.R1 | ecosystem: Environmental > Terrestrial > Soil > Agricultural land | place: USA...
GCGTGTGCGAGCTCGGCGCCGAGCTCGGCGCGCACGTGCGACAGCTGGAGGGCCGCGTCGTCGCGCGCCTGGGCGAGCTCGGCCGCACGCTCGGTCTGGAGCCGCGCGATCAGATCATGGTGCTCGTCCTCGACCGCGGTCACCGCCGCCTCTCGCTCGGTCACGATCCGCGCCATCGCGGCGTCGCGCTCGTCGGTCAGCTGCGCCAGCGCCTCGTGGTACTCGCCCTTCAGCCGCGCGAGCTCGCGGCCGTGCTTGGCTTCGAGCTGGCTCACCGTGCGATCGGCCTCGCTCCCGATCTCGGTGCGGGTGGCCTCGGTGGCGGCCGCGATCGCCGCGGCGTGCTCGCTCTCGAGCTGCTCGCGCAGGGCCCCGAGCGCCGCGTCGTGGGCGGCGGCGGCCTCATGGCGCAGCGCGGCCAGCTCGGCCTGGTGGCGGGTGACCAGCTGCTCGCGCTCGACGCGCAACGCGCGCTCGGCCTCGGAGGTGCTGGCGGCGCGCAGCGCGCGCTCCCCGGCGAGCTCGCGCTCGAGCTCGCCGCGCGCGGTCTCGGCGACGGTCGCCGCGAGGGTCCGGGCTTCGAGCTCTTGCTGGAGGGCAAAGAGCTTGCTCCCCTGCGCCTTGTCGCGGATCTCGAGCGTCACGGCCCGGTGAGCCTCGGCGGTCAGCCGCTGCTCGAGCTCGGCGGCGCGGGCATCGAGCGCGGTCCGGGCTGCTTCGAGGTCGCGCAGCCGCTCGTGCACGTCGGCGAGCTCGCGATCGCGCGCACGGACGTCGTCCTTGACGCGATGCAGCTCCTTGTCCTTGCTGATGATCTGCTCGCGCAGGCTCAGGAACTCGCGCTCGCGGTTGGTCCCGCGCGCCGAGGCATCGGCGGTGGCGCGCGCGCGGTCGAGCTCGGTCTTGAGCTGGGCGATCTGGCGCTCGAGCTCGCCCAGCTTGCGCAGGGCTCGGCGGTCGTAGACGCCGGAGTGGTCGGTCGTGGCCTCGCTGGCGATCTCGTCGAGCCCCAGGTCGGGGACCGGCGCGCTGGTCTGGCCGGCGGCCGGGGCCAGCGGCGCGGCGGGGGGCACGAGCGGTCGCGCCTCGACCACGGTCGAGACGTCCCGGAACTTGGGCTTGCTCGGCGCTGGATCGGCCGGTGGTACGGGTGGTGCCGCCGGCTGCGGTGCGGGCGGTGGCGGCGCGGCCACCTGGTCTTCCATCGGCTCGAGGTCGTCGACGTCGAGCGCGATCCCCGACACCGACTCGTGGGTCTCCACGACGGCGGCCGGGTGCGCGGCGTGATCGTCGTGGTGCTCGACCTGCTCGTGGTGCTCGACCTGCTCGTGGTGCTCGACCTGCTCGTGGTGCTCGACCTGCTCGCGGTGCTCGACCTGCTCGCGGTGCTCGCGGTGCTCGCGGTGCTCGCGGTGTTCCGCGCGCGCCCGCGCGATCAGATCGACCGGGGGTCGCATCGACTCGCGGCTGAACGTGTCGAACTCGACCCCGCCGCTGTCCTGGGGCCGGCCGCCGTCGAGGACCATCGAGGGCACCGCGGCCATCACGACGCTGACCTCGCGGGCCTCGGCGTGGCTCGGCCGGGGCGGGTCAGCCAGGTTCGGCAACGGCTCGGGGATCGGGGTGGGATCGTCGGCCTGCAGGTGCGACTCTGCCTCCGGCGGCGCGGGGGCGGAATCGCCGAGCAGCGCCGCGAACGCCGCGTCGGTCTCGGCGTCGACCATCGAATCGACCCGCACTTCGTCACCGCCGTCGCCGGCCTCGTCCTCCCCGACGGTCTCCTCGAGCACCATGTCGTCGCTCGACAGCGGAATCTCGTCGACCTCGAGCGGCAGCTCGAGATCCTCGTGGCCGGCCGGCTCGCCGAGCCCGACGAGGTTGTCGATCTTGCCGAGCAATTCATCGTCGGAGACCGAGCGCTTGTCGAGGTACTCGTCGGCGTGCACCTTGAGGCCGCGGTGCTTCGCGAAGCTGTCCGGCGAGACGCTCGAGGTCAAGAGCACGATCGGCACCTTGGCCAGCGCGCCCTTCTTGCAGCGCTGGAAGATCTTGAAGCCCGCCTTGTCGGGCTCCTCGACGGCTACCATCAGCAGCGCCGGCGGCGTGGCGGTGGCCTGCGCGAGCGCTTGCTCGGCATCTGGCTCGGCTGCGATCTCGAACCGATAGCGCTCCAGCTGCTGCGCGAGCGAGGCACGAAACGCGGGATCAGCGTCGATCAGCAGGATGCGGCGGTTCACCGCGGGGGAGCATACCCGACTCGCGCCCGGCTAGCGTCTTTGCTGTGCGCGGGCCATCAGATCGGTCGATACGACCAGCCGGATCAGCTCATCCGCGGTCAGCCGCTGCGACGCGAACACGTAGCCGACGTGGTTGACCAGGTCGGTGTACGACACCACGGGCATGCCGTTGGCATCGTGGACCCGCAGGACCAGGTCGCCGATCTGGTAGGCTTGGCCGCCGCTGAGCTCGTCGCCGCGGAAGTCCTTGAGCACGACCGCGGTCAAGGTCACCCGGTTGGCGTCGATCGTCACGAGGTATTGCAGGAGCGCGGCGTCGTGGTTCGCGATGCCGTTGGGCAAGAGCCGCGCCCCGAGCAGGGCGATGCCGGGCTCGGTGAACTGGGGCGGCTCGACCGGGGCGAAGTTCTGGCGCAGCCACGGCCCGGTGCTCGCGCCCTGGACCTCCAGGGGCAGCGCGTGGATCTGCTGCTTCGCCACGTCGAGGGTGACCGCCGAGCCGTCCCGGGCGTCGGGGGTGCCGACCCCGACGAAGACCATGATCGCGGCCGCCGCGGCCAGCATCGCCGAGCCGGGCAGGACCCACTGCGACCACCGGCGCCGCACGCTGCGGGTGGCGGCGGCATCCTCGGCGTCGAGCGCGCGGGCGATCCGCGCCTTGAGCAGGGCCGGGGCCGGTGGGGCCACCAGGGCCTTGCGCACCAGCTCGAGATCCGAGCGTTCGCCCTCGACGTGATGGCGGCAGCTCGCGCAGTCCAGCAGGTGCAGCTCGAGCTCGCGGCGCTCCTCGGCGGCGAGTTCGTCGTCGAGGAACGCCATCGCTAGCGTATCGATGCTCTGACACAGACTCATGATTGCGAATCCCCACGCGCCGTGCGAGCGGCGCGATACTTTCCGAAGTCGATCGTCTCGTCCTTGCCAGCCTTGTCGTCCCCGGATGGATCGCCGGGGTCTGGTGGTTTCGGGTCGACCGACTTCACATAGCCTTCGGCGATCGCGAACTCGCGCAGCGCGGCGGCGAGCAGCTTGCGACCACGAAACAGGCGGCTCATCACGGTGCCGACCGGCGTCTGCATGATGTCCGCGATCTCCTTGTACGACAGGCCCTGGACGTCGCACAGGACCACGGCGGTCCGGAAGTCCTCGGGCAGGCCCTCGAGCGCGCGCTGGACGTCGTCCGACACGCTGCGCTCGACCAGCGTGCGCTCGGGCGATTGCCGATCGGCGGCCTCGGCGTGCATGAGCACCCCGTCGGTCGCGTCCTGCTCGGCGCTCGCGGCGTCCAGCACCTCGCGGCTGCGCTTCTTGCGCTGGTACTCGTTGATGAACGTGTTGGTCACGATGCGCAGGAGCCACGCCTTGCAGTTCGAGTCCTGCTCGAACGAGTCCCAGAACCGGTACGCGCGCAGGAGCGAGTCCTGCACGAGGTCCTCGGCGTCGCGGGGGTTGCGGGTCAACCGGTACGCGGCGCCGAACAAGGCGTCGGTGTGGACGAGTGCCTGGCGCTCGAACTCCGCGCGCTTTTCCCGTGCAGCTAGCATTCGCTGTTGTCTACCTGTCTCCACGGACCAATTGTTCCCGAAAATCCCTGGGAACGCGCCCTGGCCAAAACGCCAGCGAAAAGTCCTGGTTACGAGGGCGAACCGGCCGGAAATCGGGTTCGGCTCGCACGCCGAGATCTTCTGGGACCGCGCGGCCGGCGCACGGGATCGCGGCTCCTTGACGCGCCGCAGCGAGCAGGTTGGCGACCGCGGGATGCGCTACGCGCGGAACGGCGTGTGGGGCACCCCGAGCGCTTCGGCCACCGCCGCGTGCGGCACGGTCCCGCGGTACGTGTTGATGCCGGTGATGATGTGCGGCACGGCGCCGACCGCCTTCTCGAGGCCGTGGTCGGCGAGCGTCACGACGTACTTGATGGTGGCGTTGGTCAGCGCGTAGGTCGACGTTCGCGGCACCGCGCCGGGCATGTTCGCCACGCCGTAGTGGATGACGTCGTGGACGACATAGGTGGGGTTATCGTGGGTCGTGGGCCGCGCGGTCTCGACGCAGCCGCCCTGATCGATCGAGACGTCCACGATCACGGAGCCGGACTCCATGTCCTTCACCATGTTCTCGGTGACCAGCCGCGGCGCGCGCGCCCCGGCGATCAGCACCGCGCCGATGACGAGATCGCTCTCGTGCACGGCGCGCTCGACGCTGATCGGATCGGAGTACTGGGTCGAGATCCGGCCGGCGTAGATGTCGTCGAGGTACGCGAGCGTCTTCAAGTTCACGTCGAGCACGGTGACGTTCGCGCCCAGGCCAACGGCGATCTTGGTGGCGTTCGCGCCGACGACGCCGCCGCCGAGCACGGTCACGCGGCCGCGCTTGACGCCCGGGACGCCGCCGAGCAGGACACCCTTGCCGCCGCGCTCGCGCTCGAGGTAGGTCGCGCCCGCCTGCACCGCCATGCGCCCGGCCACCGCGCTCATCGGGGTGAGCAGCGGCAGGTCGCCCGGCGTCGGCTCGATCGTCTCGTACGCGACGCCGTTGACGCCGCGCGCGAGCAGCTCCTTGCCGAGCTCGTGGGCCGCGGCGAGGTGGAGGTACGTGAACAGGAGCAGGTCCTTGCGCATCAAGGCGAACTCCGGCGCGATCGGCTCCTTGACCTTCACGACCATGTCCGCGGCCCAGACCTCCTCGCGGGTCGCGACGATCTTCGCGCCCGCCTTGATGAAGGCATCGTCGGGGATCGAGCTGCCGATGCCGGCCCCTTGCTCGATCAGCACGGTGTGACCGTGCGCCACGAGGATGGCGACGCCCGAGGGGGTCATGCCGACCCGAAATTCTTGAGTTTTGATCTCTTTGGGAACACCAATACGCATGGAGGCGCACAGCATCCGACGGCGCTCGCCCAAGATCAATCGACGCGCGCCATGAGATCGCTTGACATCGCGTGACGCGTCGCGCCGGTGTTCATCGTCGACCGACCGACTAAGCGGCGTGCACTACCGTCTGGCCAGACGAGATGGTGCTTCACCAAGAAGGTTCGATTCTTGGTGGGCACCGCGCGGCCGAAGATCCGGCCTCGCTGCTACCTGCGGCGCCAGTAGTCGGGGTGGCGCTTGTGATGTGCGATCACCACCGGCCGATCGTCGACGATCCGGTAGATGACGCTAAACGGAAAGCGCGCCACCAGACGGCGGTGCTGTCGGTCGTCGATCCGCGGCCATCGCCGCGGCCCCAGGATGATGCCTTCGAGGGCGCGCTCGACGCTTGCCAGGAACCGGTCGCCGAGGCCGAGTTCCTCCTCGTCGTAGCGATCCGCGGCGCGGAACATAGGATCGGCTTCACCCATTCCGGTGCGGTCGCTAGATCGCAGTGATGCACGATTCGCCTGTGCTCCATGTGCAGCAGCAGCCGGGGCGTGGGCGCGGTGCCGGTCCCCGGATCTGCGTCAGCACTGTTGTCGTGGACCCGTAGCGACGCGAGCCCATGCAAGAGCTTGATGAGATTCTGACGGCTCTCGTCGTAGCGCCGTCGAACATCGAGCTCGGGAATGTCGTGACCACCACGCGACACATGCTCCCGGACAGGTGCGAGATGCAGCACCGGACTCTCCAGGGCAACGTACCAGAGGTGCACATCGATCCCGGCGCCGATCGTATCTTCGAGCAACCTCGTCATGGTCGCGCCACCGAGCGTGGTCTCGAAAGCGAAGTTGCCGTGCTGGGCGCTCGCTCGCTCCAGCAGTCGCTTGCCTTCGTGCCAGGCGGCGCTGTGGACCTCCGCGGTCGGCGCCCCCGGGTTGGCGGAGGCGATCTGTCGCGCGGCTTCATCGGAGTTGAAGTAATCGGCGCCAGCCGCTCGGATCATCGCGCCGCCGATGCTCTCTTTCCACCGCCGTTCGTGCCGGCCAGCACGTAGATGCTCACCGCTTGCGCGCCGCCTTCACCGCCGCTGCGCCTAGCTGCTTCGGCGATGCGCCGAATGCGCTGTTCAACGCCTTGTCGAAGGCGGGCTGTTGCATGCGCACGTACATCGCGTCGAACTCGCGCGCGAGCGTGTTGAGCTGGCTGCGCGCCGTGAGGGCCTCGAACTCCTCGATCGACAGCAAGATGGCCTTCGGCGTATCGTGCTTCGTGATCACGACCGCGCCATCGCGCAGCGCAGACTCGAGGACCTGGCCAAACTGGTTCTTGGCTTCGCTCGCCGCGACGGTCGTGTAGCGCAGCTTCGAGAGCACGTCGTTCGCCATGACGTGCAGTATGGCCATTATGCTGTTTTGTCCAGAATCGGCCCGGGGCATGCCAGCTGGCCGCCAAGAACCTGGGTCGGGGAGGCCCCGGCTACGCAAGCATCAGGGCGCGGGCTTGGTGCGCTCGATCCAGGCGTGGATCCGGTGCTCGAGCAGGTCCATCGGTAGCGCGCCCGCGCCGAGGACCTCGTCGTGGAACGCGCGGATGTCGAACCTGGTGCCGAGCGCCTCCTGCGCTTCGCTGCGCAGGCGCAGGATGGTCAGCTGGCCGACCTTGTAGCCGAGGGCCTGGCCCGGCGACGCGATGTAGCGATCGGTCTCGCTCTGGACGTTGACCTCGTCGATCGCGGAGTGGTCGTGGAAGAACTTCACGACCTGATCGCGCGTCCACTTCTTGTAGTGGAAGCCGGTGTCGACGACGAGCCTGATCGCGCGCAGCATCTCGTCCTCGTAGTGGCCGTACATGCTCCACGGGTCCTGGTAGAACCCGACCTCCTCGCCGAGCCGCTCCGAGTACAGCGCCCAGCCCTCGGCGTACGCGGTGTAGTTGACGTGCTTGCGGAACTCCGGCATGTCGCCGAGCTCCTGCTGGATCGCGATCTGGAGGTGATGGCCGGGGACGCCCTCGTGGTAGGCGGTCGATTCCATGTCGAGCGTGAGGCGCTTGGTCGGGTCGAAGGTGTTGACGCGGACGACTCCGGGCCGCGAGCCATCGGGCGTGCCTTGCGTGTACTCGGCGCCCCCGGCGGTCTTCTCGCGGAAGCTCTCGACCTCCTTGACCTGCATGTGCTGCTTCGGGAGGCGGCCGAACAGCAACGGCAGCTTCTCGTACATCTGCGCGGTGTACTTCTCGTAGCGGGCGAGGATGTCGGCGCGGCTCTTCGCGTACAGCTTCTGGTCGCCGCGGACGTGCTTGCGCAGCTCGGCGAGGCTCTTGAAGCCGAGCTTGGTGGCGAGCTTGGCCTCCTCGCCCTCGATCCGGGTGACCTCGGCGAGGCCGATCTGGTGGATCTGCTCGGGCGTCAGCTCGGTCGTGGTCGACTGCTTGACGTCGGCCGCGTAGCGCGCGTCGCCGTCGGGCAGCGCCCACACGCCGGGCTCGCTGCGGCCTTGCGGGACGTAGTCCTTCTCGAGGTAGGTCGCGAAGCTCGTGTACGCCGGCTGCACCTCCTCCTTGACCGCCGCGAGGATCGCAGCGCGCAGCCGATCTTGATCGGCCTTCGCGATCGCTGCCGGGAACTTCGCGACCGGCTGCGCGAAGGGGTTGTCGGCGAGCTTGCCGGTGCCGAGGCCGCGGGCCTGCGGGACGGCCTTCTCGAGCAAGATCTTCGGCGGCATCAGGTGCTTCACCGCGCCGATCTTCATGAGCGCGATCGTCCGCTCGAAGACCTTCGGGATGGCGTGGAGGCGCGCGAGATAGTGCTCGTAATCCTCGACGCTCTCGAACCGCAGGTCCGAGACCATCTCCGGCAGCCACAGGTGCACGCCGCTGATCTGCGAGACCGGCATCAGCCAGCCCTCGAACTTCATCGTGTCGACCGACTGCTGCAGGATCCGGACGATCAGCTCCTTGTCGAGCGCTTCCTGCTCCGGGAAGCCGGTGGTGTCGACCACGGAGAACCGGGCGAGCATCTCCTTCTGCTCCGCGTTTTCGGCCGCGAACCCTTCGGGCGAGTGATCGGCCCAGCGGTCGTCGTAACGGTGATCGCCGAGGAGGCTCGCCATCTCGGGATGGGTCTTGAGCTGGTACTGCCAGCGCTCCTCGATCAGGTCCGCGAGCTGCTTGCGGCGGGTCGCTAGATCCGGCGTGGCTGCGGCGGGCGGCGCAGGTGCCTGCGCGACGGGCGCCGGCGCGGACGGAGCGGGGGAGGGCGCGGGCGGCGGTGGCTCGCTACCGCAGGCCGCGACGACGAGGAGGCCGACGAGCGCGCGCGATCGCATGAGACGACCCTAGCACCGTGTTCGGGATCCCGACCGGGGTTGATTTTCGGGATCCCGACCGGGGTTGATTTTTGACCCAGGGCGAGCCCGGGCGGGGGGGATCCCGACCGCGGCGGGATCCCGACCGGGGTTGATTTTCGGGGGGGATCCCGACCGGGGTTGATCTCGACCCGCGACCCGCGCGAACCGACCGAGGTTGGGCGTGGTCCGGGGCGTGAACACGAGTTTCGACACATGTGCCGATACCTCGAAGGGATCCCGCGTGGCCGGGGCTGTCCGTTCCTGGCTCCGTTTCGTGAGCGGATCGTCGTCTGGGCGACAGACGCATAGAGTCTGCGAGCTCCGCCTGGCGACAAGCCTCGCCCGGCTCGCTATGTAGACGCCGGCCGCCAGGTGCCGCGCCGACTCCTGCGCCATGACCCGCACGCGCTTCTATGGCCCGTGCCCGTGAACGCCGGAATGCCAACACCTTAGTAGACGCTGATCGTGTAGTCGAACATCACGGAATCGACCACCGGCTTGTCGTTCGCCTCCTTCGTCTCGATCCGAAAGCTGCCGATGTACTCGCCCACCGGCACGTTCTCGTTTACTTTATCGACAAGACCGATCTCCAGTTCACTATAATCCTTCTTCTCCAGGACACCCTGAGCCTTCCTGGCGTCGCACCGCAATGAGGCGTTCATCGGAACCCCGGCAAGAGTGGCGGAGTGCGTGGTAGTGATCATCTCACAGCGGGTGCCGATTTCAAGATGGGTTCCTTCCAGTGTAAACTTTTGCTCCTTCCCGGTCGTCTTTTCCTTGGTAACCAAGACCAGCTTTGCGGGTATGACGGGTTTGGCGGGTGTGAGCACCAGGCTCTCGGGCCCACTGGCGCCGTCCTGCGGTGGGACGATGAACCCAACTTCCTGCCCGGGGCTGCGGCTCTTGTACTGATACCTGTACGTGGTTCCAGTAGTGCTCTTTCTCATGCTGAGCGCCATATTCTCATGGAGAGACGGGGGCCCCTCGAGCGTGAAGGTCCACACATCTTGACTGCCCGGGGCGGCGCACGGGAAGACCTCCGCCTTGGCATCCTCCGGATAGGGAGGATTTGACTTTATGTCCAGGCACATGACGTTGTTCAACTGGAGGTGCCCAGCTGCATCAAAGCGCCACATCTGGTTGTCGTGTCCGTGACACGGGTAGAGCTGCACGACGCCCTCGGGCTTATCCATCTGCGCCCGGTGCGCGTCCAAGCATAAGCCGCCCGCCTTGTTGATGATCCGATCTCCCGAGGCGAACTCCCACGCCTGATTGTCCTTGCCGTTGCACGTCATCAGGCGCACCCGCCCCTCGGCTTTGGTCACCTCCGCGGGAAGCGCGTCCAGACATTTGCCGCTGGTCTTCAGCGTCACCCACCTCGAGGGGACCTTGAAATCGTCCAAGCCAAGAGGACCGAACTCGGTCTTGCCCACGAGCGTCAACCGCTTGGCCTTCGCGTCCAGCTTGATCTGCGTGACACCCGCTGGAAACGAGCCCCACTTCGCTCCAGGGCCCCACTTGGCTGCCGTATTTCCGGAACTGTCGAACGCAACGATGCTCGACTCCTTGCCATTATTGACATCGAAGACCCAGTAGGTCCATCCATCCATCTTGAGCACCGGGCACGTGGCGCAGCTCAGCGTCGCAGTGGAAAAATCGGAGGGTTTTGGCGCTTTGGTCTTTTCGATCATCTGGACCGTCGGCTCCGCCTGGCCCCATGCCGGAGCCTCCAGCGCCATCAGCCCGATGCAAGCGGCCAAGTGGAGTGAATAGCACTTTGCAGATATCTTCATTGCAGTTTTCCTTTTCATGCTGGTGATTCTTTCCATTTGAGACGACCCAACGGGCCAGCCTCGCTCTGTAGTAGTGTTTCGTGAACAGCGGATCGCATCGATCGCTGGTTTCTTGGCGATCGATAAGTCGTTGCGTAGCGGAGAGCCGTGTCGAGGCAGCCGGGGCGGCACCTCGGTGTCCGGGTCCGCGCAGACCCGCGTATGGGTGGTGCAGCGGGTCCCACGCGATCTGCTGCCACAGCGGGCGCTCCACGTTCACGGCTTCCTCCGTCAGGGAGCCAGGATGCTTGGGGTGATGGCCGTGAGGACATGAGCATGTGTCCTTTCCTTCTCGTCAGGTTGTGGACCAGCGCGACCGAGCCGCCGGGTGCATTGCTGAGTTACCGGCTGCTGTTCGCTGGTTGCTCGACGCCTATCAGCAGCGTGCGTGCCAGCGCGACGGGCCCATCGCCTGATCTCGGAGATCCAGGACTTCCGAGATGCCGCGCTCCGCTGGGCTGCCGCACAGCACCCGACGAGTCCGACCATGCGTCAGAGGCAGACGCGCGGGCTTCCGAAGCTGACGCGAGCGCGACTCACGCGTGGCGCGGTCACGCCGGGCGTTCCATCATCCCCACGGCCCCAGGCCCGATCGGGCCCCACGCTGCCTGGCGACCCGCACAGCGATCGCGCGCAGGCCGGCGGCGATGCAGGACGCGACACCTCGGTGAGGGCGAGCCATGCGGCTGCGTCGTACTCGATCTGGCTGACGTGAGTTTCGGAAGCCAACGCGTACGGTTCTGACGCTCGGTCGTTCCCGGCTTCGACCGTTGGGCGGGCGCGGCCGGCTCCCTGCTCCCGAAGTCCTTGGTTGTAACGGGGTGGGCTAAGTGATCGCGGTGGAGGTAGCCGAACTGATCGCGGTGGAGGCGGCCAAAGTGATCGGCCTGGAGGCGGCCAAAGTGATCGCAGGAATTGGTCGGACCACGCAGAGCTCGGTGACCAGGAGGCGGCCGAACTGATCGCAGTGGGGGCGGCCAAGGTGATCTCGCTCGTCGGTGCCCGGCCGTAGGTCAGGGCAACCGCGACGGTCCTCGGGATCCACATGAGGAGACCGTCGATGTGCATGAGGAGGGTAGAGATGCAACGACTTCAGGAGCTGGTGCGCTTGCACCGGATGGGGACAGGTGCGCGCGAGGTTGCGCGAATGCTTCGGATGAGCCCGAACACGGAGCGCGACTATCGCAATGCGCTCCAGGCGTGTTGATCGCGGCGTAACTTGTCACCACAGATCGCGGCGAAGAGCACCGGCCGCCGCGATCGAAGCGGCGCAGCGGTGTCAGATCGAAGTGCTGCTGCCCTGCGCAATGTCAAATCATTATCATGCTGTAATCTTCGATCGGTATGGGCGCTGCTCCGAGTTCACGGAGCATTTTCACAAGATGTTCGCACGCAGTCAGAACGCGCTGCGAGGCAGATGGGAGAACATGTGGTCTTCGGAACCGGTGTGCGTGGTGAAGCTGGTCGGGCGTGAGGCGGTGATGGACAAGCTGGTCTACACAGCCACCAACCCGGTCCAGGATCACCTGGTCGACCGGGTCCACCGGTGGCCCGGGGTCAACGGCCTCCGCGCGGTCCTTGGGAGACGGCTTGTGCGCGCGATGCGGCCGTGGCACTTCTTTCGACCCGAGGGCCCGATGCCCAAGGCCGTCGAGATGCGGTTCGCGATCCCGCCCGAGCTCGGGCCCGAGGAGGAGGTGCTGGCGGAGCTGCGGGAACGTGTTCGCACAAGGGAGGCCGAGCTTGCCGAGGAGCGACAGCGTACTGGAGGCCGGGTCGTCGGGCGGCGCGCCGTGCTCGCGCAGTCCTGGCGCAGTCAGCCGGCCAGTCAGGCGCCTCGCCGGAACCTGCGACCACGTGTGGCTGTGCGGAACAAGTGGGCGCGGATTGAAGCGTTGCTGCGCAATCGAGCATTCGTCGCCGCGTACACGAGCGCTCGAGAGCAGTGGCGAGCTGGCCTGCCGGTCGTGTTTCCGGCCGGCACGTACTGGCTGCGACGGTTCGCTCAGGTACCAGTGGCCGAGACGTGACAGCGCCTTGGTGACAGCGCTGGCGGTACAGCGAGACGTGTACGAGCCGAGGTGGCGCTCCCGTCGCCTCGGAAGGCCTCCTCATGCCTGTGTGTCAGGACCTAGCTCGGGGCGCTGTTGGCATGCGTCGATGGATGGACGCTGAGCACGTTTCATCGTGGTCCTGCGCACAAAGCGATGAGATGCACGTCGATCGTGTCGGTTGTGAGGGGACACCCTGCGTGGTTCTTGGTGCTGGCCGCCAAGAACCCCGGTCAGGGATCCCCCGGTCCCACAAGGAACCCCGGTCGGGGATCTCCCCAAAGCGATGAGATGCACGTCGATCGTGTCGGTTGTGAGGGGACACCCTGCGTGGTTCTTGGTGCTGGCCGCCAAGAAGCCCGGTCAGGGATCCCCCGGTCCCACAAGGAACCCCGGTCGGGGATCTCCCCGGCCACGGTCCGCTCGCCCACCTCCTACGCGGCGGGCCTGCCCGCGTTCGCCGCGGCGACCGGGGGATCGCTGTGCGCGCGACGCCTGCGGCTGCCGCACGATTTCCCCCGCGTCGTCGCCGCGCTGCGCACGCCGAACGCGCCGGTCCGGCTCCTGATCTGCGCCCCGACCGCCGCCGCCTTCGACCGCGACCGCGCCGTCCCGATCACGCTCCCGCCGCTGGGCTCCCGCCCCGAGGAGCTCGATCACATCATCACGGAGTACGCTGAGGATGCCATCGCCGAACTCGACGCGGCGCGCACCGGCTTTCTGCCCGCCGATCGCGACTGGGTGCGGAGGCACGCCGCAGCGTCCTTGCCCGACCTCGAGAAGGCCACGCGCCGCCTGGTCGCGATCCGCGCCTCGCGCACCGTGAGCGCCGCCGCCGCGCGGCTCGGCATGGCGCCGGTCTCGCTGTCGCGCTGGATCGGCCGCCGCACTCTGCCGATGCACGTCGAGCCCTAACGCGAACCAACGCAACCCGCCGCACACCCGCCCCCTCGCCCGCTCGTGAATCGAGGCGTTTCCCCATGGCACAGACCGACGAGACCGACGAACTGGTGGGACGGCGAATCGGCGACTACCGCCTCCTCGAGCCCATCGGCGCCGGCGGGTTCGCCACGGTGTATCGCGCCGAACAACCACGGCTCGGCCGACCGGTCGTCGTCAAGGTCTTGCACCCGCAGCTGCGCACCCGCGACGTCGTGCTCCAGCGCTTTCTGCGCGAGGCACAGCTCGCTGCGTGCCTCGATCACCCCGATGCCGCCCACATCTACGGGTTCGACGGCGAGGCCGATGGCCTCGTCTGGATCGCCATGGAGTATGTCCGGGGCATCACCCTGAAACACTGGCTGCGCGATCGCGGACCGATGCCGCTCGCGTTGTTCGTGCCGTTCTTCGAGGGCATCGCGGACGTCGTCCAGTGCGCCCACGACCACGGCATCGTCCATCGCGACCTCAAGCCCTCCAACCTCATGGTGACCGAGCGCGGAGGCCGCCGATGGCCCACGCTGCTCGACTTCGGCGTGGCCCGGCGGATCGCAGACGCGACCCCGCCCACGTCGACGCCCGCGACCCTCCAGCGGCTCCGCCAGCTCGGCGGCGAGCCGGTGCCCGAAGACGTGCTTCTGTCGTTCCGCCGCGGGGCGCCGTCCACGGTGACCGGCACGTCCCCGCCCCCGGGCAGCGACCGGCTGACCCCGGCGGACACCATCCTCGGAACCCCCGGCTACATGGCGCCCGAGCAGTGGACCCACGCGTTCCCCGTCGGTCCCGCCGCGGACCTCTACGCGCTCGGCGTGATCGCCTACGAAGCACTCACCGGCCGCCGCCCGTTCCCGGACCGCACGACGCTCGCCGCGCCGCCCTACCGCACCCACGTCCCGCCGCTCGGCCGCCGCCTCCCGCCCGCCCTCGACCGCGTCCTCCAGCGCGCCCTCGCCCTCCGCCCCGACCATCGCTTTGCCACCGCCCTCGACCTCGCCCACGCCCTGCGCAGCGCCTCCGGCCTCGATCCTCTCGGCTCGCGCTGCTCGGGCTCCATCCCCCGGCCACCCCACCGAACCAGGTAGGTGAATGTCATTTCAAACACGCCATACGGGTGGTCCAGCCGCGACGCGAGCTTCGCCTCGCGCAGGAACCGTCCTCGCGAGATCTCGTCGCGACATTCCGCGTGCAGCACCTTGACCACGACCTCGCGCGCGAGCAGCAACTGCTCGGCGCGATACACGTCCCCGTACCCGCCCACCCCGATCGGTTCACGCAGTGGGTACTCGCCCAGAATCCGTCCAGACAGGTCGCGACCCGGCATCGGCTCCTCGTCGGTAGGTTGAGGAGCTAACCATGGTCACCGGCGACGAGGATACGGCGGCCCCGGTGTCTGCGCGGGTGCCCACACGAAGGCACGAGCGTGGTAGGGGAGGAGTCCACGGCGCCCTACGCCACCGTGCCGCCAGGGGCGCAGCATCGATCCGCAGGAGCGTTTGATGCTGTCTTCGCCGGCGGCAGGGTGGCAGGGTGGTCACCGCGCGACGTGCATCGGCAGCGTGCGCCGCCCGATCTAGCGCGACGGGATCCATCCCGAGCCGGGCGGCGGTACGGAGGGGGCGCGACGCGACGCCCTACGACCGAGTGTTTGCACAGGGAGGAGCGCGCGGTGTCTTCGGTTCAGTCTGCCAGCAGCTCGGTGAGCGTGGCAGCGGACAGCATGCGCTCGCCCCAGGTGTCGATCTGGTCGATGGACGCCGTCCCGATACGCTGTTCAACGTCGGCGTTCACCGCGGTTCCGAAGCGCCGCCGCAACAAGCGCAACAACAGTGCGCATTCCCCCTCCCGGCGGCCCTCCTGGCGACCCTCTTCGCGGATTTGCTGTCCGGCTGTCATGATGGCTTCCTTGGCTTCGGTTCCGAGCTCGCGTTCGAGAAGCGCCTGCAGCGCCTCTCGCTGAACATGATCATTGACCTCGAGAATGTAGCACAGCACCTGCGCCAACGCGGAGAGGCCGTTCGGGGCCGTCGTCACGTCGCGGGCGACGTCCATCCAGCGGGCGAGGATCGTAAGGAAATCGGCGCTCGTCCGCGCGTGCTTGAGGCAGATCGTGGCGAGCTTGGCCAGCGCGGTCTGCATCGCGCCACTGCGGAGCTCGTCGTCGGACATCTCCGAGAGGTCGTTGAGCAGGTACGCAAACTGGACCAAGTATGGGGCAACCGCTGGCCGCAAGCTGGCCGGTACGTCGAGCAGAGCGTCAAACAGCCGAGGTTCCGACCACGGCGTCGCGCCGTGATACATCACGATCGGGAGGATCATCGGCAAGGACTTCGCAGCTGGATGGTTGGCGAGCCAGTCGTCCCAGATCCGGACCTGGTAGCGGAGCAGCCGGAAGGCGAGCAGGCTATCCTTCTTGGGAGGCGCGCTGAGGTGCTCGAACAGAAAATAGACGAGCACCTCGCCGCCGTCGCGCCACGTCGCCGAGTACAGCAGATCGGTATGCTGCTCCTTCAGCGCCAGATCGACGAAGCTGCCGGGGCGGAGCGTGAGCGTCGACCAGTTGAGCTTTTCGGCCACCGCCGTCGGCATCACCGCGCGCAGCATGCCCTGGGCGTGCTCGGGCTTGCCGAACACCCCTTTGACGAGTGCGTCGTGCGGGTTGGGGATCATCAGCATGCCACCATAGGAGTCTCGCATGGTAGGGGGCAAGATCTCGCGCTGGTGGGAATTGCGCGCTTGCCACGGCGACCGTCACCGAGGGGATCGCACACCGGATCTGCAACCACCAGGTCAAACGTTGGTGGGCGTTGGGGGGGCGGCTCATGCGGCTCATGATCCCCGAGCGCGAAGTCGTGCTGACGCAGCCGCAGCGGCCGGGCGAGCGCACGCTCAAGACCCGCGCAGCTCGCTGATGAGTCCGTGAAGCTCCGCATGGGCGCTGGCATCGCGAGTGCCGTGGTCGCCTTGTCGGCGCCCACGTAACGTCTCCCCCTGCAGCGGCAGGGAGGTCACGGCTCGACGTGCATCGGCAGGGTGCGCCAACGGATCCAGCGCAACCGTGCGACCGCGCTATCCCGAGCCGGGCAGCGGCACCGAGGGCGGTGATCGCATCGTTGGCGTACTCCGCAAATGATCCGATCGCTCTCGACGGATCGGGTGCGGAATGGCGGTAATGCGGCGTGGGAACAGACCGTGATTCGCTCGACGACGGAGTCGGGCTCATTTCGGATCAATTAGAAGAAACCGAAGTAATTCTCGGTTGTTAAGCGTAGACATCACGCCCTTGATTTGAACCTGCGACGCTGCCCGCGGTGTTTGCTTACCGCTGACTGACGCGAAGTCGAATCGACGTGTCGGTTACTCCGAGGCCGCGGCTTCCTCGTCCTTGCCGTGGCACTTCTTGTACTTCTTGCCGGAGCCGCAGGGGCACGGATCGTTGCGACCGACCTTGGGGCGATCGCGGCGCACCGGCTCGGACTTGGCCGCGGCTTCGCCGGGAGGGCCGGCGGGCCGTGCTGCCTGCACCGGGCCGCCGCGGCCCGCGCGGCGCTTCTGGGCGGCGTTCTGGCGCGCCGAGGCGTCGCCGGCGGCGGCCTCGTCCTCCGACTTGTTCGCGACGCCGTGCTCCTCCATCTGGCGTTCCTTCTGGTGGATCTGCGGGATCTGCTGCGGGACCTGCTCTTCCTCGCGCTGGATCTGGACCTGGAACAGCTTCTTGACCGTGTTGGCCTGGATGCGGTCCATCATCTCGCGGAACATGTCGAAGCCGATCCGCTTGTACTCCTTCTTTGGATCCTTCTGGCCGTAGCCCTGCAGGCCGATGCCCTCGCGCAGGGCGTCCATCGTCTTCAGGTGCTCGATCCACTGCTCGTCGATCTCGTTGAGCGAGAAGTCGCGCAGGAAGTACATGAGCCAGGCGCGCGACAGCTCCTTCTCGCGCTCGGCGAGCCGCTGCTCGACCGCCGGCCAGACCTGCGCCGCGACCTCGTCGGCCGTGCCCGGAGAGATCTCGAACTCGGTCCCGAACTGCTCCTGCAGCGAGTCCTCGAGCTCGTCCCAGTCCCACTCGTCGTCGGGAATCTCGGACGACAGCACGCGCTCGATGACCGCGGCCATGCGGGCATCGGACAGATCGTACATCCGCTCGCGCTGCTGGATCAGCGACGCACAGACCTCCCTGGTGGCCCAGTCGAGGAGCTCGGCGCGGCCCAGCTCGTACTTCTTCTCGAGATCGAGCAGCACGCCGAACTGGCGCCAGATCTCGGCGCGCAGGACGCGCCAGCCCGGCCGGGGATCGGCGACCGGCTCGCCGCGCGCGGCGATCTCATCGCGCTCTGCGACCTTGCCCTTGACGAACTCGATCATCCCCAGCTTGGCGCCGAACGCGATCGCGATGCCGTTCTTGATGTCGTCCTTGGTCTTCGCCAGGGCGATCGGTTCGGGGGTCTGGCCGATCACGTAGTAGGTCTCGCCGTCGGTGAGCCGATCGATCGGCGTCTCGCCGCCGGCGCGGTAGACGACCGCGTCGCCGGTCGTCAGGGTCTGGCCCTCCGGCAGCTTGATCATGCCTCCCTTGACCGCGGTGCGCGGATCGAACGCCGGCGCGTCGGCAGGGGCCTTGCCCTCGGGGGCCACCGGCACCAGGCGATGCATGCCGGCGTGGCCGCCGAGGATCACCTTGACCTCCGGCGTCAGCGACTCGATCGTCCAGTCGCCGCTCGACGTGACGGGCTCGGGGACGATGCCCTGCTTCTCCTCGTCCTCGGTCGGCTCGCGGTGGTAGCGACCCTCGAGGATCTGGCGGCGCAGCGCATAGATCGTCTTGCGCTGCTGGTTCATCACGTCGTCGTACTCGAGGACGTTCTTGCGCTGATCGAAGTTCCGGCCCTCGACCTTCTTCTGCGCGCCTTCGATCGAGCGCGTCACCATCGGTGATTCGATCGGCACGTCCTCCTCGAGGCCCAGCCGCTCCATGAGGCCGGTCATGCGATCGAGGCCGAAGATCCGCAGGAGGTCGTCCTGCAGCGACAGGTAGAACCGCGACGAGCCGGGATCGCCTTGCCGGCCCGCGCGGCCACGCAGCTGGTTGTCGATGCGGCGCGACTCGTGGCGCTCGGTGCCCACGATCTTCAGCCCGCCCGCCGCGAGCACCTCCTCGCGCTCGAGATCGCACTGCGCCTTGAACTTGGCGAGCAGCTCCTGGTAGCGCTTCTCCTCGTCGAACGCGGGCTCGATCGAGCCGCGGTAGGGATCGGCGGCGCCATCGTCGCCGGCCTCGCCGGAAGGCGGTGTTGCCGGTGCCACCGGTTGCGCGTCCTGGGCGGTCTCGGCGAGCCGGGCCTTGTCCTCGGCGAGCGCGTCCTTCGCCATCGCCTCGGGGTTGCCGCCGAGGATGATGTCGGTGCCGCGGCCGGCCATGTTGGTCGCGATCGTGATCGTGTTCTTGCGCCCGGCCTGCGCGACGATCGACGCCTCGCGCTGGTGCTGCTTGGCGTTCAGCACGTTGAACGGCAGGCCCTTGGCCTTGAGCAAGTTCGCGACGACCTCGGACTTCTCGACCGAGACGGTGCCGACCAGCACCGGCTGGCCGCGCTTGTAACAGTCCTCGACGTCGGCGACGACCGCGCGGAACTTGCCGGCCTCGTTCTTGTAGACCAGGTCGGGGTGATCCTTGCGGACCATGGGCTTGTTGGTCGGGATGACCGAGACGTCGAGCTTGTAGATCTGGTGGAGCTCCTGGGCCTCGGTGTCGGCCGTCCCGGTCATGCCGGAGAGCTTCTTGTAGAGCCGGAAGTAGTTCTGGAACGTGACCGTGGCCAGGGTCTGGTTCTCCTCCTCGACCTTGACGCCTTCCTTGGCCTCGATCGCCTGGTGCAGGCCGTCGGACCACCGCCGTCCCGGCATCGCGCGGCCGGTGTCCTCGCTGATGATCACGACCTTGTTGGACTCGTCGATCAGGTAGTTGACGTTGCGCTTGTACAGCGTGTGCGCCTTCAGCGCCGACGTCACGTGATGCACGAGCTGGATGTTGCTTGCCTCGTAGAGGTTGTCGACGCCCAGGAGCTTCTCGATCCGCTCGACGCCGTCGTCGGTCAGCATCGCCGAGTGCGCCTTCTCGTCGACCGTGTAGTCGACCTCGCGCTTGAGCCGCGGGATCAGGCGATCGATCTTGACGTAGAGGTCAGCCGACTCTTCGCCGGAGCCG
>Ga0308175_100000925_pt1 | contig 19429 bp, 17 predicted proteins | sample PhyCR1_3_FD_203893 | JGI IMG/M metagenome (GOLD analysis project Ga0308175, IMG submission 203893) | Soil microbial communities from UC Gill Tract Community Farm, Albany, California, United States - DLSLS.C.R1 | ecosystem: Environmental > Terrestrial > Soil > Agricultural land | place: USA...
GAGGCCGTCTCCCCGATCCTGCTTGCCCCCGTTCAGCACGTTGAGGCTGAAGACCGGCTTGACCCCGTCGGCCTTCGCCTGCGCCAGCACGGCGTCCTTCCAGGCGGTCAGGTTGCCGTTGGTGACCCAGTGGGCGTACTGGTAGAGCACGTAGTCGAGCTTGGCGTAGTGCTCGGTACTGCGCCACTTGTAGCCCGGCGGCCCATGATTGACGCCGACCAGCAGCGTGGGGAAGATCGCCTTTACGTACACCCCCATCTGATCGAGCTTCGCCTTGGTGAGCGTCGTGCCCCATCGCGTCGTCTCCGGCTCGTCGATCAACAGGTTGCCGATGATGGTCCCGTCGGCCACGGCCGCCGCTACGGCGGTCTTGAGGGCGGGCTTGTTGTAGCCGTCCATCGCCTTCTTCCACTTGGCCATGTCGAACTGACCGTTGGTCACGTACTTGGGAGAAGGTCCGGGCGTCATGGCCATGATCAGGCGATGTCCCTTGGCGCGGGCCGCGTTGATCTGCTTGACCAGCGTATCCGGGTGGATGGCGTTCTGGCTGGCGGTGAACGGCCCCGGCCCCCACTCGAGCTTGTCCATGGTCCAGAGCCCGATGGGGCCGACCGGGATGCCGGGGGCGATGGCGGCCTGCAAGGGTGCCTGAGTGGGTCCGGCCGTGCCGCTGGGATCGTCGGGCGCGATGCTCTCACCGCCACAGCTCGCGACCATGAGCCCGGCCACAACGGTCAAGCCCGGCAGCCGCAAACGTGTGCTGGGTATGCCGGTTCGGATTGTCCGAATCACGAGAGGCTCCTTGGTAGCTGTGTCTCGCCACGTCGCCCACGCAATAGGGCGACTCGGAGAGACACTGAGCGTATTTGGATGAAAAGGCGACGATGGTCAGCCCGGGAGCTGAGCGCTCCCCACGACCGCTGCGGCGGTGTTTGCGGTGCAGAATATGGCACTCGGTCCCGCGGCGCGCCAGCAGGGGCCAGTCATCCGACTCGCCTCCTGCCGACCGCGCCAATTCGCTACGACGCGCCTGCGACTGGTGTCGGCGCCAGGCGGTCGGTTTGGGTGCCGTCGCCAAGCTGTCCTACGGCATTGTCACCCCAACAATAGCCCACCCCGGCGGCGGTCTTGCCGCAGGTGTGACTGTTGCCCGCCGTGACTTGATTGAAGAATAGGCCGCCCACGACCGACACCGGCTTGAGGCGAGTCGTTGTCGTCCCGTCTCCGAGTTCGCCGTCAAAGTTGAAGCCCCAGCAGTAGGTTCGATTCGTCGCGGTCTCGCCGCAGCTGTGCGAGCTGCCCGCACTGATCCGACGGAACGCGATTCCGCCGGAAACCGCCCTGGGCCAGAAGCTGAGGTACTGTTTCCCATTCCCGATTGCACCCAATCGACCATTCCCCCAGCAGAACGCACGATTTTCGGTGGTCACCGCGCAGGTGTGGCTATCTCCGGCATCCAATTGGCGCCACTTGCGCAACCCCACTACGCGCGATGGCTGCAGCCGACGAGGCACAGACGTGCTGTCCCCGAGTTGGCCAAAGTGGTTGTCGCCCCAGCAGAATGCGACGTTCGTGCTGGTCACACCGCAGGCATGGGCTCCGCCGACGCTCACGAGGCGAAACACGTGCCCGCCGCGCACCGCGACCGGTGTGTGGCGATTCGTCCTCGTGCCATCGCCAAGCCCTCCGTCCTGGTTGTATCCCCAGCAGTAGGCCCGACTGTCCGGGTAGGTGAGGCCGCAGGTGAATTCCGTGGCGGCCCCTGGGCTGGTTTGCACCTGCTGGAATTTCAGGCCACCCGAGACCGGGACCGGCGCCGCACGCTCGGTGGTAGTGCCATCGCCCAGTTGGCCGTTGGAGTTGTCGCCCCAGCAGTAGGCCCGGTAATCCGTGGTCACGCCGCAAGTGTAGAAATCGCCGGCGCTGACCTGTTGAAAGCTGAGCGTACCTGCGACCGCCACTGGTGTGAAGTGAAAGTGGACTCCCCGCTGGCCGTCGCCTAGACCGGTATTGGCGCCCCAGCAGTAGGCCCGGCTGTTCGTGGTGATGCCGCAGGTGGGAAAGAAGCCGGCGCTCAATTGGGTGAACTCCAACGCAGCCGCCGCCACGCTCGCTTGTGGAGCCGGCGCTAGCGGCTCGGTGGTGGTAGTGGTCTCCTCGCTACACCCGATGGCAATGAGGAGCAGCGCGCCTGTAAGGAGAACGGTTAGCGTATGCATGAGATAAGACCCTTAGATGCGTACCAAAGGACGGAGCGTATTGAGGACTCCAATGCCGTCGCCCAACAATTGCCGAGCGGTGTCAAGCAGATTTCAAGCCGATTCATATGGGACTGAGAGGGAATGTTTTAGGCCGATCGACCGGGAGAGCCGTCGACAATGCGAGCCGGGGCGACCGCACGGTGTGAATGGCCTAGGCCACCCAGTGGGCCGTGGCCGCGGGGGTGGCGGCAAGACTCTGCGGTTGGCGGAACGTCAGGCGGGGAAGGAAACGAACGGCCCGACCGTCGACATGACGATCGAGCCGTGAGTTGAGCGGATGGAGCGTACCGGGATCGAACCGGTGACCCCCTGCTTGCAAAGCAGGTGCTCTCCCAGCTGAGCTAACGCCCCGATGTTACACCGCAAGAACTTAGACAGCCATCCCCAGAGTGGGAAGCGGCGTATGCAAGCCGCGAGGCCGCCGGGTACTTACTTGCGTGTCCATAGCGTGGCGTGGTACTCCGCATCCCCCACGGTATAGGCTGTGCCTACTACCTGCCCCGCGGAGTTGATGCCATTGGCTTGGCTGTAGGACCCGCCCAGGGTGCCCAGGTCGGTCATCGCACCGTGCTCCCACAGGAAGGCGTGTGTCTGGCCTGCCGCCGTTTCGCTGTAGCCTACCACCTGCCCCGCGGCGTTGATGGCAATGGCCGCAGTGCCGGGGCCGCCGTTCCCGCCCAAGGTGCCCAGATCGGTGATGACCCCCTTTTCCCAGAGAACGGCATGGCTATCCCCTCCAGCGTCACTGCTGACTCCGACAACCTGGCCTCTTGGGTTGATATCGAGGGCAATGCTGCAACACATCCCGTCGAGTGCACCCAGGTCGGTCATGACGCCCTTCTCCCACACAAACCCGTGGTTCTGTCCCGCCGCCGTGGTGCTCGAGCCTACCACCTGCCCGGCGGGGTTGATCCCATTGGCCGAAGCCTCGGCCCCTCCTAGTGTGCCCAGATCAATCATGGCGCCCTTTTCCCAGAGAAAGGCGCGAGAAGCCTCGTCTCCCGCGGTATAGCTCACACCCACCACCTGCCCCGCGGGATTGATATCCGTGGCCCCGCTGTAGCTGCCGCCCAAGCTGCCCAGAACGGTTACGGCGCCCCTCTCCCAGAGGAAAGCGCGGGTGGAGTCGTCCTGATCGTCATTGGGTGCGCCCGCGAAGACAATGGCGCCTACTATCTGGGCCGAGGGGTTGATGGCAGTGGCACCGCTCGCCGTACCCCCTAGCGTGCCTAGGTCCGTCGTGACGCCCTTCTCCCACAAGAAGGCGCTGTGGGTACTGCTCGAGCCTACAACCTGCCCCGCGGGGTTGATGTCCCAGGCGTCGCTGCAGCACGCTCCAAGCGGGCCGAGGTCCACCGCGGTGAACTTACCTGCAACGGCCCGGGCCAGGCTTGGACTGCCGGCCGGCTCGGTCGGGGTCTCCTCGGACGTGCACGCCAGCACACCGACCGCGAGGGCGGCGGATAAGAGCCTGATCACTTTCATTGCACTAGTCTCCTCGCCCAGCTCGTAGGATACCGACCCGGTTGACGACCAGCACACGCTGGACCGGCACGCTCCCCGGCCGGCGCCGCTCACCTCGCCATGGCACTTCGAGGAGCGGGACCATCCTAGCGCACTGCCGTCAAGCGGATTTCAAGCCGGACACCCGAGAAAAGACGCGGTTTCGGCTGTTGCAAGTAGATGTGCAAGTTGGAACGCAGAAAGGGCGCGAACGCCCGAAGGACGTTCGCGCCCCGTGCGAAGGTTCCGAGAGAACTACGGACAGCAGGTAAAGTCTCGCGCCCTGAGACGCGCTTGCAAGCAGGTGCTCTCCCAGCTGAGCTAACGCCCCCAATTCCGCCCAAAACTAGACGCTCGAGTCCGCCCTCGAAAGCTTTGCCCCGCCGCCTCAGTCTCCCCGCAGGCGCAGGCGGTCGGTCGCCCGCCGCTTGAGGCTCGGGTCGGCCGGTTCCGACCCCTCGTTCCGGAACTCGAAGTGCGCCTCGTTGAGCACCCGATCGGCCATGGAGATGGCGCCCTGTTGCAGCCGCCGGGCCCAGACGATGTCGGCCATGGTGGCGGCCTGAATCCAGACCTCGGGGGTAACTCCTGGAAAGAGGTGCGCGGAGGCCGAGCGAAGTCGAGCCTCCCTTCGACGGTCGTGTTCTCCACTTTCACGTCTCATGCTGCTGGCTCCTGGGCATGTCTCGTACGCCCCGTGGTTCGCCCTTGGAAACTATGCGGGACGCACCGCCGCCACATGGCCCTGCGCCCGCCACTTCCTCCCGGCCGGCGGCCGCCGCATCTTCGGCGGTCGCGCTTTCTCTCCTCGCACCAGGACCTCGCATGCCCGACGTCTCTCCGATTCTGATCGATGGCGCGTGGACCACCTCCCGCGCCGGCGCCACGCGCGAGATCCGGAACCCCGCCACCCTCGCTCCGCTCGGCCGGGTGGCCGACTGCGGTCCTGACGATGTGGCGGCGGCCGTCGAGGCCGCGGCCCGGGCCCAACCGGCCTGGTGGCGGGTGCCGGGCGTGGAGAAGGCGAACTATCTCCGCGCCATCGCCGGAAAGATTCGGTCCGACGAGCGCGCGCTCTCGACTCTGATGGCGCGCGAAACCGGCAAGCCGCTGATCGAGGCCGTGGACTGCATCGAGTGGGTGGCCGCCTGCTTCGACTACTACGCCGAGGTCGGGCGGCGGAGCTATGGCACGTCGATTCCGCCGGTCGCCGCCCACCAGATCAACTTCACCATCAAGGAGCCGTACGGCGTGGTGGCGGCCATCGTGCCGTTCAACTTCCCATTGCTGCTCATGGCCTGGAAGGTGGCGCCGGCCCTGGCCGCGGGAAACACGCTGGTGTGCAAGCCGCCTCATCAGAATCCGCTGTCCAACCTGCTCATGGCGCGCTGCTTGGACGGATTGCCGCCCGGTGTCGTAAACGTCGTCACCGGCGGCCCCGACACCGGCGAGGCACTGGTTCGCCATCCCCGGGTGGATCTCATCGCGTTCACCGGTTCGGTTGCGGCGGGCCGGCGCATTGCCGGCCATGCCGGCCAGGAGCTCAAGAAGGTGAATCTCGAGCTCGGCAGCGTGGACCCGCTGATCGTCTTCGAGGACGCCGACCTCGATGTCGCCGTGCCCGGCGCCGCGTGGGCTCGGCTGCTGAACGCCGGGCAGGTCTGCACCTCCGCCAAGCGGATCTATCTGGTCGAGCCGATCGCCCGCGAGTTCACCCGCCGGCTTCAGCAGTACGTCAGCACCCTGACGGTGGGAGACCCGATGGATCCCGCCGTGGACGTGGGCCCGCTCATTTCCGCCGAGGCCCTCGACCTGGTCGAGCGGCAGATCGCCGAGGCCATGCGCCAGGGCGCGAAGCTGCTCGCGGGCGGGTGCCGGATACAACCCGGCGGCCTTCGCGGCCACTTCCTGGCCCCTACGATCCTGACCGAGGTGCCCCACGGCTCCCTGCCGACCACCGAGGAGATCTTCGGCCCGGTGCTCTCGCTCACGGTCGCGCGCGACGCGGACGAGGCCATTCGCATGGCCAACGACAGCCGCTACGGCCTCGGCGCCACGGTCTACACCAAGAGCCTCGAAACCGCGATGCGGGCGATGCAGGAGATCAAGGCGGGGACGTTCTGGATCAACGATCCGCTGACCGACAACGACGCGGGACCGTTCGGGGGCATGCGCTGGAGCGGGATCGGCCGCGAGCTGGGCGAGGAGGGGCTGGATGCGTTTCGCGAGCCCAAGCATGTGCACCTGGACTACGTGATGGAACGGAAGTCCTACTGGTATCCCTATCGCGAGCGGCCGATTCCCGCTCCCGGAAGCTGAACCCTCATCCCGAGCGCAGCGAGGGACCTTGTTTACCGCTCCGGACCTCGGCGCAGCCCCGGCACGGAGAGCAAGGTCCCTCGCTGCGCTCGGGATGAGGGATCCCAACCTGGCAACGCCGCCCCCTACCCCTCCCCCGCCCAGTCCCGCGGCTCCAGCATGGCCATGAGCTGCGCCTCGACGCTCCCCGGCTCGTAGACGGGCGCGTACTCCCACGCCGCCAGCGGCGGCAGGCTCATGAGCACGCTCTCGATCCGGGCGTTGGTCTGGAGCCCGAACAGCGTGCCCCGGTCATGCACCAGGTTGAACTCGACATAGCGCCCCCGTCGCGCCAGCTGCAGCCGCCGCTCCCGCTCGCCGTACGGCAAGCCCCGCCGCCGCTCCACGATCGGTTCGTACGCGGTCGGCAGGGTGCCGCCCACGTCCAGCATGAACGACACCAGCCGCTCGAGCGGAAGCCCGGCGTCGCCCTCGCGCAGGTTGTCGAAAAAGATGCCGCCAACGCCGCGCCGCTCGTCGTTCCGGTGCGTGTTGACGAAGTAGTGGTCGCACCAGCTCTTGAAGCGGGGATAGAAGGCCGGATCGTACCGGTCGCACACCCCCTTGAGCGCGCGGTGGAAGTGGACGGCATCCTCGGGAAACGGGTAGGTCGGCGTGAGATCGGTGCCGCCGCCGAGCCAGGCGTCGAGCGGCTGGCCGCTGGGGTCGGCCAGGTCGAACCAGCGCACGTTGAGATGCACGGTGGGCACCATGGGGCTTCGCGGATGCACCACCAGGCTCATGCCGGTGGCGTAGAACAGCGTCTCGTCCCCCGACCCGGTCCGTGCCCCCAACCGCACGGCCGCGCCCGCCGGCAGCACGCCGCTCACCGCGGAGCGGTTGATGCCGGCCTTCTCGAACGTGGCGCCCTCGCTCAGCACCCGCGCCACGCCCCCGCCGCCGCCCGGCCGCTCCCAGCGGTCTTCCCGAAACCGGCCGCCGCCGTCGAGCCGCGTGAACAGAGCGGTGGTCTCGTCGTGGAGCCGCTCCATCAGCGCCGCCACACGCTCCCGCAGCGGATGCGAGCTCACGGCGACTCCCACTCCTTCACCGCGTCGACGAACGCGCGCGCATGCGCCACCGGGACGTCGGGAAGGATGCCGTGGCCCAGGTTGGCGATGTGGCCCTGCCCGCCGAACGCGCGCAGCATCTCGTGGGTCCGGCGCCGGATCTCTTCCGGCGCCGCGTAGAGCCAGGTTGGATCGAGATTCCCCTGCAGTGCCGCCGGGTAGGCGGACATGCGCCGCCGGACCTCCGCCGCGTCGGTCTGCCAATCCACCCCGATCACGTCCGCGCCGGTGACGCCGGCCAGCTCTTCGAGCGCCCATCCGGCCCCGGGGGCGAACGCGATCACCGGCGCGCCCGCCGACCGCGCCGTGCGCACGGCCTCCGCCAGATAGGGCAGCGCGAACTCCCGGAAATCCCGCGGTCCCAGGGCCGCGGCCCAGGAGTCGAACAGCTGCACCGCCTGGGCCCCCGCCTCTACCTGGGCCACGAGGAACGCGCCTACGGCCCGGGCCAGCCGCGCCAGGAGCTCGTGCGCCCGGACCGGATCCTCTGCCAGCAGCCGCTTGGCCACGGCGAACGACTTGGAACCCTGCCCCTCCACCATGTAGCTCATGAGGGTCCAGGGCGCGCCGGCAAATCCGATGAGCGGGACCCGGCCGGCCAGCTCACGCCGTGCCAGTCGAATCGCGTCCAGCACGTAGCGGAGATCATGGTCGGGAACGATGTCCCGCAGGCCGTCGAACTGGGTCTTCGCGCGGAGCGGCTGGTGAAATCGCGGGCCGATGCCTTCGTCCACCGACAGTGCCATCCCCATGGCCTGCGGGACGACCAGAATGTCGCTGAAGATGATCGCGGCATCGACCCCCAGCAGATCGACCGGCTGGAGCGTTACCTCGACCGCCAGCTCCGGCGTGCCGACCATGGTGAGGAAGTCGGCCCGCTCGCGGACGGCCCGATACTCCGGCAGGTAACGGCCGGCCTGGCGCATCATCCAGACGGGTGGACGCTCGACCGGCTCACGCCGGCAGGCCCGGAGGAAAAGGTCGTTCATAGGCTCCGCGGGTCTCAGCCGGCCGCCACGACGGCACGCACCGCCGCGGCCAGCGCCTCGCTGGTCGGGCGCGACGCGACTCGGCTGGGCACCCAGCCCGAGGCCCGCGCGGCGGCGGCCGTGGTCGGCCCGACGGCGACAAGGGCGGGACGGACGCCCGGCGGGCATGCGCGGGCCAGCAGATGCGCCACGCTCGGGCTCGCGACGATCACCACCTGCGCCCGCTCCGCCGCGTCGCGGGCCTCGGTCTCGCCGGCGAGAACCGACCGATAGCACACCACTTCCTCCACCGTGATCCCCTCGTTCCGGAGCCTGGCCGGCAGCTCATCCCGGCGAAGGTCGCCACAGGGGAAGAGCACCGGCCGCTCCAGGCCGGACCCGACCAACGCCTCGGCCAGGGCGGCCGCCGCACCCTGCTTGGCCACGAGGCGCTGGTCGGCCTGCCGAACCGGGCCAGCCGCGTCGCCCAGCGCCTGCGCAGTGCCGGCGCCGGCGGCCCACACGGCGGTGCCCGAAGGCGCACTCATGCCCAGCGTTTGCAGCCGCTCGGCGAACGCGCGCGCCGAGCGGGGTGAGGTGAACGCGATCGCGGCGTAGCGGTCCAGCTTCCGCACCGCGGCATCCACGGGACTCCAGTCGAGTGGCGGGGCGAACGTCATGAGGGGCACGTCCTCGACGGCCACCGGAATGGCTCGCAACGCCTCGACCAAGCCGGGAAAGGCGCCGGCCGAGGCGGTGACGACGACCGTCGCCGGGCTCACGGCTCCGGAACGGTGGGGGCCGCGGTCGCCCGCACCTCGGCGAGAATCGAGCGGGCGCCCTGCTCGAGCAGCCGCTCGGCGAGTCGCACGCCGAGGGCGTCGGCCGCCTGCTCATCGCCCGCCGCCGAGGCGTCCTGGCCTTCGACTCCTCGCTCGCCCCCGAGCGCAACCACTCGGCCGTGCAGGTGGAGCTGCTCGCCGCGGAGCGTCGCGTGGGCCGCCACGGGCACCTGGCAGCCGCCTTCGAGGGTGCGGAGAAAGGCGCGCTCCGCCGCGACCGCCCGGGCCGTGGTAGAGTGATGAACCGCGCGGGCGGCGGCCGACGCCGCCGCATGGTGATCAGCTCGGGCGGTGACCGCGAGCGCGCCCTGGCCCGGCGCCGGCAGCATCACCGCGGGGGGCAGCCGCTCGCCGATCCGCGCGTCGAGTCCAAGCCGCACCAGTCCAGCCACGGCCAGCAGGATGGCGGCCCACTCCGTATTCGCCTCCAGCTTGGACAGCCGGGTGTCCACGTTGCCGCGCACGTCCCGCACCTCGAGATCGGGCCGGAGGTGAAGCAGCTGCGCCCGGCGGCGGAGGCTGCTGGTGGCGATGACCGCGCGCTCGCCGAGTGCGCTCCACCGGATCGGGCCGCGACCCACCAGCGCGTCGCGCGGGTCTTCGCGCTCGCTCACCGCCACCAGCGCGATGCCCCCGGGAAGGGTGGTCGGCAGGTCCTTGAGCGAGTGGACCGCCAGGTCGATGCGGCCCTCGAGCATCGCCTCGTCGATCTGGCGGGTGAACAGCGCGCGGCCTCCGATCTCCGCCAGCGGCACATGCTGCACCAGGTCACCGGTGGTCTTGATCTCGACCCGCTCGGTTTCGACGCCCGCGGCGTGCAGGCGGGCGCGCACGTGCTCGGTTTGCCACAGCGCGAGCGCGCTGGCCCGGGTGCCGATCCGGAGGCGGCTCACGCCCGGGCCGCGCCCGAGGCAGCGGCGCCGGCGGCCGCGCGTTCCGCGGCCGCCTCCCCCGAGGCGATGGCTTCCGGCAACGACACCCCGTCGCGATAGGAGCCCGCGAGCGCGAAGCCCGGGTTCCGCCGCTCCGCCTCGTCCATGATGTCCTTGAACCGGCCGTAGCTGAGGTCGTACTGGGGAATGGCCTTGGGCCAGAGCTGAAACTCGCGGAAGGTCGGCTCGCCCGATGCCCCGAGCAGAACGCGGAGGTCGTCGAGCACCCGGGCCGTGATCGTGGGCAGATCCGCGTTGGCCAGATCGGGATTGCGCACGCCTCCGATGAACGCGGTGAGCAGGACCTGCCCGGCGGGCGCGCGGCCGGGAAACAGCGACGACGAGAAGATCACGCCGAGGACGTGGCGCACCCGCTCCACCTCGGGCACCAGGAAGCCGAACCCGTCGAGCGGATGCGCCACGTCCTCGCGACGGAACCCCAGGGCCAGCACCGCGACAGGCGGATGGGTAATGCTGGCCAGCGTCTTGAGGCGGTCGCCGCCCGGAAAGGCCAGGTCTACTTCATCCACGCAGTGGGCGGGGGCCGCGTAGATCACGCCGTCGTAGAGCTCGGTGGGTTGGAATGCGGCCCCGACCGTCCAACCCTTGGGACCGGCGCGCAGCTGCGTCACGGGGGCGCGGAGGCGGATCTCCGCGTGGAGCTCTCGGGCCAGCGCGTCGGGGAGCTCCTGGAGCCCGGTGCGGAAGGAGCTCGGGCCACCGCCCGCCGCGTCGCTCGCCGGCGAGTCGGCGTCGCGCCTGCTGGCCCGCAGGATCCCGGCCAACCCCTTCATGACCGAGCCGTGGGTTCGCTCCATCCCGTGAATGCGCGGCAGCGCGTGCCGTACGGCGAGCTGCTCGGGATTGCCGGCGTAGATCCCGGCCACGAAGGGATTGGCCACGTAGTCGAGCACTTCCTGATTGAACCGGCGCCGGACGAAGGTCGCGATGCTCTCGTCCACCGTGCCTTCACCGGGATCCACCAGCGCTTCCCCGAAGATGGCGAGCTTGGCGCCGTTGGACAGCAGACGGGTGGTGAGGAAGTCCTGCGGGGAGGTCGGCAGCGGGAGCAGCTTTTTCTTCTTGACGATGTACCGGACGTGCGCCGCCGGCGAGGCCGGGAGAAGGCTCGGTTGGAGGCCCAGATCGGCCAACAGCGCCCGCAGCGCCGGGGTGAGGCCGGCGATCGAATTGGGCCCCAGCTCCGCCACGAAGCCGTCACGCCGCTCGGTTTTCACCACGCCGCCCACCCGCTCGCCCGCCTCGTACACCACCACCCGGATGCCGCGCTGTTTGAGGCGATAGGCCGCGCTGAGCCCCGCGACGCCGCCCCCGACGACCGCTACCGCGCCCATGCCGACCCCAGGGCGGCCTCGAACGCGGCGAGCTCGGCCTCGCCATGGGCGGCGGAGGTGAACGCGGCCTCGAACGCCGAGGGTGCGAGATAGACTCCCGCCTCGAGCATGGTGTGGAAGAACGCCGCGTACGCGGCGCGGTCGCACCGCTTGGCCTCGGCGTAGTTGCGGACCGGGCCGTCGGTGAAAAAGGGCGTGAGCATGGTGCCGACTCGCTGGACGGTCACGTCCACGCCCGCCCGGGACGCGGCCGCGACCATGGCGGCTTCGGCCCGCGCGGCCCAGCGCTCGGCCCGGGCCCAGACTCCCGGCCGGGACAGGACCTCGAGCGTGGCGATGCCGGCGGCCATGGCCACCGGATTGCCCGAGAGCGTGCCCGCCTGGTACACCGGCCCCGCCGGCGCGATCTGCTCCATCAGCGCGCGCGAACCGCCGTAGGCCGCGGCCGGGAAACCCCCGCCCACGACCTTGCCCAGGATCGTGAGATCCGGCCTCACGTCGTAGAGCACCTGCGCCCCGACCGGATGCACCCGCCACCCGGTCATCACCTCATCGAACACCAGCAGCGCCCCGGCCCGGCGCGTGGTTTGGCGGAGACCGGCGAGAAAGCCCTCGGCCGGAGGAACCACTCCCATGTTCCCCGCCACCGGCTCGACCAGCACGGCCGCGATCTCGGATCCGCGCGCGGCAAATAGCGCGTCGACCGCCGCCAGATCATTGAACGGGACGATCAGCGTGTCGGCCACCGTGGCCGGAGTGACGCCGGGCGAATCGGGCAGGCCCAGCGTCGCGACTCCGGAGCCGGCCGACGCCAGCAGCGGGTCCGCGTGGCCGTGGTAGCAGCCGTCGAACTTGACGATCGCGCGGCGGCCGGTGGCGGCTCGCGCCAGGCGCACGGCGCTCATGGCCGCCTCGGTTCCGCTGCTCACGAAGCGCACCATCTCGATAGCCGGGAAGGTGGCCACCACCCGCTCGGCGAGCCGGACCTCGAGCTCGGTGGGGGCACCATAGGTCGTGCCTCGGGCGGCGGCGTCCATGACGGCGGCCAGCACCTCCGGATGCGCGTGACCGAGGATCAGCGGCCCCCAGGAGAGCACCAGGTCGACGTACCGGTTGCCGTCCGCGTCCTCCAGCCACGCCCCTTCGCCGCGCGCGATGAACCTGGGCGTCCCGCCTACCCCTCGAAAGGCGCGGACCGGGCTGTTGACCCCGCCCGGGAGGACTCGCTGCGCGGCCGCGAAGAGCCGCTCCGATGCGGCGGCGGTTCGGCCCGCGCGGAGCTCGGTCACGAGGCGGTCTCCTCGGCCAGCCATGCGGCCACGTCCTTGGCGTGATACGAGATGATCGCGTCCGCCCCGGCCCGCCGCATGCCCAGCATCGCCTCGAGAACCACGCGGCGCTCGTCGATCCAGCCGAGCCGGGCCGCGGCCTTCACCATCGAGTATTCGCCGCTCACGTTGTACGCCACCAGCGGCAATGCGGTCCGCTCCCGCACCGCACGCACCACGTCCAGGTAGGCCAGCGCCGGCTTGACCATGAGCAGATCGGCGCCCTCGGCCTCGTCCAGTTCGGCTTCGATCAGGGCCTCCCGCACGTTGGCCGGGTCCATCTGGTACTGCCGTCGGTCGCCGAAGGCCGGCGCGCTGTCCGCCGCTTCGCGGAAGGGTCCATAGAAGGCGCTGGCGTACTTGACCGCATAGCTCAGGATGCCGACGTCCGCCTGGCCGGTCGAGTCCAGAGCCGAGCGGATGGCTCGGACCATCCCGTCCATCATGCCGCTCGGCGCGACGATATCCGCGCCGGCGGTCGCGTGTGTCACGGCGACACGGCCCAGAATCTCGAGCGTAGCGTCGTTGTCGACCGAGCCGTTGCGCACCACCCCACAATGGCCGTGGCTGGTGTACTCGCAGCAGCAGACGTCGGTGAGCAGCAACAAGTCCGGATGGCGTGTGCGAAGGCGTCGGAGGGCCTGCTGGACGATGCCGTCGTCGGCGAAGTTCTCGCGCCCCGTCTCGTCTTTGGCGGCAGGGAGGCCGAACAGCAGGACCGCGGGAATGCCGAGCTCACGGACCCGGTCCACCTCGCGGTCGAGCGAGTCGTCCACCGAGAGGTGGTACACCCCCGGCATCGAGCCGATCTCGCGCTCGACCCGTGAACCGTGGACCACGAAGATGGGCTGGATGAGATCCGAGGGCTCGAGCCGGTGCTCACGCACCAGCCGTCGCATGGCGTCGGTGCGCCGCCGGCGTCGCGGGCGGTGAGACTGGGAGATTGTCACGGGGGTAACTCTAGGGAGCAACCGACACTGCCGCAACCGGATGACTACGCAGAAGGGGGGAACCGGGCATGGCCTTTGCCGGTTTGCACTGGTGGCCGGCGTCACGACCTGCTACTGCTTCTATATCACCGCTCTGACCAACCGTCCGTTCGCATCTTGTACCCCATCGGGGCAGATTGCGGCGCGTAGGACCGCATCCTGTATCCGGACAAGATGGAGCAGGTTGCCATGAGGTTTTCCGCGTCTCCCGCCCTCGTCGGTCTGGTCGGCCTTGCGACCGCCGCCTGTGGTGCGCCCCGGACCAAGCTGGTCGCTCCCCCACCCATCAGCCCATCGACCGCCATCGTCGGCGCCACCCTGTGGGATGGCACCGGCGGCGCGCCGGTCGCCAATGCCGTCACCGTGGTCCGAGGTGACCGGGTGCTCTGCGCCGGTGCGGCCGGCGAGTGCGCGGTACCCCAAGGCGCGCGGGTCATCGACGCCAAGGGCGAGTATCTCATCCCCGGCCTCATCGACAGCCACGTCCATCTGCTGTTCCTGCAGAACGGGAGTGCCGAGGACCTGGGCCTCGATTTGCGAGATCTGCTGGCCCAAGGCATCACCACGGTGCGCGACATGGGGACCAATCCCGCGGCGCTGCTGGCGCGGATTGCCGGCCTCGAAGCCTCCCCGCGGGTGTATGCCATGCAGCTCGTGGCCGGCCGCCGGTTCTTCTACCCCGCCATGCGCCCGGTGCGGTCCGAGCGGGGTGTCGAGATCCGTCAGGCGCCCGCGCTCACGATGCAGTGGCTGGGCTGGACACCCATTCTCTTCGATCGGGACGACGATCCGGATTCGGTCATCGCGCAGGCCAGCCGCGCCGGCGCCATGGGCGTCAAGCTGTACGCCCAGCTCGACAGCGTGAGCATCCGGCGCCTCACGGCATCGGCGCACCGGGCCGGCATGCCCGTGTGGGGCCACGCCTGGCCGCAGCCGGCCAACGTGGGCGAGCAGACGCGGGCGGGGATGGACGGCGTGGTGCACGCGGCCGGTCTGGTCGGCGAGCTGCTCACCCCGGACGAACGCGACACCCTGGTGAACGACGGGGCGCTGCAGACCACCACGGCCCGTATCGCGACGGCCGAGGCGGCCGACGATCCGCGCATCCTGGCCACGCTCGACTCGATGGCCCTCCACGGCGTCATGTTCGAGCCCACCCTGGACGCGACCCGCCACAGCGTCGCGACCTACGATGCCCGCGTGCGCCATGTGCCGTCGATCCAGGAGGCTTACGTGCGCGCCGCGGCGGCCTTCGGCATGGAAGTCACGCGGCAAGCCGTGAAGCGCGGCGTGCGCATCAGCGCGGGCACCGACCACGTGGCCTACGGCCCGGTGGGCGACCGCGCCTCCCTGTTGGATGAGCTCCGCCTGTACGTGGACTCGATCGGTCTCTCACCGACGGCCGCCTTGCTCACCGCTACCAGGGACGCCGCCCGCGCCATCGGCGGTGTGCCAGGCCGCCAGGTGGGCACCATCGTGGCCGGCCACTACGCGGACCTCGTGCTCACGAGCAAGAACCCGCTCGAGAGCATCGACAACCTCGAGACGGTCGAGTGGGTCATGCGCGGCGGCAGGATCTGGCGGCCAGGTCAGCTTCGGAGCGGGATCGCGATGAGATAGGCCCCTCACCGGCCTATCTTCCGGTCCCCGCAGCGACCGGTAGCGACGCATTCTCCGCCCACTCCGTCCAGGACCCCACGTAGATCCGGACCCGCGGATAGCCCAACAGATACCGCAGCGTGAAGTAGACGTGGCTCGCCTCGGTGGCGCTGTTGCAGTAGGCGATGATGTCCCGCTCGGGCATGATGCCTTGCGCCGCATAGGCCCGCCGGAGCTCGTTCAGCGGCTTCCACACGTGCCCGAAGCCCTCCTGCGTCAGATCATCCTGCCAGTAGTGATTGATGGCCCCCGGGATGTGGCCGTGCCGCATCTGGGACCCCGCCTCGCCGGCATACTGGTCGGGAGGTCGGGCATCGACCAGCACGCCGCCATTCCGCATGCCAGCCTGGACGTCGGCCAGCGAGGCTGACTCCGGCCGGAACGGCCGATCGGGGAACTTGGTCGGCGGCAGGCGGGGATAAGGCTGGACCACCGGCCGTTGTTCGAGCTGCCATTTGAAGAAGCCGCCATCGAGCACGTACACCTGGGGGTGCCCGAACCCGGCCAGCAGCCAGGCCACGAAGGTGGCGTCGATGTTGTGCGACTCCCCGGCACTGTAGATGACCACCGGTTGGTCGAACCCGATGCCCAAGCGCCCGAACAGCTCGCGGTACGCGCCGGCGGAGAGCAGGCGTGTGGGGATGCCGCCCTCGCTCGCCCGCACCGTCTCGGTGTTGAGGTACTCGGCGCCGGGGAGGTGGCCCTTGAGGTAGGCGAACACGTCGGTGCGCACGTCGAGCACCACCACCCGTCGATCGGCCTGCCAGCGGGCCAGGGTGTCGGTGGAAATCAGCCGGGGGAACGAGGCGGGGGCCGGCGCCGGTCCGGCGGTGGGCGCGCCCGCTGGCCTGCCGCAGGCCATCGCGCCGCACACCACTAGCGCCCACCCGAATGCCGGCTTCATGGAACGGAATCCGGAAGACCCATGTAGGCATGCTCCTCTTCGACATAGACCCGGGCCGCGTTCCGGCGGCGGCGCGAGTTGAGCGACACCGGGCGTTCCGGGTCGGGCGGCGGCAGCCGGGCCAGCGCCCGCTGCATGGGAACGCCGTGCTCGACGGCCGCCCGCATGTCTCGCTCCAGCCCGGTGATGTACTCCCTGGTCCGCTGCACCAGGGCGGCCGGCCGGCGTGGGATCGCGCCGTGCCCGGGGACCACTACGTGGGCGCCCAGGCGGTCGATCTCGTCCAGGCAGCGCCGCAGGGCGGCCGCGCTTCCATCGACCACCATGGTAACCCCGTCCTCGACCAGCAGGTCGCCCGCGAACAGGACTCCTTCCCGCGGCAGCCACACCATGAGATCTCCCGGAGTGTGCCCGGCGCCCGGATGGGTGATCACGATCGTGCGGCCCCCCAACTCGAGCGTGTCGCTGGTGGAGACGGGGCGGTCGGCCGAGTCGGCGAACTGGAACCCTCGCATGGCATCCAGCCCGACCACACGCACCCAGTCCGCCACCAGTGCATCAGGGCCGGCTTCGCTGGCGAGCGTCCGGGCATCGGGATGCGCGATGACGCGCGCGCCCGCCCGCCGGAACACGATGGCCCCAAGTGTATGGTCGGGATGGTGGTGGGTGAGCACCAGCCAGCGGATGGGCTGCGGGGTAACGCCACGGATGGTCCGGAGCAGCGCCCGCCCGTCCCGCGGAGAGGCCAGCGCGTCTATCACCACCACCCCTTGGTCGGTGACGATGAAGCCTGCATTGGGCCTCCCCTCCGATCCTCGGCCGGTATCGCCGAGCACTGCGTAGACGCCGGGCGCCAGACGGCGGGCCACGTACGGGGGCGACAGCGAATCCCCCGCGGGTGAGGCGGTCAGCCACGGCAGGAGCGCAAGCAACGGGAGGAGGGTCACGAGGGCGCGATGCGAAGTCGCCCGGACAGAAAGCTATGCGGCAGCGAACGCGATGTTGATTGATTGGCGGTAGACCCCGCCTTTGGTGTCGCTCCACACCATGGCCAGCGGGGCTTCCTTATCGGCGAGGAGGCTGAAGCTCACGATGGGATCCTTGCTCACGCCCGAGGTCCATTCGAATCGAGCGACCTGCTCGTCGCCGTAACTGATCACCACGTCCTTGATGAAGTAGGCCGGGATCGGCTGGCCCTCGGCGGTCCGGAAGAAGCCGGTATCCATCGGGTGCAGGATGATCGCATTGACCGTGATGAGGTCGCCGCGGCTGATGCGATCGGGAATCCGGATCCGCGCGTCGCCGATGGCCATCAGCCGCACCCGTTGAGCGAGACGATCACGTGGGCATAGTTGGCCCAGACCTCGCCGGTCGAGGTCTCGAGAATGGCCCGGACCCAGGTGGTCCGCTTCATCTTGATGCGGGTCTGGATGGCCACGGAGCCGATGGCTGGGGTCAGATGGTAGGCGGCGAGGTGTGGGTCGGGATTGTGGTCCACGATGAGGTGAACGGCCTTGACGTAGTTGTCCGGCTTCATCGGGAGCGGGCTCTCGATGATGACCGGCACGATGCGGCCGTCTTCGGCCACGGCCGGCATGTCCAGCGAAAGCTGCCCCCGCCGGATCGGTCGGTCACCGAACAGGTCCTTGAGGATCCTGGCGACCTCCTCGTTGGGCACCTCGGGATCGCCGGGATCGAGCGCCGGAGCCGCCGAAAGCAGCCCCTGAGCTCGGGCCAAGGTGCCGGAGCCAAGCAGTCCGGCCCCGGCCAGTGCGACCCCTTTGACGAACGTCCGGCGGGTGCTCATGAGCGGTAACCTCAGAGCTTGCAAGGCCGAAGTCAAGGAAGCCCCACGGGCGGCGCGGGGCTTGCGGTCCCCTCCCGGCCTATGCCCGAAAGGAAGCCGGGCCGGGCGCCCGCCTGCAACTTGTGTCGTCATCCACCGGTTGCTAGTTTAAACCGTTCTGTTACAAAGCGATGTGAGGCCCCCTCCTCACCTCCTTACTGGCCGAGGCGCCGTGGATACTCAAGAGCTTCAACAGGTCGCGCTGTTCGACAAATGCCGCCAGTTCACCAAAGCACGGGAGTTCCAGGCGGTAGGTCTGTATCCGTACTTCAATCCGATTTCCGAATCGGAGGACACCGTCGTCGTCATCGACGGCCAGAAGCGGATCATGCTGGGGTCGAACAATTACCTGGGCCTCACCCATCACCCCAAAGTCCTCGAGGCTGCCAGCCGGGCCCTGTCGCGGTACGGCTCGGGCTGCACGGGTAGCCGCTTTCTCAACGGGACGCTCGACCTGCACGAGCAGCTGGAGCGCGCCCTGGCGGAGTTCCTGGGCAAAGAAGCCTGCCTCGTCTTCTCCACCGGTTATACCGCCAACCTCGGCCTGATCTCGGGCCTGGTGGGCCGCGGCGAGGTGGTCTATCTCGACAAGCTCGACCACGCATCGATTGTCGACGGCGCCAAGATGTCGTATGGCGAGACCGAGCGCTTCAACCACGGTGACCTGAGCAACCTCGAGCGCCGCATGGAGCGGAACGGCTCGGGCCGCGGCTCGATGATCGTGGTGGACGGCGTCTATTCGATGGAAGGCAACATCGCCGATGTGCCGAACCTGGTCCGGCTTGCACGGAAGTACAACGCCGCGCTGGCGCTGGACGATGCGCACGCCCTGGGCGTCCTGGGCCCCAATGGCGACGGCACCGCGGCCCACTTCGGCATGATCGACGAGGTGGACATCATCGCCGGCACGTTCTCCAAGTCGCTGGCGTCCATCGGCGGGTTCGTGGCGGCGAGCGAGAATGTCATTCATTACCTCAAGCACCACAGCCGCCCGCTGATCTTTACCGCGTCGCTGCCGCCCTCCAACACGGCCGGCGTGCTCGCCGCGCTCCAGGTGCTGCAGAACGAGCCGTGGCGGCGGGACCAGCTCTGGGCCAATACCCGGCGGCTGCAGGAAGGCTTCCGGCATCTGGGCTTCGACATCGGCCCTACCGAGACGCCGATCGTCCCGGTGCTCATCGGTCCGCTGGACAAGACGTTCCTGATGTGGCGCCGGCTGTTCGACGCGGGGGTGTTCACCAATCCCGTGGCGCCGCCTGCCGTGCCGCCCACGCAGTGCCGGCTCCGCACCAGCCTGATGGCCACCCACACGTTCGAGCAGATCGACTTCGCGCTCGAGCAGTTCGCGCGGATCGGACGGGACCTGGGGGTCATCTGACCGCCCCGCTGCGCGTCGGCGCGGCGCGCGAGCGGA
>Ga0308175_100000926_pt1 | contig 19413 bp, 24 predicted proteins | sample PhyCR1_3_FD_203893 | JGI IMG/M metagenome (GOLD analysis project Ga0308175, IMG submission 203893) | Soil microbial communities from UC Gill Tract Community Farm, Albany, California, United States - DLSLS.C.R1 | ecosystem: Environmental > Terrestrial > Soil > Agricultural land | place: USA...
GCTTCGGCGGTGATCTCCGGGTGTGCGACGAGCTGGTTCCAGAGTGTGTGCGCGACCGCCGCCGGGCGGGTCGAACCGGCGAGACCGAGGCCGAGAGGCGGCGTCGAGCCGTCGAAGGGGAGCGGCACACGGCGGATACCCGCCACGATCGCTGCGAGGAGGACGGCGGCGGCCACCTGGAGCGCTCGACGGGCGCGGCCGTGGGCCGCTTGGGCGACGACCGGCAGCAACGTGAGCGCGGCGAGCGGGGAGGCGAGCGGCCCCGCTGCGAGCAGGAGGCCGGTGCGCGCATCCCGCCAGTTCAGCGCCACCCAGACGACCGCCACAGCGGCGTAGACCACGGCCAGCCCGACCGAGATGTTCGCCAGGGGGAAGAACGCGATGATCAGCGTGAACAGCAGGCCGGCGCGCGGAGAGGCGAAGCCGACTGTCGCCGCGGCTGCCGCGAGCCCGAGCGGCCAGCCGGCCGGGTAGAACGGGAGCGCGGCCGCGACCCACCCGGAGGCGACGCCCGCGAGCGTGCCGGGCAGGATCCGCTCGGAGGCGACCTCCGACAGCGATCTCGGTGGCGCCGCGGGCCCGCTCGTCTTGCGGCGGCGGCGCGGCAGGTTCCGCAGCTCGGCGGCAAGGCGCTCCGCGGCCGGACGGCGCTGCGGGTTGGCGACGAGCGCGCCGTTCACCGTGTCGAGGATGTGGCGCGGCAGGTCGGGCCGCAGCGTCTCCAGGGGCGGCGCGCCCTGCTGGATGCTCCGTGACGTCTCAACGAGGTCGCCGCCCCAGAAAGGATGTTCGCCGGCGAGCGCTTCCCAGAGGACGACACCGAGGCCCCAGACGTCTGCGGCGGCGGTCGCCGGCAGGCCTTGGAGCCGCTCCGGCGAGATGTACGCGAGCGTGCCCGGGATGTCTCCGAGCGCGGTGAGCGTGTCGAACTCGGCCATTTGCGCGAGACCGAAGTCGAGGAGCCGCACGTCGACCTCGGGCGCCTCGGCGAGCAGCACGTTCGACGGCTTCACGTCGCGGTGGACGATCCCGCGGCGGTGCGCGTGGGCAAGCGCGTCGGCGATCTGGCCGCAGACTTCGAGCGTCGCGCGGTCGTCGAGCTCACCGGCGCGGAGCGCTTCGCGCATCGTGCGGCCAGGCACGTACTCGTAGGCGATGTAGACGTGGGACGGATCCCGCGCGAGCGCGAGGATGCGCTGGCAGCGCGGATGGCGAAGCGACGAGGCGGCCCGCGCCTCGCGCTCGGCGCGGTGACCGCTCTTGCCTTCGCGGGCGACGATCTTCAGGGCGACGTCGAGGCCGCTGCGCTCGTCGCGGGCGAGCCAGACATGGCCCATCCCGCCCGAGCCGAGGGGGCGGATCGGCCGGTACCGGCCCAGGAAGAGCTCGTGCGCAGGGGCCGGTTGAGACACGCTGGGTTTCTACGGTGCGGCGGGTGCATTTCCTCTCCGGCCGGGAAGGATGGTCTAATTCGGCGGTGGACCCGCGCGACGACGAACTCGAGTTCGATTTCTTCGACGAGCCCGCGACGAGAGAGTCACAAGCGCCGCCTGCCGGCCGGCGGCTACCTCGCCGGGGTGGCCGCGGCACCGGCATGCGCCGGCCGGCCGGCCCGCCGAGGGGCATGACGCCGATCCTCCGGCTGCTGGTCGCGATCGCGGCGCTGGTCGCGCTGTTCGTCGTCTTCGGGCTTCTCATCCAGTCGTGCGCCTCGACCTCGAAGCACGACTCGTACGCGAACTACATGGACGACGTCGCGAAGATCGCGCGCGGGTCGCAAGAGGACGGCGCCGCGGTGGCGAACGCGCTGACAAGCGCCTCGAAGGCTGCGTCGATCTCGGCGACGCTGCGCGGGATCGCCGACCAGGAGCGCCAGAACGTGAAGCAGGCCCAGAGCCTCGATCCGCCCGGGCCGCTCCGGCCCGAGAACGAACAGCTGATCGAGGCGCTGCAGCTGCGCATCAGCGGCGTCGACGGCCTGGCGCGCACGATCGAGCAGCTCGCACCGAAGAAGACGACCGGCGAGGCGGCGCTCCTCGAGGAACAGTCGGACCGGCTGCTCGCGAGCGATGTCGTCTGGTCGGATCTGTTCCAGGGGCCGTCGAAGACCGTGATGTCGAACGAAGGCGTGACGGGCGTCGTGCCGCCCGACTCGACCTTCGTCGCGAACCGGCAGCTTTTCGGCGAGACGTCGCTGAACCTGATGTTGAGCCGCCTGCGCGGCGCGTCGACCGGCGGTCAGGTCTCCGGCCTGCACGGCACGAACATCGTCAGCACCAAGGCGCAGCCCGGGAACCAGACGCTGTCGACCGGCACCGAGAACACGATCACCGCGACCCCGAGCCTCGCGTTCGCCGTCACGGTCGAGGACTCGGGCGACGCGCAAGAGGTCAATATCCAGGTGACGATGACCCTGAAGAAGGACGGCGGCGGTAAGCCGATCGTCCAGACGAAGAAGATCCCGGTGATCAACCCCGGCCAGAAGAAGGTCGTCTCGTTCTCCGGGATCAACACGTCCGGCTTCTTCGCGGTGAAGAGCCATCTCGACATCGACGTGAAGCCGGTTCAAGGGGAAACTCGCATCGACAACAACCACGCGAGCTACCCGGTCATCTTCTCGCTCGGTTAGCGCTAGCCTCGCGGGGTGCACGTGACGGCGACAGAGGCACTGATCGTCGCGATCGTCGGCGCCGCGCTCGGCTTGGCCGGTCTTGGGTTCGCGCTGTGGGCGTCGATCCGGGTGAAGCGGGTGCGCGACTCGCAGCGGTCGCTGCTCGGCGGCGGCCGGCGCGACCTCGTCGATTTCGCGGTGTCGCTGCAGGGCCGCGTCGACGACTTGAACAGCGCCGTCGACGAGGTCGCGGCCGGCCTCGCTCGTGTCGACCGGCGCGTCGACGGCACGGTCACGAACACGGCGATCGTGCGGTATGACGCATACGAGGACACGGGCGGTCACCAGTCCGCGTCGCTCGCGCTGCTCGACTCGGCGCGGACGGGCGTAGTCGTCACGGCGATCCAGGGCCGCGACTACGCGCGGATCTACATGAAGGAGCTGGACCGCGGCCGGGCGGCCGTCGCCCTGTCGCCCGAGGAGCAGGAAGCGGTCGAGCGCGCCATGGGGCGTTGACTCCAGTCGACCGCCCGTGGGCCGCACTGTTCGGTACATTCCGGCCAAGGTGCAGCAAGTACTCGTCCTCAATGCGAGTTACGAGCCGCTCAACGTGTGCTCACTGCGCCGTGCCCACGTGCTCGTCTTCAAGGGAAAGGCAGAGGTCGTCGAGGAGCTCGACCGACCACTTCGCTCGGCCACGGACACGTTCCAGTGGCCGCATGTCATTCGCCTGGTGCACTACGTCCGCGTGCCGCGCATGGTGCAGCGGAAGATCTCGCGCCGGGCGCTGTTCGCCCGCGACAACTGGCGTTGCGTCTACTGCGGCACGGCGACCAGCCGGCTGACCCTCGATCACGTGATCCCGCGGTCGAAAGGCGGCGACTCGACCTGGGAGAACGTCGTCACGTCGTGTGCGCCGTGCAACCTGCGCAAAGGCAATCGCCTGCCGCACGAGGTGCATATGGAGCTGTCGGCGAGCCCGCGTCCTCCGGCACCTGTGCTCTTCATCCGCCTCGCGACGCCGAAGATCCCGCAGCGCTGGGAGCAGTACCTCGCTCCGTACGCCACGCCTACGCGCGCGGCGGCAGCCGCCTAGTTTCCGAGAGTCACCAGCGGCGCGCTTCGATTGCGCGTGACTCGATCGTGCCGTGCTCGTCGACCCAGATCACGACGCGCTCGCCGGCGCGCTTGCTGAAGCGCTCGAGACGGGAGCGCCGAACGAGGATCGCTTGCGTGTCCGTTCGGCTCTCGAGCTGAAAGCCGCCCCGCTCGCAGTCGGAGATATGCGCACTGAGAGCGGCCCGCCGTTTCTCAGTGTCGTCCTGCGGCGTCATCCCGAATCGTCCGGGCTCTCTCCTACGACCTGAACGTCGCGCTGCGTGTCGACGATGACATGAGCAGGCAGTTGAGTCCGATCCCAGAAGCGTCGCGCAATCTCTTCGGCGTAGCCGACTGAAGTGAGGACGGACGGCGCGGCGAACTCGACCACGAGATCGTGTGTCAGGCCGGCCTCGTCGGTGAGCCTCACGATGTATGCCGCGTCGTAACCCTGGCCTGTCGGCGGCTCGACGGGCCAACTCTTCGAGATCGACCAACCGCCCGGTCGCCTCATTCGGACGGTGCGAAGGGTTCTGCGTCCGGCCGCAAACCCTGCGCCTTCTCCTCCGCTGCAGCGGCTTTCTTCTCCAGCTTCCGCTCGCGCTTCTCGCGCTTGGCCTGCTCACGCTCGCGCTTCTGAATGGTTTGCGGACTTCGCTTCGCCAAGGACGCTCCTTTCCGTCGTGGGCGGCGGGGCGGGTTCCCCGCCGCCGAACCTGCTCGGACGACTACCCGCGCACGACCACGTTCGCCGCCTGAGGGCCCTTCTCGCCCTGCTGTGGCTCATACTCGACCTCCGCACCCTCGTTGAGCGACTTGTAGCCGTCGCCCTGAATCGCGGAGAAGTGGACGAACAGGTCCTTCCCGCCGTCGGCGGGCGTGATGAACCCATACCCCTTGTCACCGTTGAACCACTTCACGGTTCCAGTTGCCATAAACACACACCTCCTCTCGCCACCTACGGAACGGGCAAAAGGAGGCGCACAGCGCGCAACCGTTACTCGCTCAAGCTGCCCACATCTTACCCTGTGATCCGCCGACTGATCGGAGATCGTCATCTCCCGAGTGCCGGAGAGGGGTAGAACATTCCGGCAAGGCCGTGAATGCGCTCAAGCCTGCACTCGTGGTGCTCGCACTGGCGGGCGCGACAGCGTGCGGTGCGAGCAGGCCTCAACCGTTCGATACGCCGGAGCACGTCGCGTCACTGATCCGCGCCAGCTGGGGGTCGACGCGAGGATCGCCGCTGTTCGTCTACTCGTGCCGGGGGCTCGACGACCGCGGCCACCTGTTCACGTGCGTCGTCAAGGACCAGAACCGTTGGGTGAGGCTCGCGCGCTTCGACGTGACGTGCAACGCCGGGCGCTGCACGTGGATCGACTACCCCGCCTACTTCGGCTAGCCGCCGTGCATGATGGTTCGCATGAGCCCCTTCGCGCGGAGGCCGGCGGTTCCCGGTGACGCGGCCGCGGTCGCCGCATTGGTCGTCGCCTACGAGCGCTCGCTGTACGGCGAGACGGCCTACACGCAGAGCGACCTCGAAGTGGAATGGGCGACGATCGACCTCGCGCGCGACACGCTCGTTCTCTGCGACGGCGCCGAAGTCGTCGCGTTCGGGTCGCTCCACGATCGCGGTGAGCTGTGGCGAACCGACGCCTACGTCCATCCCGCGCACCACGGCCGTGGGATCGGCACCGAGCTTGCCGTCACGCTCGAGACGATCGCCGCGTCGAGCGGCGCGCGACGGGTCCAGAGCGGCGTTGCGGAACCGGACGAGGCGGGGCTGGCGTTGTTCGGCGCGCTCGGCTATGAGCCGGTGCGCGTCTTCCGAGAGATGCGCATCGAGCTTGCCGCACAGCCGGAACGGCCACAGTGGCCCGACGGGCTCGTCGCCGACGAGTTCGACGCCGACCGCGACGCGACCGCTTTCCACGCCGCGCAACAGGAAGCGTTCGGCGACCACTGGGAGTTCAAACGGCGCGACTTCGCGGAGTGGCGTGACTTCCACCTCGTGGCGGAGAAGTTCGACCCGTCGCTGTGGGGTGTCGTGCGATCCGGGGACGAGATTGCCGCCGGGGCCATCTGCGTGGCCGACCGCTACGGGGGCGGCTGGGTCGCCGTCCTCTTCACGCGGCAGCCGTTCCGCGGGCAGGGCATCGGACGCGCCCTGCTGCAGGACGCATTCGTGAAGTTCTGGGAACGCGGCGAACGGAGCGTCGGGCTCAGCGTCGACGCCGACGGCACGCTGGGCGCGTTCCATCTCTACGAGAGCGCCGGCATGCAGCCTGCGCTCGGCTGGGTGATGGTCGAGAAGGAGCTCTAGCGTTCGACGGGAAGCTCGGGATGCTGCTCCCACTCGGACCACGAGCCGGGGTACAGCCGACCGTCGCGGCCCGCGAGATGCAGCCGGTAGAGCGGCACGCACGCGGTCACGCCCGAACCGCAATAGGCAACGACGTCACCCGCCGGCACGACCGGTAGCGCCTCGTCCCACGGTGCGTTCACCGCGCCCGGGATGCGGCCGAAGACGCGATCGACCGGGTTCTCCTCGCCGCGCCAGCGGAACGGGACCCGCGCGTCGACTACGACGAAGGAGTGGAGGCGTGCCGCGAGCTCGTCGCGCTCGATCGTGTCGTCCGGACGCGGCCGCGAGACGAAGAGGCGCCGCTCCACCGTCTCTTCCCCTGGGGCGAGCGGCCCATGCCAGCCGGCCAGGTCCAGCACCGCGCACGCGTCGTGACCGTGATGGCGCAGGAGCCACCAGAGACGCTCGGCGCCGCCCATCGCCCCGTACGCCACGACGTACGTCCCCTCGTCGATGCCCGCGCGTGACATCGCCTCCACGAAGCGCTCGGTCGACGGCAGCGGGTGGCGGCCGCGCGCGCCCGGCGGGTCGGCGAGCTCCGCTTCCACGTCGACGAATACCGCGCCGGGGACGTGCCCTTCGAGATACGCACGCAGGCCGAAGGCGGCATCGCCGATGTCCCAGCGAGCGTCGACGAAGCGGTAGCGCATGTGTGACATCAGAGCATGCGGCGGCGTACCAGGGGCATGAAACGGTTCCCGCTCGCTTTGATCACCGCCGCCGTCGCGCTCGTCGTGATCGCGGCCCTCGCCGGTGTCGGCCGCCCGGAGGCCGCGCACGGCGACGCCGGCGCAGTCGCCGACAGCGTCACCACGACCGGTCACGGCGTCATCACCGTCGTGCCCGACGAGGCGACCGTCACCGCCGGCGTCCACACGCAGGCCGCGACAGCCGCCGACGCGTTGTCACAGAACTCAACCCGGATGAACGACGTGATCGCTGCGCTCAAGCAGCACGGCGGCAAAGACCTCCAGACCCAGCAGGTCTCGCTCTACCCGCAGTCCAGGGAAGACGGCACGATCATCGGCTACTCGGCCGACAACTCGGTCAGCGCGTCCGCCTCGATCGCCGGCGCCGGCGCGTTGATCGACGCGGCGGTGGGCTCCGGTGCAAACACCGTCAGCGGACCGACATTGTCGGTCTCGGATCGGGACGCGCGCTACCGCGATGCGTTGAAGAAGGCGGTCGAGGACGCACGCGCGAAGGCGCTCGCGCTCGCCGACGCAGGCGGATTCGGCATCGGCCCCGTCTCGACGGTCGTCGAGCAGTCGAACGCGCCGGGCCCGATCGCCTTCCAGGCCGTCGCGGCTGCCAAGGACGCGTCGACTCCGATCGAGCCGGGGAAGCAAGACGTGACCGCCGACGTCACCGTGAGCTTCTCGATCAGGTGACGCCGGCGGGCATTCCGTTTCGGCTCACGTCAGTCTGAGCTGGAGCCGGAGGGGCCGTTCGCAGCGTGCGCAGACGCTGCGGGCGGCTCCTTTGCGTTCGGCGAGGTGCACGGGCAAGGGCTTCTCACACTCGCACCAAAGAGCGGTCGGGGACTCGTTCGGGCCGTTCAGTGCATGGTCTGCCATGAGCATCCTCTCGAAGAGGTGTAGGCACCTTCGGTGTCAGACACCCGGTGTCCCGCGGAGGAGGAGATCTGCTAGCCGGCGGCGGCGGGGAGGACGAAAGCGCCGGCTAGCGCACGTTGAGGAGCGCGACGATGTTCGCCTGAAACGCGAAGGGCTTGGCGTACGTCATCGTCGGCGCGGCGTGCATCTCCTACAAGTATCCGTCTGCTGTCAAGCAGCGACCGCCTCGTCGACGGCGAGCGCCATGTCTGCTTCGGTGATCGTCTGCAGGATCCGGCCCGCGATGCAGTACGGGTCGCCGAGGGAGTTCGGGCGCCGGTCCTCGAGATAGCCGCGATACCCGTTCTGGACGAAGCTCCACGGAATCCGGATCGACGCGCCGCGGTTCGCGACACCGTGGGTGAACTCGCCGATCGCCGCGGTCTCGTGCAGCCCGGTCAGGCGCATGTGGTTGTCGGGGCCGTAGACCGCGATGTGGTCGTCCTTGTGGTCGTCGAACGCCGTCATCAGCGCCGCGAAGTACTCCTCGCCGCCGACCTCACGCATGCGGTTCGTCGAGAAGTTGCAGTGCATGCCCGAGCCGTTCCAGTCGTGCTCGACGCCGAGCGGCTTCGGATGGAAGTTGATGTCGATTCCGTACCGCTCGCACAGGCGCAGGAGCAGGTAGCGCGCGATCCACACCTCGTCGGCAGCGCGGCGCGAGCCCTTGCCGAAGATCTGGAACTCCCACTGGCCCTTTGCGACCTCGGCGTTGACGCCTTCGAGGTTGATTCCGGCGGCGAGGCAGAGGTCGATGTGCGTGTCGACGATCTCGCGGGCGACGTCGCCGACGTTCTTGTAGCCGACGCCCGTGTAGTACTCGCCCTGCGGGCCGGGGAAGCCGTCGGCGGGAAAGCCGAGCGGGCGTCCGTCCTTGTAGAGGAAGTACTCCTGCTCGAACCCGAACCACGCGTCCGGGTCGTCCGGGATCGAGGCGCGGCTGTTCGACGGATGCGGCGTCCCGTCGGGGAGCAGCACCTCGCACATCACGAGCATCGCGTTCGCGCGGCCCGGGTCGGGGAAGAGCGCGACCGGCTGCAGGAAGCAGTCCGAGCTCGAGCCTTCCGCCTGGCGCGTCGAGCTGCCGTCGAAGTTCCACACCGGCACGTCCTCGAGCGTCGGCTCGCCGTCGAACGCCACGATCTTCGTCTTCGAGCGCAGGTTCGGCGTCGGCTCGTAGCCGTCCAGCCAGATGTACTCGAGCTTCGTTTTCACGTCGTTCCTCCATTCGTCGGACCACAAAAAAAGCGCCCACCACTCCCGGGAGTGGTGAAGCGCCGTCGCTTCCGCCGGTACCTTCATCGGCACCGTACGCAGAGGACGTTAGCGGTCCGGGTGGTCGGATCGCAAGGGCGCGATCCCAAGCAGGCGGTCAGACGTGTGCTCGACCTGGAGCGTCGTGTGGTCGAGGCCGAACCGCTCATGAAGCATCGTCTCGAGCTCGCGCCGGATGCGGTGGCAATCCTCGTCCCGGGCCACGAGCACATGCGCGGAGAGGGAGGGGAAGCCGCTCGAGATCTCCCAGACGTGCAGGTCGTGGAGGCTCGCGACGCCGGGATGGCTCCTGACCGCCCGCGCCACCTCGTCGGGTCGCATGCCCTCGGGGGCCGCCTCCAGCAGGACGCGGCCTGTGCGGCGGAGGAGCGGCAGCGCCGCGTACAGCATCGACGCCGCAACGGCGAGCGACGCGAGCGGGTCGGCACGATCGAAGCCGGTGATCCAGATGACGGTGCCGGCGACGACCGTCGCGGCGAATGCGAAGAAGTCTGTGAGGAGATGCTGGAAGCTCCCTTCGACGTTCAGGTTCTCGCGGTTCGCGCGCGCGACCTGCCAGATCGCGAAGACGTTCACCGCCGCACCCGCGAGGGCCGTGAACACGACCGGCGGCGCGTCGACCGACGGCGGCGACATGAGCCGCTGCACCGCCTCGACGACGATCAGCACGCCGAGCACGAGCAGCGTGATCGCGTTTGCCTGCGCCGAGAGGATCTCGGCGCGCCGGAAACCGAACGTCATGCGCCCCTCCGCCGGTCTTCGCGCGAGTCGCGCGGCCCAGACAGACAGCGCGAGCGCGGCCGCGTCGATCAGCATGTGCGCCGCGTCGGAGAGGAGCGCGAGCGAGTCGGCGAGGACGCCGACGACCACCTCGACGACCATGAACGAGACGATCAGCGCCAGCGCGATCGCGAGCGGCCTGACCTCTGCGTCAGCGCGCACACCGTGATCGTGGTCATGCGCCATGCGACGTAGTCTTCCCGAGATGGACGGCGTCGTGTTCGTCGAGATCCCCGCCGGCTCCCGCAACAAGTACGAGTGGGACGAGGAGCTGGCCGGGATCGTGCTCGACCGCAGGCTCTTCACGTCGATGAGCTACCCGGCCGACTACGGCTTCGTCGAGGGCACGCTCGCCGAGGACGGCGACCCGCTCGACGCGCTCGTGCTCGTCGGCGAGCCGACGTTCCCCGGCTGCCGCATCCGTGTGCGGGCGGTCGGCGTGTTCCACATGGCCGACGAGAAGGGGCCGGACGAAAAGGTGCTCTGTGTGCCGCTCAGCGACCCGTCTTGGAGCTCCATCTCCGACATCCACGACGTTCCGCCGCAACTCCGGAACGAGATCGAGCACTTCTTCCAGGTCTACAAGGACCTGGAGGACAAGAAGACGGAGACGCGTGGGTTCGGGAACCGGGCGGAGGCGCAGGAAATCATCGCCGCGTGCCGCCGCCGGGTCCGCTAGTCTCACCCGAGTCATGTCCGGGATCACCAACGCAGACGTCAGTAGCGCTCGCTTCCTGCGGGCGTAGTGCGTCTTCGTTCGGTCCTCTGAGCTCTTCGTAGCTCTCTTTCGATCCCAAGGAGCATGTCGTGTCGGTTTCAGCAGTCGAAGTACGTGATCTCGAGAAGGTCTTCAGTCGCCGTAAGGGCCTCTGGCACCGCCGCAAGCGCGCGGCGCTGAACAAGGTCTCGTTCACGATCGAGCGCGGCGAGTGCGTCGCGGTCCTCGGCCAGAACGGCTCGGGCAAGTCGACGCTCGTCCGCCTCCTGTCGACACTCCTGCTCGCCGACGGCGGTGAGGCGTACGTGTTCGGCTACGACGTGTTCAAGGAGGCGCGCAAGGTGCGTCGGCTCGTGAACCGCGTCTCGGTCGAGGCGAGCTTCTTCAAGCGGATGAGCGCGGCGGAGAACCTGTCCTACGCGGCGCGGTTCTACGGGATGGGGCCATCCGAGACGCGCCGCGAGATCCCGCGGATCCTCCAGCGCGTCGGGTTCCCGCCCAACCGCCGCAACGAGTCGATGGAGAACCTGTCACGCGGCATGCAGCAGAAGGTCGCGCTCGCGCGCGCGCTCCTCACCTCGCCGGTGCTGCTGCTCCTCGACGAGCCGACGACGGGCCTCGACCCGCGCTCGAAGCAGGAGGTGCAGACATTCATCCGGGAGATCCGTGAGCGGCACGACTCGACGATCCTCCTGTGCACGCACGACATGAAGGAGGCCGAGGAGCTCGCGGACCGCGTCGGGCTGCTCGACCGCGGCGAGTTGCTGTTCCTCGAGCCGGTCGCGGACGTGCTGGAGCGCTACGAGGTCGAGACGCTCGAAGAGGCGTTCTTTGCCGCGACCGGGCGAACGTTCGAAGACGAGAAGACCGAGGACGACGAAGAGAGGGAGGTGTTCGCATGAGCACGGTCGACGTAACGCAGGCGTTCACACGCCGCAAGATCATCAGGGACGAGCTCATCGGCCTCTTCGGGGTCGTCGAGCGCAACCTGTACCTGACCAAGCGGTACCTCCTCTGGGACCTCGCGTTCCTGCTCTGGACAGTCGCGAACACGCTCACGATCGTGTTCATCGCGCGCGGCGTCGGGATCTCGCCGGCCGAGCGGAACTCGCTCGAGACGAAGCTGCTCGTCGGCGGCGTGATCTGGGCGTTCCTCGGGATCATCTTCGAGATCGTCACCGAGACCGTCGCGTGGGAGCGCTGGGAAGGGACGATCGAGTACACGTTCATGGCGCCGGTCTCACGACCGGTGCACCTGATCGGCATGGGTGTGTACGCCGTGATCTACGGCCTCGTCCGCGCTGCACTCGTGTTCTTCGCCGTCGTGTTGTTCATCGGCATCCATCTGCCGCACGCGAACTACGGCGCCGCGATCGCGCTGCTCGGCATCGCGTCGATCTCGTTCATCGGCGTCGGGATGATGACTGCGGTCCTGCCGCTCGTCTCACCGGAGAAGGGCACGCAGCTCGGCTTCGTCGCGCAGGGCCTGATGCTCGTCGTGTCGGGTGTCTACTACCCGGTGAACGTGCTGCCGGAGTGGATGCAGTGGGTCGCGAAGATCTCGCCGGCGACCTACGCGCTGCGCGGGAACCGCGAGCAGATCCTGAACGGCGCAGGACTTGCCTGGGCCGATGTGTGGCCGCTGCTCGTGATCGGCGCGTTCTCGATCCCGATCGGCCTCGCGGTGTTCAAGGTCGGCGAGCGGTACGCGAAGAAGCGCGGCAAGCTCAAGCGGTCGGGATGATCGACTGGTTCGCAGGTCGCGTCGCGGAGACGTACGACGGCGACGGGGAGACGGAGCGGCACGGCGCTGTCGCCCCCGTCGTCGACTACCTCGAGCCGCTCGCCGGCGGCGGTGCGCTCGAGCTCGGCATCGGCACCGGCCGCATTGCGCTGCCGCTCGCAGCTCGGGGCGTTCACGTCGAGGGGATCGATCTCTCGCCGGACATGGTTGCGCAGCTGCAGAACAAGCCGGGCGGCGCGGAGATCTGTGTTGCGATGGGTGACTTCGCGACGACGTCGGTCGAGAGGCAGTTCTCGCTGGTGTACCTCGTCTTCAACACGATCATGAATCTGACATCACAGGCCGCCCAGGTCGCGTGCTTTCAGAACGCGGCCGCACACCTCGTGCGCGGAGGGCGGTTCGTGATCGAGGTCGGCGTCCCCGACCTGCAGCGCCTGCCGCGTGGTGAGGTGTACCGCCCGTTCACGGTGCGGCCGGATCACCTCGGCATCGACGAGTACGACGTGCTGAACCAGGGGCTCGTCTCGCACCACTATTCGATCGACGGCGATCACGTCGAAACGATCGCGATGCCGTTCCGCTTCGTCTGGCCGGCCGAGCTCGATCTGATGGCGCGCATCGCCGGGATGTCGCTCAGCGAGCGCTGGGCCGGATGGACGCGGGAGCCGTTCACGGCGGAGTCGGAGTCGCACGTCTCGGTCTGGACGCTCGGATGATCGAGCTCCGCGCCGCGGAGTCCGACGAGGACCTCGAGGCGTGGCGCTCCGTGCGGGCGGCGATCATGCCGAACGAGCGAACGTCGTCGGTCGCAGAGCTGCGCGCCGGCGCCGACTGGGACACGCTCTATCTGCTCGCATTTGTGGACGGCGAGCTTGCGGGCAGCGGGGTCTCGACCGGCGCGTCGACGGGCGGCGCGTTCACGCAGCCGCGCGTCCTGGCTGCGTTCCGCCACCGCGGCGTCGGTACGAGGATCCTCCACGCGCTCGCCGACCAGGCGCTTGCGTGTGGGCACGAGGAGGGAAGTTCGCAGCTCGAGGCGTCGGGCTCGGCCACGTTCGCGGCGCGGTTCGGCTTCACGGAGCGGAACCGGCAGATAGAGCAGGTCTACGCGGTGCGCGGAGACGAGCCCGACGCCGACGTGCCGGACGGGATCGCGATCGTCCCGCTCCGCGAACGGCGCGATCTCCGCGACCGCTTGTACGGCGAGCTCGTCGAGCCGGCACTCGGCGATCTGGCCGTCGACCGGCCGATCGCGATCACAGAGAAAGAGTGGTGGTCGAGCTGGATCCCCTCGGACGACTGGGCATTCCTTGCGCTTCAGGGCGACGAGCTCGTCGGCATGGCGGGGCTGCTCGACGACGACGACCATCCCGAGCGCGCCGAGAACCTGCTGACGGCGGTCAGGCGCGACCTGCGCGGTCGAGGCATCGCACGCGCGCTGAAGCAGCACGCGCTTCGCTGCGCCGCCGACCGCGGGCTCGGCGAGGTCTACACGTGGACGCAGACCGGGAACGAGCCGATGCAGCAGCTGAACCGGTCGCTCGGCTACGTCGACCGGGATGTGATCGTCAGCGTTCGCGCTCCGCTGCCGCTCGCCTGAAGAGCGCGGGTCAACCCGACCGTTTGCCAGACGGCGAGAAGCGCGAGCAGAATCGACGCCGCGCCGAGCGGGGAGCGCAGGTACACGAGTGCGAACCCGACGAAGTGAGGCGCGAGCACCACGCCCCCGAGGATGCTCGATCTCGGGACGCGCCACGGGTCGGTCGACGTGTCGGCATCTCCCTTGGTCACGATGGTGCCGTCGTGCCCGATCGCCACCAGCCGGTGCGTGACCGTTTCACCGTGGACGCGGAAGCTCACGACCTGTCCGGCGTGGTAGTGCCCCACGTGCACGAGGACGGCGCTGCGGCTCGGGATCGCAGGCGCCATCGAGCCCGTGTGGATCACGTACACGCGGTAGGGGACGGTTCCCGTCAGGTAGAGGGCGAGGAGCGTTCCCGCGAGGATCGGAAGTGCAAGCAGCTTGCGCATGTCGTGTCCGTGGCGATGGGGCGCCGCTGCGTGCGGCGCCCCATCGACCAGGCCTTACGGCGTCTGACCCACCTGGGTGGCGACGATCTCGTACGGCAGCCCCGAACCCGAGCCGTCGGCGGCGTTCACCGTGTACTGGTCCGGAACCGGGTAGGAGTTGAACGGCCCGCCCTCGGCCGCCGGGTTGCTCAGCTTGCCCGCGTAGTTGAAGCTGAACTTCACGTACCCGCCGGCGCCCGGCGCGACGTTGTCCGCGACCTTGATCTGGCTCGGCAGCGGCCAGCAGCCGGTCGGCGACAGCGTCCCGCACGTCGTGATGCGGTCGTTCAGGTTCTTGCTGCCGAACAGTTCATGGCCGTTCGACACATGCGCCTCGCCGTACGTGCCGAGGTTGTTCAGCGCGCTGAGAGCTGTGGCGTTGTTGAAGACCAGCCAGACGTCCTGGTTGTTCCGGCCGCTGTTCTGGAACTGGATCGTCGCCGTCTGCGGCTCACCCGGCAGCAGGTTCGCGAACGTGAAGTCGTGGCCGCTCGCGCCTCCGCCTCCAGACGTTGTCACCTTGATCGAGCCGATGTTGCCCGAGATGGTGCCCGGCTGGGTGTCGCTGAAGTACGCGCCGGTCATGCCGGTCGCTGCGATCACGAGCGCCGCGAGCGCGGCGAGCGTCACGCCCCAGACCGTGAACCGGACCGCAGTTGAACCCCTCATTCCATCCTCCTCGTGTTGTTGACCCCGATACATCGAACTACGATGTATCTGTATTGACCCTATTGGCTGCGGCTCCGGAATCCCTGGTCGAACGACCGGAGGTGCGGCAGCCGATGGTCGAGGTCGTGCGGCCTTGATAGGACCTCACGCACCGACGGCGAGAGGAGCGACGAGAGAGCGATGGGCATGATCGAGAGCAAGGACCGTGCGACGTCCGACCCCGACGCGCGCAAGCAGGCGCTGAAGCAGATGGAGAAGGACGGCGTCGAGTACGCCCTCTTCTGGTTCACGGACATCGAGGGTCACCTCAAGAGCTTCGCGATCACGCCCTCCGAGCTCGCCGGCGCGCTCGACGACGGCATGGGCTTCGACGGCTCGTCGATCACCGGGTTCAACGCGATCGAGGAGTCCGACATGATCGCGATCCCGGACCCGACGACCTACCGGCTCATGCCGACGCGCGAGGGCGAGACGAAGGTCGGGCGCATGATCTGCGACGTCGTCAAGCCGAACGGCGAGCCCTACGAAGGCGACCCGCGGTACGTCCTGCGGCGCGCGCTCGAGCGCATGGAGTCGCTCGGCTTCGACACGTTCAATATCGGCCCGGAGCTCGAGTACTTCCTGTTCGCCGACAACGAGTCGACGATCACGCTCGACGAGGGCGGGTATTTCGCGATGACCGCGCTCGACGCGGCGACCGAGCTGCGCAACGAGACCATTCAGGCGCTCGAGGCGATGGGGATCGCGATCGAGTACCACCACCACGAGGTCGCGCCGTCCCAGCACGAGATCGACATGCGTTACGCGAATGCGCTCGACATGGCCGACCAGACGATCACGTACCGGCTGATCGTGAAGGAGGTCGCGGCGAAGAACGGCGTCTACGCGACGTTCATGCCGAAGCCGCTCTTCGGTGAGAACGGGTCGGGCATGCACACGCACATGTCGCTGTTCAAGGACGGCCGGAACCAGTTCTTCGACGGGGGCGATCAGTACAACCTCTCGCCGCCGGGTAAGCAGTTCATCGCCGGCCTGCTGCGTCACGCGCGCGAGCTCTCGGCGGTCTTCGCGCAGTGGGTCAACTCGTACAAGCGGCTGGTGCCGGGGTTCGAGGCGCCGGTGTACGTCGCCTGGTCGCAGCGCAACCGCTCGGCGCTCATCCGCATCCCGCTCTACAAGCCGGGGTCGGAGCAGGCGACGCGCGCGGAGATCCGCTGCCCCGACCCGGCGTGCAACCCGTACCTGACGTTCGCGGCCCTGCTGCACGCAGGCCTCGAAGGGATCGAGAAGGGCTACGAGCTCGAGCCGCCGATGGAGACGAACCTCTACCACCTGACCGCGGAGGAGCGCCGCGACCGTGGGATCGTCTCGCTACCCGAGACCCTCGGCGAGGCGATCGACGAGTTCGCGGCGAGCGACCTGATGCGCCGCGCCTTCGGCGACCACATCTTCGACAACTACGTGAAGCTGAAGCGGAAGGAGTGGGACGAGTACCGCGTACAGCTCACGCAGTGGGAGCTCGACCGCTACCTCGGCGTTCTCTGACCTGCCTACGCAGGGTGTCTGACACCTCTTAGAGAAACGTGCGAATCGACTCGCGGTCGACCCGGAGGCCGATCACCTTCGCGCCGTCATCGATCTGCTCGATCGACTCGGCCGGGACGAGCCGGCGGCGGCGGGCGAAGAACCCGGAGCGGACCGACAGCGCATCGGGCTCCTCGGGCGACGTTCCGTACATCGGGCACTCGACCGTCCCGACCACGCGCCCCTTCGCATCTGCGACGAGGAATCCGGCGGTGGCACGGAGGTCGATGGCGAGAGCACTCACAGTGACGAAGCTATTCCCCGTCTACGTGGAAATACCTCGTTCGCCGTAAACCTTTTGTGAATCCGGCTACGAGCCCCACTTGCCCGACATCGCGAGCCAAGCGATTGCGAGCAGCACCAGGTAGAGGCCCGAGAGCACTGCGACGGTCCGGGCCGCGGCTGCCTTACCGCTCCGCTTCCACCAGAACGCGAAACCGATCATGACGAGCAGGACGAGCAACCCTGCATCGGCGACTCCGAAGCCGATCCCGACCCACGTTGGGTCACCGTGCCCGTTGAAGCCTTCTTTGGAATAGATCCACTGCGCCCCGCCGCGCATTGCCACATAGGCGGGAACTCCGACGGCGAGCAATGTCCAGAACGCGGTGCGCCGGAGCACCGGCATGTCAGCACGATGCCACCCGACCGTCGACACGACCGACGTTGTCAGCGCTGCCCCAAAGAGCACCATCGCGCCGAGCACGTGCAGGAACAGCGGGAAGTCGAAGCTCGTCGGCCGGAGGTTCATGCGCCCGGCTTCCAGATCATGAGCAGCAGGACCGCGATTGTCGCGACGCCGGCGCCGTAGTTGAATGCGAGTGCTTTCGGGTCGCGAAGCATGGCGCGCAGTTCGCCCGACATCGTGTCGCCGGCAGCCGCGTCGCGCTCGGCGATCTCGCGCACGTGCGCCTGGCTACGGCCGCCTCGTCCACCAAGCGCGCTCGCGATGACCCAGAAGACGAGTGCGGCCCAGATCCAGCCGGAGCTGAAGCTGTACCCCTTCTCATGCCAGAGCCAGATGCCGAAGATGAACGTGCCGGCGACACCGGCGAAGATGACCGGGAGCGCCCGTTTGATCAGCCCGAGCAGGAGAGCGGCGTCACTGGGGTGCTCGGACCGAATCGCGAGCACGTTCAGGGTTCCTGCGACAACCGATCCTCCGACGAGGAGAAACGCGGCGGTGACGTGCAGCATCAGCAGCCAGTCCGCAGTGCTCATGACGCGAGCGTAACGTTGTTCTCCGATGGATGCGCGCGAACGGCACCTGAGGCTCCTGACCGAGACGATCGAGGCGGTCAACTCCACCCTCGACCTGCAGGAGGTGCTCGCCCTCGTCGCGACCAAGGTGGCGAGCGCGCTCGAGGCCGACGCCTGCTTCGTCTATCTCTACGACGACCGCTCCGACGAGCTCGTTCTGCGCGCGACGCACGGCACGCCGATCGACGAGATGAGCCGGCGCCCGCGCATGCGGCCGGGCGAGGGGATCACCGGCTCCGCCGCCGCCGCGCGCGCGCCGGTGATGCTCGAGTCGCAGGCCCATCTCGATCCGCGCTTCAAGAACTTCCCGAACCTGCCCGAGGACGAGTACGAGTCGATTCTCGCCGTGCCGATCCTCACGCGCGACGGCACGCTCGAGGGCGCGCTGAACGTGCGGACGCGGGCGCCGCGCGCGTTCTCCGACGACGAGGTCGAGCTGCTGCTCGCGATCGCCGCGCAGGTTGCACAGTCGATCGAGCACGCGAAGCTCTACTCGGAGGCGCAGCGGCGCGTGCACGAGCTCGAGGCGCTCGCCCGCATCTCGGAGGCGGTGCAGGACTCGCTGTATCTCGAGGAGTCGCTCGAGGCGATCGTCAAGACGACGATGGACGCGCTCGGCGCGACGGGCGCTGCGCTCGTGCTCGACGACGGCCGCATCGCGTGGCCCGAGGGCGTCGCGTCGGCGCACGCCGTGCGCCAGTCCCTCACCTGGCGGGGCCGGCAGATCGGCGAGCTCGTCGCCGACCGCGAGACGCCTTTCTCGAAGGCCGACCGCGAGCTGCTCGCGTCGATCGCGACGCATGCCGCGGTCGCACTCGAGCACGGACGGGCGGTGATGCGCGGCGTGCTCGCCCAGGAGATCCATCACCGCGTCAAGAACAACCTGCAGACGGTGGCGTCGCTGCTTCGGCTGCAGGCGCGCGCGGCGGACGCCGTTGATCCGCGCGAGGCACTCGAGCATTCGGTGAACCGCATCCTCGCGATCGCGGCCGTCCACGAGCTCCTGACGGAGCGGCGCGAGGAGGACGTCGAGCTCGCCGATCTCTTCGACCGCCTGCGCTCGATGCTCGTGCAAGGGGTCGGCGGCGGCAAGGACGTATCGGCCACGTTCGCGTCGGTGACGCTGCCCGGCGCGCGCGCGACAGCGGTTGCGCTCGTCTTCGCGGAGCTGCTGCAGAACGCCCTCGAGCACGGCGGCGACCGGATCCGCGTCGAGCTCGAGCAGCGAAACGGCAACCTCGTCCTCGCGATCGCCGACGACGGAGACGGCCTCGGCGACGCACCGTCCGGGACCGGCCTGTCGATCGTCCACGCACTGGTCCGGGACGAGCTGCGCGGGACGCTCGAGCTGTCGTCAGGCCCCGGCGCGCGCGCCGAGGTCGTGTTCCCGGCCTAGCACCGCCTCGCGCCTGGTCTGACCAGACGACGTGCCCCGGCGAGCCGCGTCCTGGACCGGTTGAGGACCATGCTTTTCGGCGGATCCGGGTGGCCTGTGGAAGATTCGGCACAGTTCTTCCACGCTGGTCTGACCACGAGACGCGGCCCGACCAGCCCCGTCCTGCGCGGTTAGGCGGACTGATCGTCGAACGTGAAGTGGAAGTGGTCGCCGTGGGTGTGCACGCCCAG
>Ga0308175_100000927_pt1 | contig 19393 bp, 20 predicted proteins | sample PhyCR1_3_FD_203893 | JGI IMG/M metagenome (GOLD analysis project Ga0308175, IMG submission 203893) | Soil microbial communities from UC Gill Tract Community Farm, Albany, California, United States - DLSLS.C.R1 | ecosystem: Environmental > Terrestrial > Soil > Agricultural land | place: USA...
CGGAGGGAGGGGGCGGGGAGGGTAAAGGGGGTGCGTTTTTTGTCGGTCGAGCCGATGTCGGCGCCGTTGAGGAAGACTTGGGCGGTGCCGTCGATTTCGAGGAAGAGGAGGGAGGGGGTTTTCAGTGCGGGGGCGGTGAAGGTGGTGCGGTACCACATGATGGTTTTGCGGTCGGGGAGGCCTTGGGCGTCGAGGGTGTCGGTGTAGGTTTGGACGGATTTCCAGGTCGAGTCGTCGAAATCGTGCGAGGCGTAGCCTCGCGGCTGACCTGTGTTGTCGGGGTCGTACTGGAGGCGCCACTGGTCGGGGAGGACGGTGACGACGTGGTTAGCAGCGGCGGCGGCTTCGACTTGTTTGCCGAGGAAGCGCTTGAGGTAGTCGGTGGTGTAGCGGTTGCCGTAGCCGGAGGCGGTTTGGGATCGGGTGCGTTTGAGGAGGGTGTCGTAAATCGATTTGGCGGCTTGCGTGCCCCCGGCGTTGAGGGCGCCCTCGAGCTGGATGTATTGGGCGGCGTTTTCGAAGCCTTCGGTGTGCATGGCGATGCGGGCGGCGTAGGTGGGGTTCTTTGCGGCCGTGGCGGCTTGGATGAGCAGCCCGCGACAGTCGGTGAGGAGTTGCGGGGTGTAGACGTTGTGAAGGGAGAAGAAACTGCCGGCGTGGACGGCGGCGGTGGCGAAGGCGTGGTCGATGGTGGTCCAGTAGGCCTTCATGGGGTCGGCGGCGCCGGGGCCGTAGAAGTGGGCGTAGTAGTCGTCCATGAGGCGGTCGGCGTCGGCGGCGGGGTCGTAGGCGAGGCGGATGCTCTCGTAAATGTGCGGCCCGTAGATTTGCCAGGAGGCGAGGGTTTCGAGGTTGATGCCGATGGCGTTGTGGGACTTGAGGTAGGGGATGTCGTGTTTCCAGACGGAGAGCATGGGGAAGGGGACGAGGCACTCGGCGAGGTTGTAGTTGTAGGTGCGGTAGGCGATGGTGCCGGCGTTGGCCCAGCCTTGGAGCATCTGGGCGAGCTGGAGGCGGGAGGGGCATATGGGGTTGTCGATCGCGTGGAGGCGGCAGTAGCGAAGGGGGGCGACCCAGGCGACGAGGTTGGGTTCGAGTTTGAGGCCGCGTGTGGGGGCCTGGGTGTAGTCGGCGTAGCAGTAGAAGCTGAGCGTGGCGTGGGGGTATTTGGCGCGGACCTGGCGGGCGACGTCGTTGAAGAAATCGACGTAGCGGTCGGTGACGCTGACTTTTCCCGACGAGGGCTCGATGGAATTGGGGTCGTCCTGGGCGCGGCAGGCGTCGCACTCGCAGTAGCCGATGCCGTCGGGCGGCGAAATGGAGGCGCTGGTTTCGCCGGCGGCGAGGACCTTCATGACGCCTTCGGCGAAGACTTTGCGCAGGCCGGCATTCGAGGTGCAGTACCAGTCGCCTTGCTTGCGGGCGCCGTTGCGGAGGGCGAAATATTCGGGGTGGGTCGTGAAGAGGTTTTTTGGGACGTAGCGGCCCCAGGCGTGGCCCTGGGCGATGTCTTCGCCGCCGGCGCCGTTCCAGATTTTCCAGAAGGTGTTGCCGGCCCAGTTTGAGCCCCAGATTTTGCGGACGCGGAGGGCGGGTTTTTCGCGGAAGTCCAACGCGTCGACGCGCAGCGTGGGCGTCGTGGGGAAGACTTGCCCGAGCGGGCCGTCCATGTAATAGCGGCAGCCGAGGGATTCGAGGAGGCGGCAGGCGGCTTTGACGGTGGAGGTTTCGTTCTGGCCGGCGAGGAGGATGCGGTTGCCTTCGCAGAGGACGCGGAGGCCTTCGTGGGTGGGGCTGTCGATGTCGTCGAGCTTGAGGCCGGCGCGGACGGCGGCGGCGCCGACGTAGATGGCGGGTTGGTCGGGTTTGGCGGTGGCGACGATCGGCACGTCGGCGGAGGTGATTTTCTTGATCCAGTCGGCGAGGACGGAGGCGGCCATGGAGTCGCCGGGCGTGGTTGCGGGGCGTTTGGATTTGGTGTGCGGTGGTTGGGCGGAGGGATCGACGACGATGACGGCAGTAGGCTTGCCATCCGCGACGAGGTCGAGCGCGAATAGGGGGGTGGGGGAGATCAGCAGAACACAGAGAACGATGGAGAGGCGATTGGCGTTCATGGGCGAGCGCACGCTACATCGGTAAGTCAATGGCGTAAAGATCGAGCAGGTTTTGGAAACGGGCATTTGAGCGGGTAGAATTGGGGCGTATTCGATGCTTTCCCTGTAACAAATGAGGTCTGGCATGCGGCGTCCGGTTCGGTTGTGCGCGTTGGCGGCGGTGTGCTTGTGGTCGGCTTTGGCATGGGCGGCCGAGCCGGCGACGCGGCCCGTGCGCGTGGCGATGTACGACGGGGCCGGCGTGAGCGGGGCGGGGCCGGGGAAGATTGAGGCGGCACTGTCGGCGCTGGGGGACATGGCATTGCGGCGGGTGGGGGCGGCGGAGATTCAGTCGGGTGTGCTAAGGGATTTTGACGTGCTGATCGTGCCGGGCGGGTCGGGGAGCAAGCAGGCGGCGGCGATGGGGGACGGCGGGCGGGCGGAGGTTCGGAAGTTTGTCGAGGGCGGCGGGGGGTACGTGGGGATCTGCGGCGGGTGTTTCCTCTCCACTTCGCATTACAAGTGGTCGCTTGGCGTGATTAACGCGAAGGTATTGGATACGAAGCATTGGGCGCGGGGCAAGGCGGATTTGCAGATTGAGCTGACGCCGCTGGGGAAGGAGATATTGGGCAATCAGGCGCAGACGGTGACTGTGAAGTACCACAACGGGCCGATCCTGGCGTCGGGGGAGGCGTCGGGGCCGGGGGCGGCGGGGGTGTTTGAACCGCTGGCGTATTTCCGGACTGAAGTGACGCCCAAGGGCGCGGAGAAGGGGGTGATGGTGAACACGCCGGCGATGGTGGCGGGGCGGTGCGGGAAGGGGCGGGTGATCAGCATCAGCCCTCACCCGGAGCAGACGGCGGGGCTGGAGGAGTTCGTGCCGCGGGCGGTGCGGTGGACGGCGGGGCGGGCGGTTACAGGGCCTTCGGCTGCGGGCGCGGTCGGCGGATCAGGTCTGCGATGAGTTGGGGCATCAGTTCGCGCAGGGAATCGACGACGATGTCGGCGTTGGACGAGAGGGCGTCGCGCGGGGCGGTGCCTGTGAGGCCGACGGCCGCCATGCCGGCTCGGCGGGCGGCTTCGAGGCCGGGGGGGGCGTCTTCGATCACGGCGCAGTGACGGGGGTCGATCCCGAGCTTTCCGGCGGCGATGAGGAAGACTTGGGGGTTGGGCTTGCCGTGCTTTACTTCGGCGCCGGTGACGGTGGCGGAGATGAGATTCGCATTGGGGAGGCGTTCCATCGCTACGGCGAGGTTTTCCGGCGGGGCGGAGGAGCCGATGGCGAGGCGGAAGCCGGCGTCGTGCAGGGCGGCGATGAGATCGGCGGCGCCGTCCATCGCGGGGAAGTTGCGGCGGAGGATGTCGCGATAGGCCGCTTCCTTGTCGCGGTCGAAGGCGGCGACGGCGGCGTCGTTGAATCTGCCGGGCCAGAGGTTGGGGATGATCTCGCGGCTGGTGCGGCCGAAGCTGCGGGCGAACTGGTCTTCGGTGATGGAGACGCCGTACTTTGAGGCGGTTTGTTGCCAGGACTCGAAGTGGGCGTGGTAGCTGTTCACGAGGACGCCGTCCATGTCGAAGATCACGGCCAAGGTGTCGGTCACGGTGGGTCTCCTTTGCCGTGTTATACTCGGGGAATGAAGCGGCGTCTGGCTGAGCTTCCGCTGCATACCGGCAAGGCGCCGCCGTGGCTGTTCGGGCGGATGTGGCGGCTGGCGGGCGCGATCACGATGGCGATCGTGGACGAGTATGGGCCGGCGGAGGTGCTGCGGAGGCTGGCGGACCCGTGGTGGTTTCAGGCGTTCGGGTGCGTGCTGGGGTTTGACTGGCATTCGTCCGGCGTGACGACGGTGACGTGCGGGGCGATGAAGGAGGCGTTTAAGCACTTCGGAAATGACCTGGGAATTCTCGTCGCCGGCGGCAAGGGCGGCACCAGCCGGCGGACTCCCGGCGAAATCGCGGCCGCTGCCGACCGCATGGCCATCAGCGGCGGCGATCAGCTCGTCTTTGCGTCGAAGATGAGCGCGAAGGTGGATTCGGCGGCGGTGCAGGATGGCTATCAGTTGTATCACCACTGCTTCTTCTTCACGCCGGCGGGGCAGTGGTGCGTGGTGCAGCAGGGGATGAACGAAGTGAACCGGTACGCGCGGCGGTATCACTGGCTGGGGGAGGCGGTGGATGATTTCGTTTGTGAGCCGCACAATGCAATTCAGGACCTGGCCGCGGCGTCGAAGCGGAAGCGCGAGGACGGGCAGTTGCTCCTCAACATGGTGGCTGTGGAGTCGGGCGAGAACCGCGAAAAGAGCGCGGAACTGGTGCGGTGGAACCCGGACAAGCTGATGTACGAGGTGCGGAAGATGACGGAGGGGCCGACGCTGTTCGGGCCGGCGCATCACGCGGTGTTGCCGGGGGACGTGAACGTGGAGCGGCTGGAGAAGATCGTGCGGTCCGCGCACGAGAAGAATCCGGGGGATTTTGTGACGCTGCTGGGCGCCGAGGGCGTGGGGCCGGCGACGGTGCGGAGCTTGTCACTGCTGGCGGAGATTATTTATGACGCGCCGTCGTCGCATCGTGATCCGGCAAATGGGGCGGTGGGGAAAGAGGGACGGCGGTGGGCGGATTATTCCTACGCGCACGGCGGCAAGGACGGACATCCATTTCCGGTGGACCGGCAGACGTATGACCGGAGCATTGCCGTGTTGACGGATGCGGTCCGGAAGGCACGCGTTGGGGAGACGGAGAAGGCGGAGGCGCTGAAGCGGTGCCGGGCGTATTCGACGCAGCGTTGACTTGGCGCTTGAGTTCGCTTGCGACGGTGCATACTCTTATCAGCATGTTGATCGGCTCGTTCCATTCTTCGGTGGCCGTGGCGGTAGTAGCCGCGCGCAATCACGGAACGGGCTGAACGCAGATCTGCATGGCGATTCGCATTTACGCCCGTTCCGGTGCCGGAACGGGTTTTTTGTTGCCCGCGCCTTGGTCGAAAGGAGCCGCGTATGCCGTTCCGCTTCGCCGCCCGGATGAACAACGCCCGGCGGTCGTTCGTCCGCGAGATTCTGAAGGTGACGGACCGGCCGGACGTGATTTCGTTCGCAGGCGGGCTGCCGAACCCGCAGATGATTCCGGTGGAGGCGATCGCGGCGGCGTCGGAGAAGGTGCTGCGGCGGGAGGGACGGGAGGCGCTGCAGTACCGCACGACCGAAGGGTATCCGCCGCTGCGGGAGTGGATTGCTGCACAATACGTGGCGCGCGGCGTTCACGTCACGTCGGAGCAGGTCCTGATCACGACGGGATCGCAGCAGGGATTGGATTTGCTCGGGAAGGTGCTGATCGACGAGGGGGACGGCGTCGTCGTCGAAGACCCGACCTACCTTGCCGCCATCCAGAGCTTTGGTCTTTATGGGGCGCGGTTTCTGCCGGTGCCGGCGGACGGAGACGGGCCTGATCTGGCGAAGCTGGCCGATGCGCTGAGCGCGTCGCCGAAGCTCCTGTACTGCATGCCGGAGTTTCAGAACCCGACGGGGATCAGCTACTCGGGGGACCGGCGGCGGCGCGTGGGGGAGATGGTGCGTGATTCGTCCGCGGTGCTCGTCGAGGACGATCCCTACGGGCAGCTCCGGTTCCGCGGCGAGCCGCGGGCGTCACTGGCAGTGCACAATCCCGGACGCACGGTCGTGTTGGGGTCCTTCTCGAAGACGATCGCGCCCGGGCTGCGGCTGGGGTGGGTGTGTGGGCCGGCGGAGGTGATGGAAAAGCTCGTCATGGCGAAGCAGGCGGCGGACCTGCACACCGACCACTTGGCTCAACGGCTCGCGTACCAGTTCCTGGCCGACAACGATTTCGAGCGTCATCTGCAAATGATCCGGGGGACGTATAAAGCCCATTGCGACGCGATGCTCGAGGCGATCGGGCGGCACGTGCCCGCGGGCGTCCACACGACGCGGCCGGACGGGGGGATGTTCCTGTGGATGACCCTGCCGGCGGGAATCTCGGCGATGGACCTGTTCCCGCTGGCGGTGGAGCGCGGCGTCGCGTTCGTGCCTGGCGGGCCGTTCCACGCGAGCGGCGGCGGGGAGAATACGCTGAGGCTGAATTTCACCAACGCGGAGCCCGAGCGCATCGCGACCGGGATTGAAAGGCTGGGGGTCGCGATCGCGGAGCTGATGCGTGGATGATTTCCGCTACGTCCCCCGCGTGTTGCCGTAGAGCTCCACGTGCAGGCGCGGGCAGTAGCGATAGCCGGTGCGCTTGCAGACGTCGACGATCCAGCCGGCGCGGGAGCGGAGGATTGCGACGTCCGTCCCTTCGGGCATCAGAAGGACGTCGGGCGGGTTCCATTTCGTCAAATGCGCGAGAAGCTGTTCGATCTCGTTCAAGTCCTGTTCGCACGAGACGACGAACTTGAGCTGGAAATCGGGGGACGTGTCGATGAACTGCTGAATGACCGGGACGTTGAGGCGCTGGCGCTCGTGGGCGGCGGCGAAGCGGCCGCCGTCGCGCTGCCATGGCGTCGAGTTGCTCAGCTTCGGCGAGAGGCTGGCGAGGTCCAGCGGCAGCCATTTGTAAACCGTCGCCGCGGTTTCGACGGTGATGTGATGGGTCTTGTCCTTGAGTGCGCGGCACAGGTCGGCGGCGTCGGGCATGATCATTGGCTCGCCGCCGGTGAGGACGACGTGGCGGGCGTTGTAGGACTCGACGCGGCGGACGATTTTGTCGACGGGTACGTCCTCGCCTTCGGGGTCCCAGCTCGCGTAGGGGGTGTCACACCACACGCACCTAAGGTTGCATCCGCTGGCGCGGATAAAGACGGAGGGCAAGCCCGTGAGCTTGCCCTCGCCTTGAATTGAATAGAACAGCTCCGACAGCTTCATTACGCGGTCAATGATACGGCGCGGCGGCGGGTGCGGCGAAGGACCGAGACGCCGGCGATCATCGCGAGCGTGCTGAGGCCGGCGCCGGCGGCGCCGGGCGTGGGGATGCTTACCGGGTCGGACTTGATGATGCCCCACTCCTCGAAGCCGCCCTGCGTGGCGTACTCCGGCGTGCTGCCGAAGAGGGAGTGGAGGTACACGTACTGGTTGACGCCGGTGAAGAGGGCGTTGGGGACGAAGGCGTACATGTCGCCTTTGCCGCTGCCGCCCTTATTGGTGGCGGCGTCGAGGAGGATGGAGGTGTCTGCCGGGAGGTCCATGTCGTAGATCTTGTAGGCGTGGCCGTTAAAACTGGGGTAGTCGCTCAGGTCGGCGGCGTCGCCGAGAAAGATCTCGAACATGTCCATCGAGATGGGGTTCTGTTTGCCGCCCTGTGGCTCGTTGAGGTCGAGGAGGAACTGGCGGTACTGCGTGCCGCCGATGGTGACGATCGGGACGTCGCCAAGGAGGATGGAATGGGTGTGGGGCGCGTCGGTTTTTTCGTCAAACTGGACGGGGCGGTAGTCGGTGTTGTAGCCCTGCTCGATACCGTCGAGACTCGGCGCCGGGCCGACTTCCTCGACGCGGAGGAAGGCGTTGAATACGCCCGAGCCGGTGGGCTGGAATTCGCCCTGCTGGAAGATCGCGCCGCCGGCAGTGCCGGAGGCGTTGGCGGTGGTGAGGTCGATAATGCCTGCCCTGGCGGTGGCGGCGGCAAAGGTGGTGGAAAGGGCGGCGGTCCAGGCGAGTGCACGTAGGGTTTTCAAGGCGGTCCTCCGTAACCGCGAGGTTTCGAGCTGGCGACTCGCTTCGCGGGCTACAAGAGAACCACATTTCCGGCGTGCAAGCCAAGCAGCGACATGGATATGTGTTCGGATTACGAGACGTTGCGATTCCGTTCATGCGGAATGCGCGGCGTGTGATGGACGACGGACTATTGCGGAGCTAGCGGAAGCTGAGCGTCCAGATCATCACGTCGGGGATGGGCCTGCCGGACTTGTCCTTCGGCGGCTCGATCCACCAGTGGAACATGGCCTCGCGGCAGGGGGCGTCGATCGAGGGGCTGCCGCTGCTCTTAAGGACCTCGCAGGCGACGACGTTGCCGGCGTCATCGGTTTTGACTTCGAGGACCAGCGAGAGCGGGGTGGGCGAGTATGCGTCGAGATATCCGGCGATGTCGATACGCGGGCGGGAGGTTTTGACCTTTCGGCCAAAGCGCGGCTCGACCTGGCCGTTGTGGAAGACGGCGGAGGCGGTGGTGGAGAACGCGTCGGATTCGCTGTCGCTCATGGGGGCGGGGTCGGCGGCGGGGGCGGGGGAAGTGGGGGTGGAAGGCGCTTGCGGTGCGGGCGCGGGGCGGGCGGGGTAGGCCATGGCGACCGGGGCCGGGCCGAAGGCGGGCGTGTCGTCCGGCAGCGGGGCGGCGACGGCGGGGAGGGCTGGGGGGGCGGGAGGGGCAGTTTCGGCGGATTCCCGGCCGGGCGGGAGGACCGACATGGAGGGGGGATTCAAGGGAGACCCGAAGCCCTCGGGGTCGCGGCTGAGGAAGGCCTGTTCCTGCGGGCCCTGGCGGGCGAGCAGGGGGAGGTCGCCGGGGGATGCATTGAAGGCCTTGCCGACTCCGGTCGATTCTCCCGACTCGTGGGGGTGGGCGGCGTCATTCCCGGCGGCGGGTTGTTGGGCGCGGGCGGTTGGATCGCGCGCGGTATAGCGGCAGGCGGTGTAGAAGAGCAGGCCATGCGCCGCCAGCGAGCAGCAGAGTGCGAGGGTGAGGCTGGAATCCCGCGGTCTCATACGTTTCGAGGCGGCTTACTCGGTTCCGGAAGGAATGGCCTTCTCGAACCATTTATCGGCCGGGGGCGGCGGCACGTACGCGCGGAGGTGGTCGATCGCGGCCGAGACCGTGGGGGCGACGAAGTAGAGGTCGCGCGAGGCGGGCTTGATGAAGTTCTGGGCGATCGCGTGGTCGAGCATGGCCAGCAGGGGGTCGTAGAAGCCGGCGATGTTGAGCAGGACGATGGGCTTGGTGTGGTAGCGGAGCTGCTTGCCGACGATGATCTCGAAAATTTCTTCCAGGGTGCCCAGCCCGCCGGGGAGGGTGAGGAAGGCGTCGCCGCGCTGTTCCATGAGTGCCTTGCGCTCGCGCATGGTGGTGGTGACGCACAGCTCGTGGCAGAGGGTGTCGTGGATGGCTTTGTCCACCATGAGCTGGGGGGTGACGCCGACGACTTTGCCGCCGGCGGCGCGGGCGGCGTCGGCGAGGTGTCCCATGAGGCCGACGTTGTTTCCGCCATAAACGAGCGTCCACCCGCGCCCCGCGACGGCGCGGCCGAGCTCCCCGGCGGCGTCGAAGTACACGCGGGGTACGGAGCGGGAGGAGGAACAGTACACGGTGACCGACGAGATCATGTTGATGAGATGGTATGGCCCGGCCGCGCGGGCGAAAAGCCGGCCCCTTTTCTCGCGCCGGGCCGGGTAGCGCGGCAGGGCGGGCGCCAGCGCAAAATCGGCGCTCAGATTCTGCAATGCGGCTTTGACCTCTCGTGAGGCTTCGCCCTATAGTTTGGACGAATCAACATGGGCCGTACAGCAGGGATATGGGTAGGAGCCAAGGCATGGTGAAGCAAGGGCCGGGGGTCTCGGATCAGGACCTGGAACAATTGACGTCGCTGTTCCGGCTGTTGTCGGACAAGACGCGGCTAAACATTTTGCTGCTGCTGGCGCAGGGCGAGCGAAACGTGAGCACGTTGTGCCGGGAGCTGGGGCTGCCTCAGCCGACGGTGAGCCACCACCTGGGGCTGCTGCGGATGAACAACATCATCGGCAACCGCCGCGAGGGGAAGCAGGTGTTTTACGGGCTGGACGGGCGGGTGGAGATCAACGACGACGATTCGCTCCAGATCGGGGTGGAGAATTTGTTTGTGAGGATTGGGAATAAGGGGGGGTGAGCGGGCGGGTTACGGCCGGACGGTGACGTCTACGGTCTCGTTGGTGTACTTCGATTTGAAGAAGGTCGCGGTGAGGGAGCCGTCGGCGTTCCAGCGCAGCGGGAGTGGTGCCGAGCCTTCGCGCACCGAGTTGTCGGAGTACCCCTGTGCGACGACGCACTTGCCGGTGAGCCAGTGGTGCGCCAGGATCCAGGTGTAATATTTGCCGCTCTGGGCCGCACCGAAATCGTGGAAGGTGACGGTAACCTGCTGCCCGGCTGGTGACGTGTAGGTGCCGCCGTCGACCGGGGTGTCGAAGGAGAAGAGGAGGCCCAGGCTCCAGCGGGTGCAGGCGGGGCACTGCTCTCGGTAGAGGCGCCAGCCGACGAGGAAAACGACGGTGGACAGGAGGATCAACCGGCGATTCATGGGTCGGTAGTGCTCCGCCTCGATAATTCGTGTTCGGCCCGAACGAGTTGTCCAGGTCCACGCCGACGAACCCGTCGCCCAGCATGAACCCCAGTCCTTCGTACCGGCCCCCGGCGCCTCCGGCGGCGCGGTGGCCACCTCGAACATCGTTCAGGTTGCCGGGTTATTCGACTTGAGCGCTACCGCCGGAGCACCGGGTCCCGTGCGAACAATACAATGGGGTGGGATTTGGGTCGGGGCCATAAGAGCGGTCCAAAAAGGCAATTTTTCTGTATGCCACAGAAAACCCAGCCTCTTTTGGCCGCGCTGCCCGACCCCAGGGAGGTGCCTTTAACTCAACGCTCGGTGGGGTTCAGGTCAGTGGGCGATACAGGGCTCGAACCTGTGACCTCCAGCGTGTCATGCTCGACTTGCCCACCCGCCAAAAAGCACAAATTTGGCTGAATTTGGCGGCATTCTAGCAAGTCGGGCGGCATTCTCAAGCAGTTTCATACAGAGTCATTCATGCCCTTTTGATGGCCGTAGGAGGGTTTTTCTGTAGATCCTCTGTAATGACTCCCCAAGGGCGATGGTGCCCGGCCGGGCCGGTAGTGACGGTTGGCTCTGCCCGATAGAATCTCTTCGATGTATCCCGCCAACTTCTTCTCTGTGTTTCCCGCGTTTCCGCGCGAGAACAAGGTGTTCGTGGCGATGAGCTTTGCCCCGCAGTTCACCAAGAGGTGGGAGCAGGTAATCTCGCCGGGCATCCAGCGGATCGAGATCAACGGCGAGCAGCTTCAGCCGGTGCGGGTCGATCAGCGGAATATCAGTGACTCGATCCTCACGGAGATTTTGACCGGGGTTGGTAGGTGCCGCTTGGTGTTTGGGGACATTACCTCGATGGGCATGCTCGGGCCACGGCCGATGCGGAACGACAACGTTTTGTACGAAGTCGGAATTGCGCACGCCACGCGTAGACCGGAAGAGGTCATCTTATTCCGATCCGACAACGATCACCTGATGTTCGACGTCGCCAACGTGAGGGTGAACCACTATGACCCAGATGGCGATCCGGCCGGAGCCCGCGACGCCGTTGCCAAAGCGCTGCTCGAATCGTTGAAAGAGGTTGACCTAACAAGGAATCTTGCCGTTCAGCGAGCCGTTGACGCGCTGGATTTCGCCTCGTGGCGCCTTTTGCAAGAGGCGGCTGCCGGCCCGCTTGGTTCACCGATGATTCGGACGATGGGCGACGTAATGGGGCAAGTATACAGAGTGCCCGCGATACAGCGGCTGCTCGAAGCTGGTATTCTTGCCGCCAAAATGACCGTTTTCACAAACGATCTGATTTCACAGATGGATCCGAATACGCCGCTCGAAAACCTCTACAAGTACGAGCTTACGCCATTCGGGCAGGCGGTGCTAAAGGCCGCCGCCGTCAGAATGGGCATTGGAAAACTCGACCCGGGCCTGATTGCTAAGTTTGCCGAAGGCGTAAGTGAGCCAAATAAACCCGAAGGCGGCTGTTGAATCGCTGGAGCGCAAGGCGTGAAATCGAAGAAGACTAAGCCCCCCCAATCGCATCCTGGCCGAGAATCCGCCCCCGAGCTACCCGAGGAGGTCAACTTGGCGGAGGCCGCCAGGATTCTTAACGTCGATCGGAAAACCGCCCTGCGCTATTTGAACGGCGGGCTCTTGGAATGGCGGAACATCGCGCCGCCGGGGAGCAGCCGGGTCTGCTACCGGGTAACGCTGGAGTCCGTGATGCGAATGCGGACTACCTACCGCACCGGACCTTATCATCCGCGCGTACTGCCGCGCGAGCGGCAACCCAAGCTCCCGCCTCGCCCGAACGGGGGCCAACGACACTTCGAACTACACCGGCACATTAGACAGTGAGCACGCCAATCTACTCGGCGTGCTCTGTGATTTTGGTGTCGGTGGTCATACCGGGACCCACAACCGCAGGTGTCGTTCACGCAGGACTTGGTGGACGCGATCAACCTTGGGCGATCACCTCGCACCGCGCGGCGGATAGTCACCAACTAGGGGCTTGGCTTCCTGCGCCGCCCGGCGTCGGCTGGGGGCGGTGGGATCGGGGTAGGCCCGGCGGTCCTCCAACACCGCCGCCAGCTTCCCACGATTTCCAATTCTGCCGCCGCCGTGGTCGCGCTGGATTACCCCGTCGAGCTGGCCGATCTCTCCCTCCGACAGCATGAACAAATAAAAGCCGGCAAAATGATCGATGATTCCGCCCTTCAGATGGTGGACCAAGGAATTCTCGACTTTCCCGATGTGCCCTCCGCAGACCGTTATGATCCGAGAATCGCTGATGTTTTCCACCTGGCCGCCGTTCACATCTTCTACGGTACTGTCGGCGATATTCCGCACTTTTCCCCCGCACACGCTCAGCCGGCAGTCCTGCACCGACCCGATGTCCGCGCCGTCGCCAATGATGTACCGGCCGCAGACGAGCGACTCCCGCGCGTCACGGATGATCGACCGAGCGACAAGGCGCGAAAGGCTTGTTTCCGCGCGGCATCTCGCATCGTCGTCGAACCACGCCGTTTCGTTGTTGGTCTTTAGGCGGTAGGCGTCGAGGTCGGCGGCGCGGCCGGGGCTCGGCTCGTAAATGATCCGGACCACATCCTCCCAAGCGTCGCGGAGCTTAAAGTGGCGGATGACGCGATGGTGGCATCGATGACACTCGCCCGCGGGGAGGGTGTACATCTCGCCGGTTCGAGTGACGACGGCAAACACGGAACCAATATCTGTCATGATCTGCTCTCCTCAATTGCACGGCGACGGCGCTCCTCTTCGATCCCCTTGCCGCTGGTGCGCTGCCAGCTTTTGGCAACGACGCGGCGTGGGACGGAGTACACTGCGGCCAGTTGCCCCACCCTCTCCTTACTCGGGTCATGGGAGAGGGCTTTGAAGATTCGGCGGTCCCGCGCGTAGGCTTCGATAGTTTTCAAGTCCGGTAGGCACAACATCACGCCGGGCAGACTGCGCATGAGCTCCAGGGCCTTTTCCTCATCCTCCAGCGCTTCAGAGAGCATCGTGTGAACGAGCTTCGCCGCCATAGCTGGGGGCAGGCGGTTAGCGCTTTCGGCGATCCGGCGTCGGCGGGTTGTCGGAGTCATTTCATCGCCCGCCTCAGCCCGTCGGCCACTTGGCGGCTGCTTGCGCGGAAGCTCGAAACATCGGGGGTCTGGATGTTTACCGTTTGGTGGATGACATTGCCGCTGCCCCCTTCGCCCTGGCCGTGTCCGCCAGCGGCAATGACGCCGAGCCTGCCGCTTGGGTCGCGCTGCAAGGGCATGATGGCCTCGTAGCCCTTCTCACCCATGAGCCCCGTGCCGCCGTTGGCCATCGGGAAGATGGTGGGTCGGGTGACGATCCCACCATACGCGAAGGGAAAGATACGGCCATGTAGGAAGGCGTCTCCCCGGGCCTCTGCCGGGTCAGGGTTGGCGGTGGGGTATGGACCACCGCCGCCGTGGAACAGGCCTTTGCCGATGCCCGTGGCTAACTGGAAGAACAGCCCGCCGACGCCGCTCTTACCGTTGTCGCCGCCCTGCCCCTGGAAGATGCCGGAGAGGAGGCTTTGAATCGCCAGCCTGTTCGCGTCGGTCAAAAGCTCGTGGGCGAAACTTTTCCACAGGTCGCGCAGGTTGCCCGTGTGCTCCTCCAGCGCCGTGAGGCTGTCGGCGAGAGTCTGTCCGAACGTTTCTTGCAACTTGTCGCCGAGCTCGATTAGCGCATGTAGCCCGAGGTCCGTCTCGACCCGCAGGTCGCGGATTTTCCCCTTCAACTGATCTACCGTGTTCTGTGCTTCTGCGAGCGCCAAGAGCTTCGGCGTGCTTGGTTCGCCGTCGCCTGCCGCCGCCTGCGCGCGGGAGAGAACGTCCGACGCCGCTGGCAGGGCTTGGTTCTGGTAGATCGAGAGTAACCGCTGCTTGGTCCCCAAGCTCGAAAGCCCCTGTGCGGCCGCGAAGCTGGCATTCTCGTGCTCGCTGGCGGTAAGGAATCTCTCGAGCAAAAGACTCTGTTGCTCGGTGCTCATGTTCGCTAGTCCGAACATGCGCGATTGGTCCACTGTGGTCCCATCGCGCCGAAGATTCGACGCCAAGAGGTTCTGCTCGGGAAGTTGGCCGGAGAGGATGAGTCCCAAGACCTGCGACTGCGCGCTCGCGCTCTCGTGTCCGATGAGGTTCGCGATCCCGATACCTCCCTGCGCCCCGCCGCCCGCGATGGTTTTCAGAACCTTGTCGCGGAGGTCCGGGACGTTACCTAGCGACTTCTGCGCCGACGCGAGCGCGATGATCCTGTCCCTGTACGACCCCAGGTTCCCCATCTGCCCCGCGAGCGCGTCTGAGATCGCCGCCGACGTCACCGCGTCTAGCGCGTCTGAGATTGTGCTCTGATAGAGATCGTAGAGGCCCTGAACTTTCGCGAACACGTCGCCGGGCTCCTCCGTCTTCGATTCTGGATCGATTTTGAAGTTCTTGAACAGGTCGCGTGCGGTCCCCCTGAACTGGTTCGCGGCGAGGGTCAGCTTGTCCACTTCGCCATACCCGCCGCCAAGCCCACCCGCCTGCTGCTGGAGCGCCTTCATCGCCGCTTCCAAGCCATGCCCCTCTAGTGCGTCGTGGGGAACGGACTCCAGGATCTGGTTCAGATATTCCGGAATGGCGGGAGCCACGAACGCCGGCGTGGAGGGCCGCGCCGTGGGTGTGGCCGTAGTACCCCTGTTCCAGTACAGCCCGGGCGCGAAGATATGGAGCAGTGCCCCCATGCTCAGTCCCGTCGCGCCGTACATAAAGTTTCGGCTTCCCGGAACCGCGTCCAGGGCTGCGCCGCCCGCGCGCTCGGCGGCGGTGACACCCGCCGTGTTCAGGCCGTTCAGCACAATGCCGGCACGCCCGGCGGCGAGTGCGGGCCACCCTTGCGTCGCTAACACCGAAGCCGCCGTCGCGGTGGGCCCGGAGAAGGCCTTCCCGACCAACGATTGCTTGGCATCGGTGAGTGCCGAGGCCACCATGTGGATCGCGTTTCCGAGCGAGTTTGCGAGTTCGGGCAACTTGCTCGTCCACATCGCGATCTCCCGCCCCGATGCGTCCAGCGCCTTCGCCAATCCCTCCGCCGTTCCCGTAGCACCGCGCCCGCCACTCAATCCATTCAGGAAGCCCTCCACCCCGATGCCTACGTTCCGAAAGATGCGAACGAGCGAGTCACTCATCCCCTGCGCGTGGCGAGTGAAGTTGTCGCTGCCGATGTACTCCCTCAGCGTGTCGCCGACGTACTGAATGCCGTGCGCCAGCGATTCCAGAAGCCCGCTCCTGCCGATCTTCTCGCCGGCCACGTCCAGCACCGACCACAGTTTCTCTAGCTGCGTGGATACCAAACCGGCCGCATGGCCTACGCTCTCGGGCGGAATATACAACGACTGGTATTTTTGCAATGCTTGGAGTGTGAGCCCCTCATCCCCGGCGAGTTCGTTTGCATTCCGGAGCCCGACGGAGCGCGCGAGTTCGAAGGGGGACACCCCCATCTGTCGCAACGTCCTGAAATTGCCTCCCAAAGTTTCGCGGATGGCGAGCAACGCATTGTCGGTGGACTTGTCGGGGGCGTACGCGCCGTAGGCCGCGACCATGTTCCCGAACCCCAACACCTGCTGCGCGACGGCATTCGGGTTCTGGAGTGCGAACTGCGGCGCGTAGCTGGGGAGGCGGCTTTGGAGCAGGGCCACAGATCGAAGCTGCGCGTTGGAGAGGATGGAGCTCCCGGACGCGTTGAAGATCGCATCCCCAAGCGCGCCGGCGCGTTGCAGCCCGCCCAGGACGCCGCTGATCGCGATCTTCCACTTCTCCAATTTTTCCGTCTGTTCCACCATCGCCTTCACGGGCGCGACGAGAACCCGGTCGAGCACCCCGGCCAGTTTCTCGATGCCGTACATGGCGAGCGTGATGCCACCGAACGCGGCACCCAACTTGAGCAGGGGGTTGGTCAGCCCGGACGTGATCCTCCCGCCGATCGGGCCGATGGCGCGTTCCACGTCGGCCATCGCCTTGTTCATCGCGGACGTGGAGGCCCGCCCGGCGTTCGTCACCGAACCGACGATCTGATTCTCGAATTCCTTTATGCCCTTCGTGTCCGGTTGGAGCAGGAAGGAGATGCGGATCGGCGTTGCACTCGACATACCCGCTAGACGCGGGCAGTCGGGTGGATTAGGGACCGGACACTAGCGCTTCGTAGGGCTCCCATGCCGACTTCGACTGTGGTGATCGGGCATCGCCCTTGGCTGTGAGCCAGAGCCAGTAGTTTCCCCGCAGCAGCGCGCCGAACCTGTTCTGTGCGTCAACGTCCCCCGTCGCGAACGCCACGGTTTGGTCGGTACGATCGTTGTAGCACGCGAGCAGTACTCGGGGATCCGATGGGAATCGCGCCGTCGCGGGGGAGATCAGCTTCGCCACGACCACGTCCTTACACCGGCCGCGAATGTCATCCATCAGCGGTCCCGTCAGGTCGATCAGCGGCTTGTCCCCACGGTCGCGCAACTCCTGCTTCATCTTGTTCTGAGAATACAGGGTGCCGCTCATTACCATCTCTAGAATTTGTGATCGAAACGTTGGGGAGGCTGTCTCCGTCGCCACGTCGTGCGCCATCGCCAACCCGTAGCGGTTCATGGCGTCCGCGATCTCCGGTGGCATGTTGACGGGCGGCTCGGGAGGCGGCGTCGGAGCAATTCGCGTCGGCGGCGGGGCCGCAGCTTGGCAGCCTGCAACCACCAGCGTGATCGCACCGATTACAAGGAATCGACAGCCCATTATGTTTACCCCTATGGTATATCCCCCCCGCACCACTACAGCGTACCGGCACACGAAGCCGTTCGGCAACAGTCGCGGCGACACGCGCCACCCTGAATGTCCATGCGCCCGTCGCCGAATTGCCCATCACTTCAGCAGGTCGCGCGGCTTCGCGTTGAGCGCCTTGGCGACACGTTCGAGTGTGTCAAGCGTGAGGTTCACGCGCCGGCCGCTTTCCACGTCGTTCCACTGCTGGCGACCCCCGATCCCCGCGAGCTTCGCGGCCTCTTCCTGACTGAGCCCCCGACCCTCGCGCAATTCTTTGATCTTCATGCAGTTCAGAATGCCCATTACACCATCCCGCGATTGTACTTTCCGAAGATTACCGACTTCGGCCTGAGAACTAATTACAAATCTTCAGATTTTTCCGAATATTCTACTTGACGACGTACTTGTACTAAAGTACACTGAAACGCGGTAAATGAGTCAGCCCCGCAACGGTCAGTCTTGCCGGATCAACCGCGCGGGGCCAACAAAGGAGATGGTATGGTACACGATTTTCACCGAGCCGGCGAACTGTCGGTTGCGGAATTGGCGCACGGAAATCGGGGGCTGGAACACGAGTTCCGGGAAGAGTCGGCCCACTACGACGCCGTTCCTGAATTGCCGGGCTACTCCGCGTGGTGCGCGTGGGCCGAAGGGGTCATCTCAAGTTCGGACCTCGATGCGGCTTGGGCCCGTGACATGGAGGCGAAGGACGCCGCGAACAGTAGGCCGAAGCCTCCGACGTCCGGCGCGATCGCCGTCCCCACGTTGAAGATCCCGGCATGGATCCCAAACCGTCACGAGCGCCGCGCCCGTAACCGCTACCTCGCCGCTGGTGGGCACGGCCACTGTGCTAAGTGGCGCTACTACCTTGATCGCCACGCCGAACGGGCAATCGCCCGCGTCCGGCTCGCCGCAGACGTTCACGGCCTGGACGATAACGAGCTCCTGCATGTGGCCGGCACCGAGCCGCTGGACAGCCGGATCATGCCCCTCGTCGCGGATGAACTGCTCCGCAGGCTCGCGGCCATCCCCAAGCCACAGCGCGTTCGGTTCGCGGCGTAGCCGTACTCCTTCGTTGGGGGGCGGGGACCTCCACCCGCCCCTTGACCTTTCTTCTCCACGACAACGAGAGGAGGCGCATCATGCCCGACAGGCTGATGGCGCGGCACTGGACGTTGGTGTATCCGCTGGTTTGGCGCATGTACCGCCCCGAGGAACCAGACAAACTCCATGGGTTGCTCGTGACGCGCCGGCCCGGTGACCTGTCCGAGCCCGTTGCGGAAATCCACGTGGGCGCGAGTGTGCCGACGATGGGACTCGCGCTCAAGATCGCCAGTCTCTATTCCAGGAAGCCCGCCACGCGGTGGTACAGCCGGAAGATCACCGACCTGCGAGCCCGTTCCCCCGACCAGTGGCCGGGCTGGCTGTATGACTTCGTGTACGTCTGCGGGAAGCAGATCGGTTGTTACATCGGGCCGGGCCGGACGCTCGTGTGCGACACGTCAAATGTGCCGGAGTTGCTGGCCGCGTGAACCAAATGCGCTGTGATCTCCGGGTTCGCCGCCCGTCGCACCGCAAGATAACCCCAATGTGAGGACCCCACATGACCGCGAAAAAGAAGAAGCGCAGTCAGGACTACCAGTGGAGGGCGTACCAGTTGGATGAGGACAGCGCCGACTCGCTGGCCGACGCCATGCTGTCGGTAAATGAGTCCACAACGACCAGTGCTAAGAAAAAGTTTGTGGAGGTGACCGTGCTGGGGGACGTGCCGGAGGGCGAACTCGCATTGCGCCTCGCCCGCATGGCCGTGCTCCTCATGGAGGAACACCTCAACAACAAACCCGCGATGGGATTCACGGCGGAGGACGTGAAGGAGCTCGCCCAATTGCTGGGTGTTCCGCGCCGCCGCGCCTGCAAAGCGCTGTTGAACATCGCAGCGAGGTACAACCGCGCCGCCTGAATCCGCGCCGTCAGCAACGCCGGCCCGCGCAGCCCGGCGCGGGCATCACCCTCGACCCAAGGAGTCCCCATGAAGAAGGCAACAAAGCCCGCCGTGACCGTCGCAGCGCTCAAGCCTGGGCAGAAGCCCTACCCCATCCCCTCCCCGAACGGGGAAGCTATCCTCATCGGGCGAAACTGGTGGCGATTCGTGGAGTGGGAGGAAATCTCCGGCATAGCCGTGGATGAGGACGGCCCTTTGTACG
>Ga0308175_100000928_pt1 | contig 19377 bp, 13 predicted proteins | sample PhyCR1_3_FD_203893 | JGI IMG/M metagenome (GOLD analysis project Ga0308175, IMG submission 203893) | Soil microbial communities from UC Gill Tract Community Farm, Albany, California, United States - DLSLS.C.R1 | ecosystem: Environmental > Terrestrial > Soil > Agricultural land | place: USA...
GTGCCATGGCACCTTCCTAACTGTTCCCAAAAATGTCCTGGTACGCCGTGGCCAGCCGGAGCGGCTCGTGGACGGGGCGGCGTCCCGACGCCCCTACTTTACCCAAGACCACCTCCGCGCCGATCATGCCGGCGGCCTTCTCGAACTCCTGCCGGTCCGGTACGGACGCGGGGTCGGCCAGGACCACGTCCACGCTGAACCCAGGCGCATAGCGCCGGAGGACGTGGAGGTGGTCTGCCGCCGTCATACCGCTGGTTTCCTTGGTGTCCGTGGCGAGGTTCATGGTGAGGCAGCGTTTGGCGGAGGTGCTGCACAGCGCCTGCCGCATCTCGGGCAGGAGCAGGTGCGGCAGGACGGACGTGTACCAGGAGCCCGGGCCCAGGACCACCCAGTCCGCCAGTTCAATGGCCGTCAGGGCGTCGGTGCAGGCAGGCGCTGCTTCCGGGAGGAGCCGGACTTCCTCCAGCGAGCCGGCCACGGCGCAGCGTGCCTGGCCGTGGATGGTCTGGAGGGCGGTTCCTCCGTCGGGTGCGGTGACGCGAACGTCGCCTTCGATGGTGAGCGGGACTGTGGACATGGGCAGGACCTGGCCACGGGCGCCAAGCAGCGCACCGGCCCACTTGAGCCCTGCGACGGCGTCGCCCAGCAGCTCCCACAGCGTGACGATCAGCAGGTTGCCCATGGCGTGCTCGTCCAGGGACCCTCCGGGGTGCTTTCCGGCGCGGAACCGGTGCTGCATCACATCGCGCCAGGTGCGTCCCCAGTCGGTGTCGTCGCAGAGTGCCGAAAGGGCCATGCGCAGGTCTCCGGGCGGAAGGACGCCGTACTCTTCGCGCAGGCGCCCGGAAGAGCCGCCGTCGTCCGCCACTGTGACGATGGCTGTCAGCTCTGAGGTGAGCAGGCGCAGTGCCGACAGCGAGGCCGCCAGGCCGTGGCCGCCGCCCAAGGCCACGACGTTGGGGCCCTTGTCCTGCTGGCTCGAGCCCTTACCAGCGGCCGGCGGCACCAGGGGCAGGGCTCCGGTGAACAACGACATTACTCGCGGCCCAGATCCCGGTGCGCGGTGGTCACCGTCACCCGCGGATACTGCGCGAGTTTCTTGGAAAGTTCCACCGCGACCGCTACGGAGCGGTGCTTGCCGCCGGTACAGCCGACAGCGATGGTGGCGTAGTGCTTGTTCTCCCGGCGGTACCCCTCGAGGACGGGTTCCAGGGCCAGGACGTAGCGGTCCACGAAGTTCTTGACGCCCTCAGCCTCCAGCACGTAGTCGCTGACGTCCTTGTCCAGGCCGGTCTGCGGGCGAAGTTGCGGCACCCAGTGGGGGTTTGGGATGAAGCGGACGTCGGCCACATAGTTGGCATCCACCGGCAGCCCGTATTTGAAGCCGAAGCTCATGACGTTGAGGCGCAGGGCCACCGGGCCGGTTTCACTGAACAGTTCCGTGATGGCGGTGGCCAGGCCGTGCACGTTGTAGTTGGAGGTATCAAGGACGACGTCGGAGCTGTCGCGCAGTTCCTGCAGCAGCTCACGTTCGGCAGCGATGCCGTCCAGGATGCGTCCGCCGCCCTGCAGGGGGTGCGGGCGCCGGCCCTGTTCGAACCGCCGGACCAGGACGTTGTCGCTGGCGTCGAGGAACAGGACGCGGAAGGTGACCCCGCTGGCCGCGAGTGCCCCCAGGGCTGCACGGATATCCGCAAAGAGGCCCTTGCTGCGGACGTCAACCACCACTGCCAGCCGGGGAATCGACTGCGGGGCGTGCGAGACCAGCTCCGCGAGCGTGCCCAGCATCTGCGGCGGCAGGTTCTCCACGACATACCAGCCGTGGTCTTCCAGCGCGTCCGCCGCGGTGCTCCGACCGGCACCCGACATTCCGGTGACCACCAGCAGCTCCGCCTCGAGCGGCTTAACGGGCTCCAGCCCATCGTGGCCCGCGCCGGATCCCGCCGTTGTGTCTGCCATGAAGCCTGCCCCGTTTCGTCGTCGTCTCAAGGGCCGCCGCGATGGCGTTGCCCCGTCCTTTACCCTAGCTAAGTTTCAATGATTTCGCCGGTGGTCATGTTGATGGCCGGCACCGCCACGGCCTCGGATCCCTCCGCGGCGAAGTGGCTGATGATGGCTCCGGCCAGGGCAGGGCCAATGCCTTTCGCCTCTGAGAGCTCCTCCACCGTGGCGGCCTTCACGCCCTTGACCGATCCGAAGTGCGCCAGCAGGGCTTTGCGCTTGGAGGCGCCGAGGCCCGGGACGGCGTCCAGGGCCGACACGGTCATGGCCTTGCCGCGCTTCTGCCGGTGGAAGGTGATGGCGAAGCGGTGGGCCTCGTCGCGGATCCGCTGCAGCAGGTAGAGGCCCTGCGAGGTGCGGGGCAGGATCACCGGGAAGTCGCTGTCAGGAAGCCAGACTTCCTCCAGGCGCTTGGCCAGCCCCACCACGTAAACATCGTCGATCCCCAGGTCCCTGAGTGCACGGGCGGCGGCGTTCACCTGGGGCTGGCCGCCGTCCACCACCACGAGGTTGGGCGGGTACGCGAACTTAGCCTTGGGCGCCGGAGTGGTGGTGTCCAGCACGGCGGCGTCCGATGCCCTGTCCTGGCTGTCCCCTTCCAGCACGGATTCGTCCACCTGCGCCGACTTGTCCTGGAGGTAGTGGCGGAACCTGCGGGTCAGGACGTCATGCATGGCGGCAGTATCATCAGCGGCCGCGGGGCCGGTGATGGAGAACTTGCGGTAGTCGGACTTCTTGGGCAGCCCGTCCTCCACCACCACCATGGAGGCCACCACGTTGGTGCCCTGGACGTGGGAGACGTCGAAGCACTCGATCCGGAGCAGGGGGACGGGCAGGTCCAGTGCTTCCTGTAGCTCCTGGAGGGCCTGCGACCGGACGGTGATGTCCCCCGCCCGTCTTGTTTTGTGGAGCTTCAGCGCGTGTTCGGCATTTTCGCGGACGGTGGACATCAGGGCCGCCTTGTCCCCGCGCTGCGGCACACGGATGTCGACTTTGGCGCCCCGGATCCCGCCCAGCCAATTGGCCAGGTCCTCCTGGTTGCTGGGCGCCACCGGTACCAGGACTTCGCGGGGCAGCCGGCCGTGCGTGTCGCCGTCCTCCCCGTAGACCTGCTGCAGCAGGTGCTCCACCAGGTCCGGGGTGGTGAAGTCCTCCACCTTTTCCACCACCCAGCCACGCTGGCCCCGGATCCGGCCGCCGCGGACGTGGAACACCTGGACGGCCGCTTCCAGCTCGTCTTCGTGCAGGGCGAAGACGTCGGCATCGGTGTCCTCGGCCAGCACGACGGCATTGCGCTCGAAAACCTTCCGCAGTGCCGTGATGTCGTCGCGGAGCCGGGCTGCGTGCTCGTAGTCGAGTTTCGCCACGGCGTCCGCCATCTGCTTTTCAAGCTTGTTGATGAAGCGCTTGGCTTCACCGCCCATGAAGGCGCAGAAATCTTCAGCGAGTGCCCGGTGGTCCTCCGGCGAGATCCGCCCGACGCACGGCGCCGAGCACTTGTCGATGTACCCCAGCAGGCAGGGCCGGCCGCTGGCCTCGGCCCGCTTGAAGACGCCGGCGCTGCAGCTCCGGACCGGGAAGACCCGGAGCAGGGTGTCCATGGTTTCCCGGATGGCGCCGGCGGTGTAGGGGCCGAAGTAGCGGGTTCCCTTCCGCTTGTCCCCCCGCATGACCTGCACCCGGGGGTACTTTTCGCTCATGGTCACGGCAAGGTAGGGATAGGTCTTGTCATCCCGGAACACCACGTTGAAGCGCGGCTTGAATTCCTTGATCCAGGTGTATTCCAGCTGCAGCGACTCCAGTTCGCTGCCCACCACGGTCCACTCGACGCTGCTGGCCGCGTGGACCATCGCATAGGTCTTCGGCAGCAGCCCCGCCGGGTTGGCGAAATAGGAGTTCAGCCTTGACCGGAGGCTCTTGGCTTTGCCTACGTAGATGACCCGGCCGTGCGGATCACGGAACCGGTAGACGCCCGGGTTGGTGGGGATTTCACCCGTCTTGGGCCGGTAACTTGCTGGATTTGCCACCCATCAAGTCTACTGAGTCGCGCCGGGTCTCCTCGCCAGCCGGCGAATTTGGACCGGCCCAGGCGCTGCCGGAGGAGGTGCTGCTGGACCGGGGGCTGGACTACTCCGCGGACTTGCTTTGGTTGTAACTGGTGGAACGCTCCTGGCCGCTGAGCACAGCGATTGCGTCCATAATGCGGTCCGTGACCTCGCGGCGCGCCGGCAGCGAGTGGTCCGGCCCGGTCTTGTCGAAGTACAGCGGCTCCCCCACCTTCATGGTGAAGTGCTGTGGCCTGACACCCTTTTCCCCGGCGCGTTGCAGCTTCTCGGTGCCGATCAGGCCTACGGGCATGACGGGCGCGCCGGTGGTGAGCGCCAGCCAGCCGACGCCGGTGCGGCCGCGGTACAGGATGCCGTCACGGGACCGGGTGCCCTCCGGGTAGATGCCGATGCCGCGGCCGGCCTCCAGGATGTCCAGCAGGGTTCTCAGTGCCTGGACGCTGGCGGCCTGCTCACCGCGCTCCACTGGAATGGAGCCCACGGATTCGAAAAAGGCCTTCATGACCTTGCCCTTGACACCGCCGGTGGTGAAGTACTCGGCCTTAGCGAAGAAGGCAACCGGCCGCGGCATCAGGGCCTGGACGATCACGCTGTCGAAGAAGGACAGGTGGTTGGGCGCCACGATAAAGGGACCGTCGGAAGGGACGTTTTCAAGTCCGACGACGGTGGGCCGGCAGGTGCCGCCGATCAGGTTGCGCGTGGTCCAGCGGACGGCATCAAACATTTCCATCGTTGCTCACCCCGCTCATGGCCGCGGTGTGGACCGCCTGGAGCCGTTCGATGACCGCTACCAGCTCCTCGCCGGTGCTGACGACGGCCACGGATCCGGCCTCCTCCAGCTCTCCGTCGGGAGCGAAGCCCCAGACAACGCCGATGCAGTCCAGCCCGTTGGCGATGGCACCGGACACGTCCTGGGCACGGTCGCCCACCATGATCGCGTGCCGGGTATCGAGGTCCCTCAGCGCGGCGGCGATGATCTGGGTCTTGCCGAGCGGAACGCCTTCCACAGCCGCTTCGTCGTCGCCCGAGCCGTGGATGCCATGGAAGAAACCATCGATGCCATGGTGTGCCAGGACCTTGTGGGCAAGCCGCTGGGGTTTCTGGGTTGCTACCGCGACGGGCCGGCCCGCCTCCGCGAAGGATTCCAGGATTCCGCGGATGCCCGGGTACAGCCGGCTTTGGGCGATTCCCTTGGCGACGTAGTGCTCGCGGTAGCGGCGGACCACCTCTTCCAGGCGGTCCGCCGGCACGTTGGCCACGTTGAGCAGGGAATCGCTGAGCTTGGGGCCGATCATCGAATCGAGCAGGTCCTGGCCGGGAACGGGGAGCCCCAGCCCGCGGAGGGCTGAGGCAATCCCCTCAGTTATTCCACCGGCCGGATCGACAAGAGTGCCGTCCAGGTCAAAGATCACGGGCACTGTTGTTGAAGTCACCGGGTTAGTTTCTCACGACAGCAGTAATGCCTGAAACTCGCATTCCAGCTGCGGAATATTTCGGTGCAGTTTCCTCCGGTCAGCCGAGTATTTCGGCGAGGAATTTCCCGGTGTGGCTGGTGCTGGACTTGGCAACCTGCTCCGGTGTTCCTGCCGCAACGATCTGGCCACCGCCTGAACCGCCGTCCGGCCCAAGGTCCACCAGCCAGTCGGCGCTCTTGATGACATCGAGGTTGTGCTCAATGGTGATCACCGTGTTGCCCTTGTCCACCAGGCCCTGCAGGACCATGAGCAGTTTCCGGATGTCTTCGAAGTGCAGGCCCGTGGTGGGTTCGTCCAGGACATAGATGCTGCGGCCGTTGGACCGCTTCTGCAGTTCCGCCGCGAGCTTGACGCGCTGCGCCTCGCCGCCGGAGAGGGTGGTGGCAGGCTGTCCAAGGCGGACGTAGCCCAGTCCCACGTCCACCAGGGTGTTCAGGTGGCGTGCGATGGGTGAGAACGCCGCGAAGAACTCGGCGCCCTCCTCGATGGGCATGTTCAGGACATCGGCGATGGTCTTGCCCTTGTAGTGCACTTCCAGGGTTTCCCGGTTGTAACGCGCCCCGTGGCACACCTCGCACGGGACATACACGTCCGGCAGGAAGTTCATCTCGATCTTCAGCGTGCCGTCACCCGAACACGCCTCGCAGCGGCCGCCCTTGACGTTAAAGGAGAACCGCCCCGGAAGGTAGCCGCGCACCTTGGCCTCGGTGGTCTCGGCAAAGAGCTTGCGGATGTTGTCGAAGACGCCCGTGTACGTGGCAGGGTTGGATCGCGGAGTACGGCCGATGGGGCTTTGGTCCACGTGGACCACCTTGTCCAGGTGCTCCAGGCCCTGGACCGTCTTATGCCGCCCGGCCACCTGCTTGGCGCCGTTGAGCTTATTGGCCAGCACCTTGTAGAGGATCTCGTTGACGAGCGTGGACTTGCCCGAGCCACTCACTCCGGTCACCGCGGTGAAGAGCCCCAGCGGGAAGGCGGCGTCGACGTTCAGGAGGTTGTTCTCCCGTGCGCCCAGCACCTTGATCTCGCGCTTCTTGTCGTACTTGCGGCGCTTCTTCGGTACCTCAATGGCCTTGCGGCCGGACAGGTAGTCGCCGGTCAGCGATTCCCGGTTGTCCAGCAGTTCCTTGTAGGTCCCCGAGTGGACCACCTGGCCGCCGTGTTCGCCGGCGCCGGGTCCGATGTCCACGATCCAGTCGGCCACGTGGATGGTGTCTTCGTCATGCTCAACCACGATGAGGGTGTTCCCCATGTCGCGGAGCCGGGTGAGCGTTTCGATCAGCCGGCGGTTGTCGCGCTGGTGCAGGCCGATGGAGGGTTCATCGAGAACGTAGAGGACCCCCACCAGGCCGGAGCCGATCTGGGTGGCGAGCCTGATGCGCTGTGCTTCGCCGCCGGAGAGGGTGGCGGACGGGCGCTCAAGGTTGAGGTACTCCAGGCCCACGTCCAGCAGGAAGGTCAGGCGGGCCTGGATCTCCTTGAGGACCTGGTGGGCGATCTGGGCTTCTCGTCCGGTCAGCACCAGGTTGTTCAGGAACTCTGCGCAGTCCCGCATGGGCAGCGCGGCCACCTCGGCGATGGACTTGCCGTTGATCAGGACCGACAGGGATGCGGGGTTGAGGCGTGCGCCGTTGCAGGCGGGGCAGGGGACCTGCCGCATGTACTCCTCGTAGCGGTCGCGGGCCCAGTCGGAATCGGTCTCGCCGTGCTTGCGGTGGACGTACTGGATGGCGCCTTCGAACCCGGTGCTGTACTTGCGTTCGCGGCCAAAGCGGTTGCGGTACTGCACCACCACCTTGTGGTCCTTGCCGTGCAGGACGGTCTGGCGCACATCCTTGCCCAGCTTCTCCCACGGCGTGGTCATGGAGAAGCCCACTTCCTTGGCCAGGCCTTCCAGGAGCCGGTTCCAGTACTCAGTGGTGGCCGTCCCCAGCGACCACGGTGCAATGGCGCCCTCCGACAGGGACAGCTCCGGGTTGGGAACGATGAGTTCCTCATCCACCTCCAGGCGGGTACCGATTCCACTGCAGGCCGCGCAGGCGCCGAACGGGTTGTTGAACGAGAAGGAGCGGGGCTCGATCTCGTCGATGGCGAGGGGGTGCTCGTTGGGGCATGCGAGGTTTTCGGAGAACGCCCGGATCCGCCCCGGCGCGTCGGCCTCGAGGTCCACGAATTCAGCAAGGACCCGGCCCTCGGACAGACCCAGGGCTGTTTCGATGGAGTCCGTGAGCCGCTGGCTGATGCCCTCCTTGACCACCAGGCGGTCCACCACCACTTCAATGGTGTGCTTGAACTGCTTGCCCAGCTTGGGGGGATCGCTCAGCTGGACCAGGTTGCCGTCCACCCGTGCCCGGGAGTAACCCTTGGCGGTCAGTTCCTTGAAGAGGTCCACGAACTCGCCCTTGCGTCCGCGCACCACCGGCGCCAGGACCTGGAAGCGGGTGCCCTCGTCGAGTTCAAGGAGCTGGTCGACGATTTGCTGCGGCGTCTGCTTGGACACCGGCTCACCGCACACCGGGCAGTGGGGCCTGCCCACGCGCGCCCACAACAGACGCATGTAGTCATAGATTTCGGTGATGGTTCCCACCGTGGACCGCGGGTTCTTGCTGGTGGATTTCTGGTCGATGGAGACCGCCGGGGAGAGGCCTTCAATGAAGTCGACATCGGGTTTGTCCACCTGGCCAAGGAACTGGCGTGCATAGGCGGACAGCGATTCAACGTAGCGCCGCTGGCCCTCCGCGAAGATGGTGTCGAATGCCAGCGACGACTTGCCGGATCCGGAGAGGCCGGTGAAGACGATCATGGCATCGCGGGGCAGGTCGAGGTCCACGTTGCGCAGGTTGTGCTCCCGCGCGCCCTTCACCACGAGGCGGGAGAGGTCCGGACGCTGCGGGACGGCAGCAGCGGGGACGGCTGGGGAAGCGGAGGGGGCAGGGGTTTCTTCAGCTAAGGCTTTAGGCACCCAATAATGCTAATCGAAAACTTTTTCGAACTTGGACGGTTCCGCCCTCAGGGAACATCGTAGGCGGCCGCCAGGAGCTTCACGGCTTCGGCGAAGCTGGCGCCTTGGGATTTGGCGACGGCGGCGTACGCGGCAGCGGCCTCCGACAGGCCTCCCAGCCTCTCATCCCGGGCCGAGACCACGGTCCCGTTGCGTCCCCGGGTGGCAACGATGCCCGCCGCCTCCAGTTCCTTGTACGCCCTGGCCACGGTGTGCGGGGCAACGTCGAGTTTCTCCGCCAGGGCGCGCACGGCGGGGAGCCTGGTGCCGGCCGCCAGTGCACCGTTGTCCGCGAGGTGGATGACCTGGAGCCGCAGTTGTTCGAACAGCGCCACACTGCTGGCAGGATTGGGCCGCCATGATCCCGGAAACTCTCCTGTGCTCACAGGCCGCCCTCCAGGACCCCGGCCCTGCCGTCCCGTTCAGCGAACTGGGCGTTATACAGGGTTGCGTAGTAGCTGTTGGCTTCAAGCAGGCTCGCGTGCGTACCCTGCTCGACGATGCGTCCATGGTCCATGACGAGAATTAGATCAGCGTTCCGGATAGTGGACAAACGGTGGGCGATCATGAAGCTGGTCCGTCCGTGGCGGAGCCGCTGCATCGCCTGGCGGATGAGCAGTTCCGTCCTGGAATCCACGGAACTGGTTGCTTCGTCCAGGACCAGGACGGTGCGTCCGGCTAGCTGTGCCCTGGCGATGGTGAGGAGCTGCCGCTGGCCCTGGCTGAGGGGTTCGCCGCCATTTTCCAGCACTGTGTCGTACCCGTGCGGCAGGGACCTGATGAAGCGGTCCGCGTGGGTGGCTTCCGCGGCCGCGACAATAGCTGCATCCGGCGCGCCGGGCCGGCCGTAGGCGATGTTTTCGCGAATGCTGCCGTCGAAGAGCCAGGAATCCTGGAGCACCACACCGAACTGCGCCCGCAGCTGGTCCCGGGGAATTGACGCGATGTCCCGGCCCCCCATGGTGATCCGGCCGGATGAGGGTTCCAGGAATCGCATGAGGAGGTTCACCACGGTGCTTTTGCCCGCGCCAGTGTGTCCCACGATGGCCACCGCCTGGCCAGGCTCCACGGTGAAGGTGAGGTCGCGGACAGCGGGGACGGAGCCGGGGTAGCCAAATGTGACGTGGTGGAAGCCTATGCGGCCGCCGGGCAGCGCGCCGGTGCCCTGCCTTTCGGGGTCGGGCGGGTCTTCCCCGGCGTCGAGGAGAACGAAGACCCTGGCGGCTGACGCTGCGCAGGACTGCATGACGTTCAGCAGCCCGCCTATCTGTCCCACCGGCTGCGTGAACAGCCGGCTGAACTGGATGAAGGCCTGGACGCCCCCGATGGTCATTGCGCCGGCGATGACCTGCAGGGCACCAACCACCGCAACCGCGATGTAGTTGAGGTTGGACATCAGCACCATCAGCGGCTGGACCACCCCGGCTGAATACTGTGCCTTCGCGGCCGCCCGGGCCAGGCGGCCATTGCTGCGGGTGAAGACGTCCGCCGCCTGTTCCTGCCGGCCGAACGCCTTGATGACTTCGTGGCCACTGATGAATTCCTCCACATGGCTGTTCAGCTCGCCGGTCTCCTTCCACTGCCGCGCGAAATGCTCTTGGGACCGCCTGGCCACCATGACGGTGATCAACGTGGAGACGGGGACGGTGGCGATGGCGATGGCGGCGAGCAGCGGTGAGATCCACAGCATCATGGCCAGCGAGCCGCAGAGCATCAGGACCGAGACGATGAGCTGGGTCAGGACCTGGTTCAGGGCCTGGGCGATGTTGTCGATGTCATTGGTGGCGCGGCTCAGTACGTCACCGCGGGACCGTGCCCGGAAGTAGGTGGAGGGCAGGTGGTGCAGCTTGTCCTCCACCGATGCGCGAAGGCCGTACATGAGCCCTTGCACGGCCCGGGCGGTCAACGCGCCCTGGACCCAGTTGAACAGGGAAGCGAAAACATACATCATGGCCACCGCAGCCAGCAGGATTCCGAGGCGCTGGTCCAGGCTGCCTTGGAAGACGCCCTCCACCACCTCGTCGGTGGCATCACCGAGGTATTTCGGGGCTGCCACGTTGAGGACGGCAAAGGCGCAGGTGGATCCCACTGCTCCGAGCATCTGCAGGCGGAAGGGACGCAGGAGGCCAAGGAGCCTCGCGGCTGTTGGCCAGAATTTGTAGGCCGTTTCCCCGGGTTCGTCCCCTGCCGTCACAGCGTGCCGCCCAGCGCGAGCTGCGATTCGGCAATTTCGCGGTAGGTGGTGGACGTTTCCAGCAACTCCCGGTGCGTGCCCTGACCGACGAGGTGGCCGTCGTCGAGTACCAGGATGAGGTCTGCGTCCTCCACGGCGGAAATGCGCTCGGCCACAATGATGACCGTTGCGGCGGCGAGTGCCTGCCCCAGTGCATTCCGCAGCCTGGTGTCCGTGTCGTAGTCGAGGGCGGAGAAGCTGTCGTCAAAAATGTAGAGGGGCGCCCTGCGCAACAGTGCGCGGGCGATGCACAGTCGTTGGCGCTGGCCGCCGGAAAGGCTGGCGCCCCCCTGGCCCACGGGGGTGGCAAGCCCAAGCGGGAGGTCATCCATGAACCGCATGGTCTGCGCCGTCTCGAGGGCGGCCCACAGGTCCCCGTCCGTGGCGTCGGGGGCAGCCATCCTCAGGTTGTCGGCGATTGTCCCGGTAAACAGGTGGGAATGCTGGGGCACGATGGCCATGGCAGCGCGGAGTTGGTCCAGGGGCAGGCCGCGGATGTCGTGGCCGGCAAGGGAGATGCGGCCTTCAGTGGGGTCGAGGAAACGTGGGATCAGGTTCAGCAGCGTCGTCTTGCCGCTGCCGGTTGAGCCGACGATTGCGGTGGTGGTACCGGGAGAGGCGGTAAAGCTGATGTCAGCAAGCACGGGCGCTTCGGCTCCGGGATAGGAGAAGCGAACGCCCTGGAAGGCCAGTGTTGCCGGCTGCGTCGGGTCCAGCCGGAACTGCGGCGGCCCTGCGGGACTGCGGACGGACGCTTCGGTGTCCAGCACCGCCTGGATGCGTTCGGCACAGACGGCGGCCCGCGGCGCCGTCATCAGGACGTACATGGACATCATGATTGCCAGCAGGATCTGCATGATGTAGGCGATGAACGCCGTGAGCGCGCCGAGGTTCATCAATCCCGCCTGGATGCGGTGGCCGCCGAACCACACCACGGCAACCGAGCTGGTGTTGACCACCAGCATGATCATTGGCAGCATCCCGGCCACCAGGAGCGCAGATTTGAGGTTATTGGCGGTCAGCCCGGCATTGGTCGCCGCGAACCGCCGTGCTTCGTGGCCCTGGCGGACAAAGGCACGGATCACGTCCACGCCGATGATCTGCTCGCGCAGGATGCTGCCTGACCGGTCCAGCATCTCCTGGCCCTCGCGGTAAAGCGGAATGAGCCGGCGCACGATCAAGTACATGATCAGCAGGAGCAGGGGCACAATGACAATCACCACGACGGACAGTGCCATGTCCTGCTGGACGGCCAGGACGATCCCGCCGATGCCCATGGCCGGGCCAGCGAAGAGCATGGTGAAAACCAGCAGGGCAAACGCCTGGACCTGTTGGACATCGTTCGTGGCGCGGGTGGTCAGGCTTTGCGTTCCGAACAGGGCCACATCCTGCGAGGACAGTGTCTGGATCCGGCCGAAAACTTCCGCGCGCAGGCAGTGCCCGATACTCATGGCCACGACGGCGCCGAGGTAGCCGGCGGCGATGGCGGACACTGCCTGGACCACGGCAATAGCGGCCATGAGCGCGCCAAGCCGGGAGATTACCTGGGGCTGGCCTGCCACGATTCCATCATCGATGATGGCTGCATTCACGGTGGGCAGCAGGAGGTTCGCCGCCGCCTGGACCAGCTGGAGCACAACGATCGCCCACAGTTGCGCGTGCTTGCCCGCAAGCTGCCGCTTTAAGAGTCCGACCAGCAAAATACCCCCTGCAAATGCCTACGGCCGAAGAGGGGGCCGGCGGCTTGACCCCTGAAGCATAGTGGCCATTGTAAGCCACATCACTTTCCGGTGCTGTCACATCCTGTGACTGGCTGGAAAACACGGGAACTAGGCCCCGTTTACTCCGCCTTGTGGCCCACGGCGAAGATCCGCCGGAAGGGGAAGACAGTGCCGTGCGCCCCCCGGGGGTAGGCCTTCCGCAGGGCCGCTGCGTACTCCGTTTCGAAACGCTGGGCGTCATCATCGCCAAGAACGGCCATGACCGGCCGCAGTGCCGTGCCGCGGACCCACTCCAGCACCGGGTCCGGCCCCTGGAGGACCTGCTGGTAGCTGGTTTCCCACGCATCCGCCGCGCAGCCGGCGTCGAGCAGGATGCCCAGGTAGTCCTCGGGCTCCCCCACCGACTCCCCGCCCCGCAGCACCCCGCCCAGCTTGCCGGACCAGCGGTCCGACGCCGCGAGCTCCCGCATGAGGGAATGCGAGGGGGCGTTGAAGTTTCCCGGCACCTGCATGGCAAACCAGGCGCCCGGCCGGAGGGCTTCGAGCCATCTGCGCATCAGTTCCTGGTGGCCGGGTACCCACTGCAGGGCTGCGTTGCTTACCACGACGTCCGTCTCCGAACCGGGCATCCAGGCGGCGATGTCGGCCCGTTCAAATGCCAGGCCCGGAACTTCCTCCGCCAGGGGTGCCGCCTTGGCCAGCATCTCCTCGGAGGAATCCAGGCCAACCACCTGGGCGCCGGGCCAGCGCTCAGCCAGGGTGGCTGTCAGGTTCCCCGGCCCGCAGCCAAGGTCGACGACCCGCGCGGGACGGTCAGCATCGACCCGGCCCACCAGGTCGAAGAACGGCCGGCTCCGGTAGTCACCAAACCGGATGTACTTTGCGGGGTCCCATTTCATCAATTTCTCCAGGTCTTAACACGCACACGGGCAAGGCGAAGCCTAACCCGGCCGGGGCGCCCGGTCCGTCCGCAACGTGGCACTAAGGTTTAAGTCAATGAAACTCGTTGACCAGCTGAGCGACCTGTCCGTCCCCAACGCCGCCGCCGTCGACCCCGACGCCCTTTACAGCCGCTTCGTGGAGTGGACGGAAAGCCGGGGCCTTTCGCTGTACCCGGCCCAGGACGAGGCCATCATGGAACTGGCAACGGGCGCCAACGTCATCCTTGCCACGCCCACCGGGTCAGGGAAATCGCTGGTGGCAATCGCCGCGCACTTCCAGGCCATGGCGCAGGGGCGGCGGAGCTACTACACCGCCCCGATCAAAGCCCTGGTGTCGGAAAAGTTCTTCGCGCTGTGCGACATCTTCGGTGCCGGGAACGTGGGCATGATCACCGGCGATTCCGGGGTCAACCAGGATGCGCCCATCATCTGCTGCACCGCGGAGATCCTGGCCAACATCGCCTTGCGGGAGGGCCCGGCGGCCGAGCTCGGTGCGGTGATCATGGATGAATTCCACTTCTACTCCGACCCGCAGCGCGGCTGGGCCTGGCAGGTCCCGCTCCTGGAGCTTCCGCAGGCACAGTTCCTGCTGATGTCCGCCACCCTGGGTGACGTCACCCGGTTCGAGGAGGGGCTGACGGCGCTGACCGGCCGCGCCACCACCACGGTGAGTTCTGCGGAGCGGCCCATTCCGCTGCACTACTACTACCACCAGACCCCGGTCCACGAGACGCTGGAGGAACTGCTCTCCACCCGGCAGGTGCCGGTCTATGTGGTGCATTTCAGCCAGCTTGAGGCGATCGACCGCGCCCAGAACCTGATGAGCATCAACGTGTGCACCCGGGAGGAAAAGGACAAGATCGCGGAGCTGATCGCCAACTTCCGGTTCGCCGCCGGGTTCGGCAAGACGCTGAACCGGTTGGTGCGCCATGGGATCGGCGTGCACCACGCCGGCATGCTGCCCAAGTACCGCCGGCTGGTGGAACAGTTGGCCCAAGCGGGACTCCTGAAGGTGATCTGCGGGACGGACACGCTGGGCGTGGGCATCAATGTGCCCATCCGCACCGTGCTGCTGACCGCCCTCAGCAAGTACGACGGCGTCCGCACCCGCTTGCTCAACTCACGCGAGTTCCACCAGATTGCGGGCCGGGCCGGCAGGGCGGGCTACGACACCGCCGGGACGGTAGTGGTGCAGGCTCCCGAGCACGTGATCGAGAACGTCAAGGCCATGGCGAAGGCCACCGCCAAGTTCGGCGACGACCAAAAGAAGCTGCGTCAAGTGGTCAAGAAGAAACCGCCCGAAGGTTTCGTGTCCTGGGGCGAACCGACGTTCAACCGGCTGGTGGAATCAGTCCCCGATCCGCTGACGTCCAGCTTCACGGTCACGCACGCCATGCTGATGAACCTGATGGAACGGCCCGGTGACCCGTTCGCGGCGGCCCGGCGGCTGCTCACCGAGAACCACGAGTCCCGTTCCAGCCAGTTGCGGCTGATGAAGAAGGCGCTGGGCATCTACCGCGAACTCCTCGCCGCCGAAGTCATTGAGCGGATCCCGCCGGAGGAGCAGGGGCCGGATGGCCGATCGGTCCGGTTGACCGTGCACCTGCAGCCCAACTTCGCCCTGAACCAACCACTCTCCCCCTTCGCGCTTGCCGCGCTGGACCTACTTGACCCGGAGTCGCCGTCTTACGCCCTCGACGTGGTGTCCGTTATCGAGGCGACCCTGGAGAAACCGCGGCAGATCCTGTCCGCGCAGCAGAAGAAGGCCCGCGGCGAGGCGGTGGCCGCCATGAAGGCTGACGGCATCGACTATGACCAGCGGATGGCCATGCTGGACGATGTCACGTACCCCCAGCCGCTCGCCGAAATCCTGGGCGAAGCGTTCGAGGTATACCGGAAGGCCGCACCCTGGGTAGGCGACTTCGAGCTTGCCCCCAAAGCCGTGGTCCGCGACATGTACGAGCGCGCCATGAACTTCGGCGAATTCGTCCAGTTCTACGGCCTGGCCAGGTCCGAAGGAATCGTGCTGCGTTATCTCGCGGATGCCTTCAAGGCGTTGCGCCAAACTGTTCCGCAGGACATGCTCCGGGAGGACCTCGAAGACCTTGTGGCCTGGCTGGGTGAGCTGGTCCGGCAGGTGGACTCCAGCCTCCTCGACGAATGGGAGGAACTCACCTCCGGTGCGGCACCTACGCCGCACGACGCGCCGCCGCCCCCGCCGCCGTCGCTCACCTCCAACATCCGCGCGTTCCGGGTGATGGTGCGCAACGAGATGTTCCGCCGCGTGGAACTGTTCGCCGACGAGGACGCCACCGCGCTGGGAGAGCTCGACGGCGGGTCCGGCTGGGGTGCCGAACGCTGGGAAGATACGCTGGACGACTACTTCGACGAACACGATGATATCGGGACGGGACCGGATGCGCGGGGGCCGGGCCTGCTCATCATCACCGAAGAACCGGGGACCTGGAAGGTGCGCCAGATCTTTGACGATCCGGCGGGCAACCACGACTGGGGCATCTCGGCGGAGGTGGACCTGGCGGACTCGGACGCGACCGGAACAGCCGTGGTGAAGGTAACGGACGTCAACCGGCTCTAACCCGGGTCTGGCCCTTCCGTTGCCCTGCGGCTGCCACGCCCGAGCCGGCGGTAAGCTCGAACAATGAGTGTAATCCGCCCCGCAACCCGGCATGACGTTCCCGCAATCCTCCGGATGATCCACGAACTGGCGCACTACGAGAAGGAACCCGACGCCGTCCGGAACACACCGGAAATGCTGGAGCAGGCACTGTTCGGTGAGAACCCGCGGGTCTTCGCGGCCATCGCGGAAGACGCGGCGGGCACTATGCAGGGCTTTGCGCTGTGGTTCCTGAACTATTCCACATGGGAAGGCGTCCACGGGATCTACCTGGAGGACCTTTACGTCTCCCCGGACGCCCGGGGAGACGGGCACGGCAAGGCCCTGCTGCAGCACCTTGCCGCGATCGCCGTGGAGAACGGCTACGCACGCGTGGAATGGAGCGTACTGGACTGGAACGAGCCCTCCATCAACTTCTACCGGCGCCTGGGCGCCCGCCCCATGGACGGATGGTCCACTTTCCGGCTCACCGGCGAGGCGCTGGACCAGTTTGGAAACGCGGGCTCCCGCGGCTCCCTTTCCGCTCCTGCCCGTGGCTGACGTGCGCCGGGGAGCGGCCCCGGTCGCCGGGCATGAGGTCAGGGCCAGGCACGAATTCCGTGGCATGCGCACCCTGGAGCACTACTTCGAGGTCCCCCTGGACCACTCCGCGCCGCCCGGCGGTTCCGCGGAGACCATCACGGTTTTCGCCCGCGAGTACGTGTCAGCGGCGCACAGCGAGGAGGCTGCCGCCCAGCTTCCCTGGCTCCTCTTCCTGCAGGGCGGCCCGGGCGGGCGCGGCAACAGATGGGGGTCCCTGGGCGGCTGGAGCAAGGCCGCAGCGCAGGACTTCCGCATCCTGATGCTGGACCAGCGCGGCACCGGGCTCTCAACGCCCCTGGACCGCAGAACCCTGCCCGGCCGCGGGTCCGCTGCGGACCAGGCAGCCTATTTGGAGCACTTCAGGGCCGATTCGATCGTGGCAGATGCGGAACTGATCCGCGGTGCCCTCGAATCACCCGCCTGGACCATCTATGGCCAGAGCTACGGCGGCTTCTGCGCATTGACGTACCTGTCCTTCGCCCCCGAAGGACTGCGCGAAGTCCTCATCACCGGCGGCCTGGCACCTCTGACCGGAAGCGCTGATGACGTGTACCGGGCCACCTATCAGCGCGTGGCGGCACGGAACGACGAATACTTCGGCTGGTATCCGGAGGACCGGGACGCAGTGGAGCGGATTGCCCGCCACCTGCGCTGCACAACGGAGCTCCTGCCCGACGGCAGTCCCCTGACCGTGGAGCGGTTCCAGATGGCCGGCGCATTCCTGGGCGGCAACACGCGCGTGGACAGCCTGCATTACCTGCTGGAGGACGCGTTCGTGGACACCGCCGGCGGTCCCAGGCTTTCGGACGCCTTCCTGGAACAGTTCCTCCACAGCGTGGTGTCGCGCCGCTCCAATCCGCTGTATGCGCTGATGCATGAATCCATTTACGGCCAGGAGCAGGCAACCAACTGGTCAGCCTGGCGGATGCTCGGCGAAAACCCGTGGTTCAGGCCGGACGCGGAACCGCTGCTGCTGACCGGCGAAATGGTGTACCCGTGGTACTTCGAGCAGGACCCGGCCCTGCAGCCGCTGCGGGAGGTGGCTGACCTGCTGGCAGCCAAGCAGGACTGGAAACCGCTCTACGACCCGGAGGTCCTGGCTGCCAACACCGTCCCCGCGGCCGCTGCGGTCTATTCGGACGATATCTACGTGGACCGCGACCTTTCCCTCCGCACGGCAGCTTCGGTGCGCGGGCTGCAGGTTTGGGAGACTGCGGACTTCCATCATGACGGGATCGCCGACGACGGTGAGAGGATTTTCGCCCGCCTCCTCGGTATGGCGCGCTCAGGCGGCCGCTGAGCGCCGGCGTGACGTGCGGGTGACGACGGCGGCGGCCAGGACGGCCGCCCCGATGGCTCCACCGAGCAGGTTGAGGCCGAGGTAGCCGGCAAAGCCCAGGACCAGCCCGGACACGGCGCCTCCTACGGCGCCTGCGGCACCCATCAGCATGTCGGAGACGCCTTGCACAGCCACGCGGGCGTCCTGGCCCACGCTTTCGGCCAGCAGGGTGGATCCTGAAATCGTGGCCGCGGACCAGCCCATGCCAAGCAGCACCAGTCCTGCGGCCACCGCGCCGGTGGAGGACTGGCCGAACCCGGCAATGGCCACGGCAGCGATCAGCAGCGTGAAGCCGATGATGATCGTCTCTATCCTGCCTGCCCGGTCAGTCAGCCAGCCCATGACCGGGGAGAGTGCGAACATCCCGGCGATATGCAGCGAAATGGTAAAGCCGATGATGACCAGCACGTCCCCCTCCGCGATGTGGCCTGCATGGGGACCGGGTCCTTCCACCAGGTGCTGCAGGTGGAGCGGCGTCATGGACATGACGCCAACCATCACTGCGTGGGCCGCTACGACGCCGGTGACCGCCAGCAGTGCCGTCCGGGAGCCGCGGATGGCCCGCAGCCCACGGTCCAGCGATCCCCGGGAAGCCGCCCCGGTGGCCTGGGTCCTTGCCGGAAGGGCGCCCTCCGGGGCGGTGCCGGCGGAAGGGGCGGTGCCGGCGGGCGCGGTGGCGGTGGGCAGCGCTTCCCGGTCCCGTGGAATCGGCGAGACGTTGTTGGCCGCGGCAAGACTGCGTGCCAGCAGCAGCGGGTCCGGGCGAAGACCGGCGAACAGGAGCACGGCGGCGATGAGGAGCCCGGCCGCGGAGATCACGAACGGGCCCGCAATCGGCGGCAGGCCCAAGGCAGTTCCGACGGCCGTTCCGGGCTGGATCAGGTTGGGCCCGGCCACGGCGCCGACTGTGACCGCCCAGACCACGGTGGATAAGGCGCGCCCGCGGTGTTCGGCGGCAGCGAGGTCCACCGCGGCAAACCGTGCCTGGAGGCTCGCCGCCGTGCCGATGCCGATGCCTGCCGCTCCCAGGACCAACAGGATGAAGAGCCCGGAGACAACTGCCAGCACCATGAGGACGGCCCCCGCCAACGCCGCGGAGAGACCGGCCACCTGGCCCGCACGGCGGCCGCGCCGTTCGGCCAGCGATGCCAGCGGCAGTGCGGCGGCCGCTGCCCCGAGGGTCATTACTGTTGCCACGGAGCCAGCCCAGGCGCTGGAACCGGAGAGTTCCACGGCCAGGATGGAACCAATGGAGACGGTCGATCCGGTCCCGAGTCCACCAAACACCTGGGCCACGCTCAAGAGCAGTACGGTACGCCGCTGCACCTGGCGGGCACCCCGATCCATCACAAGCGTGCGGGCCATGATCCGAGCATAGTCCTG
>Ga0308175_100000929_pt1 | contig 19359 bp, 23 predicted proteins | sample PhyCR1_3_FD_203893 | JGI IMG/M metagenome (GOLD analysis project Ga0308175, IMG submission 203893) | Soil microbial communities from UC Gill Tract Community Farm, Albany, California, United States - DLSLS.C.R1 | ecosystem: Environmental > Terrestrial > Soil > Agricultural land | place: USA...
TGCCGATGAGTAAAGTTAATCTGTAGTCCTCAATATTTGATCTGACAGTACGGGGTTTTTGTTTATAGTAATTCTAGGGAAACGGATTGATTCTTCTCTTCTAAAGGTACATTCAATTGTTTTTGCAAGGCCAGCTCTTTGCTGTCAATAAATGTTTGCATGGGTGTTTTACCGTAGCAGTATCTCCCCGAGTGCGGTCGCTCATGATTATAATAGAGCAACCACTGATCAAGGTCGGTTTGCAGGTCTTCAAGCGTTTCGTACAATTTTTTTCTGAAGGCGACGGCATAAAATTCTTCCTGCATGGTACGATGCAGCCGTTCGCAGATGCCGTTACTCTGGGGATGCCTTACCTGGGTTTTCGAGTGTTCAATCCCTTCGATGTCCAAATAAAGTTCATACTCATGATGCTCCCGCTTCCCTTTATACTCAGTACCACGGTCGGTTAAAATGCGAAGCAACGGAAGTTCTTGCTCTTCAAAGAAAGGCAATACTTTATCATTGAGCAGATCAGCGGATGTAAGGGCATTCTTGCGGTCATAGACCTTGGCAAAAGCAACCCTGGTGTAAGTGTCAATAAAGGTTTGCTGGTAAATGCGGCCCACGCCTTTGATGTTGCCCACATAGTAGGTGTCCTGTGCGCCCAAATAACCTGGGTGTTCGGTTTCAATTTCTCCCAATGCTTCGCGTTTCTCCTGCTTGCGTTCTAAGGCCATCAGCTGGGCTTCGGTAAGAATGATGCCATCCTGCGCCACACGGGCTTCCAGGGCCTTTAAGCGTTTTTCAAAGACTTCCAGGTCATGACGCATCCACACGCTTCGTACACCGCCAGCCGAGATAAACAGCCCCTTCTTTCTGAGTTCGTTGCAAACCCTTTGCTGACCGAAAGCAGGATATTCAAAGGCAATTTTTACTACGGCTTCTTCCACTTCGGGATCAACGCGGTTCTTGAATATGGGTTTACTTCGAGAGATCTCCTGAAGAGCGGATTCTCCGCCTGTGTCGTACAATTGTTTGATGCGGTAAAAGCTGTCGCGGGAGTAGCCAAACAGTTTGCAGGCCTGGGAAACATTACCCAGCTTTTCTGCCAACTTCAACAGCCCAATCTTCGTTTTGATTAACTTAGATTCAGTGTTCATATCTGACAGTTTTGGGGTTAACAATCAAGTGTCGTTACTTAAAGTTAATCCCGACTGTCAGATTAAATATTAACTTCTACAATTTTTAAGAACTTGGCTATTGCTTCTAAATCTTTCAAAAATTGGTTCGAATTCTGTAATGCTTTCCCGAGAAAGATCTACGCTCTCATTAGTGACCCTTACCCTTTGACAATAATGGTTTCAGTCTGAATAGTAACTGCAACTCTTCCCTGTATTGGTTCGATAATTCTCCAATGTGGGGCACACGGAAATTTTAAAACCCTTATCAGACGTGAGTTTGGTGAGGGTTTTTCTTTTTAGGGGACATTATAGGGGACATTCGGCCTTATTATCAAACCAACCAAACTCAAGTTTTTATATCTTTATTTTTCAACACAAAACATGACTGCAAAAGAAACTCAGAAGCTTAGAGATGCATTTGATTCGATTCTGTAAATCGTCAGCGTAAAGTGTACCGGTAATAGCTTAATTTAAGAGAGGGTTTCCATTCATTCACCTCAAAAACAAACGACATGGAAACAAAACCTCAAAAGTCTTTGCAAGAGCAAAAGCAATCGCCGGAGAACTTTATCAAGGACATCCGTCTGCTAGGTGCTGCCGTTCTTTACCCGCTTAATAAAGGCTTCAATGACTTAGTATTGATATGGACGCAGCACCACCAATGCCTTGTCACTTTCGTACAGCACTGCGTACTTAGTCATCACGCTGATGTGGAAAGGCTCTAAAAGTATTGATGCAGGCTTCTTCCAGTTCCCGTCTTTGCTGTTTTAGTTCAATCTGCGTCAGGGCAAACCGTTAACAAGCAACCACGGTAAGCTTTGTACAAAACTCAAATTCTTTATTGCTTCCGAAGTAACTCGTCGTATTGCAGTAACTCAATCGGCTCTCTATCATTGCCGACGTGAAAGATGCGTGCATTTAAATCGAACATTTCTTTTAATTCTTGCTCTACCCTGGCTACCGGAAACCACGATTTAATTTCCAGTGCGCCATTGTAGTGATATTGACGTACATACTCAATTCGGTCGTATTGGGCCAAACGAAACGAATCATTGTGAAGACATATGCCTCGTAAAGGGGCTGAATAAAATGCGATTTCAAGGTTCGGGAAACATTCGTGGAAACGATCTTGAACTTCTTCAATCGTCATTCGATCATTGATGTGCAAAAACATGGTTTTGAATTTAAGCAACTTGTAAATGAAAACGCCATAGCGGCTTTGGTAGAATTTAAGCTCAATTAATGAGGCGGAATAAAAACTGGCAGGTCCGCCATCCGGGCGGTATCTATTGAAGCTGGATGGTCTTTATATGCGTTTACGACTTGTACAATTCTTTCCATCATTTTTTAAAAGTACCCGTCTGTGCCAGAAAAGGCCTGATGCTGGTTAGGATGAACACTGATTGCTGTCAACAGAACTCAGATCGTGATGCCTTTATTTTATCTTTCATCTTTGCAGCAGGATACATAATATGGTATTGAAAAAACAAACAGAAACAAGGTGGTTTATGGCCGTTGTCATCTTTTTATTCGTTTACTGCGGACTTCTGTTTTTCTTTCGTTCAGTATTGCTGAAACTTGAAACCGGCAACGGAAATATATTAAAGCCAGAACCGGGACAAATTGTGGCCGTCGGATTTCTCATTCTTGTTTACCATCTTTCTTATGTTGGCTTGTATGCTTTTTCTGCATTGGGGACCCCCCAAAAAGCTATAGCGTCTTTTTTAGCCGTTGTTATAAATCTTAGCCTTTTGTATGGATTCAAACTTTGGTTTGACGCCATTTCCGAAAACCCTTTTCTGGGTCTTCCTGACCGGAAGCTTCCCTGGTATGCCGAAGAGAAAACGAAGTTTCTTCTTGCTAACGGCCCTCTTCTTCTTTTTTTTATAACTGTATTTGCATTTCGTTTGATAGCAATCGTACAGCGTAGATTTTCCGAAGCCGGTACTGCTGCATAATTCTTGTGCGCCACTAAACAATAAACCTTTCACAAAAATTGCATGGTCAGTTTGCTGGCTTATACAAGATGCATAAACCGGCAAAGCAAATGCCTTTTATTTCTCGCTAGATCACCTGCCTGATTAACCTCATATCTATCGTTGATACTTGTCACAGAATTGTTAAAAAACCGAAAATAGTTTGCAGCCGATTTTAAATTAATTCATTAATGCAAACATCTTTCTTATGAGACAGTTTTTCAAAGCTCCTTACATCATCATAGTAATGTATGTATTAAGCATGGCCGTTATTGTTGCCTGCCGGCACGACGATCAACTTATCGAATCATCTACCGTTAGTGTTAAACGTGGAACTGCTGTATTGCTCCCCGGAAACATGACTACTGGTAACGCAAACGAATGGAAGCTTGACAAGGTTCACTCCAACGTTATGTGGCAATCACGCTACATGGGCGCTGCCGGTTTACTCACAGGCCGTTTCAACCAGTTTGGCATGGCAAAAGTAACCGATGACAAAGCCATCAATTACGTGACCACCGGCCAACCTCTCAAAGATGTGGATTGGGCGTTTTACGAAAACGATCCTTCCAAAACTTTCTTCAGCGGTTACGTACAAATAAACACATCCAACACCGGTGAACCGGCACGGGACAACGGATGCAACATCACCACGCTTGGCACAGTAGCCGTTGTGAGCGGAACGCAGAATTTAACGCCGACAAACCTAGCTAAAATCGAATCAACGAAAATCGAATTTGATCCTTCCAGCGCAGGATACCTGGTAACGCTGAACCTGACGTTCAAAGGCGGATTGGGCGAACCAAAAACAATCAGCATTCCCGGAAAGCTGACCTACGTTCCCCGCCAAACGGTTCAAATTGGTACCGCCGCAGGATATGATGTGTTCGGCCTGCAACTCCAATTCCAATTCAGCTGCCGCGACTTTGGTATTACCAGCACCAGCGTAGCCGACAAGATTGAGATTGAGTGCAACATGAATTTCAACAACAAATAGGCAATCATTAAAACCAAAAAACATGAAAGCACTATACATCTCCTTAAGCCTTGCGCTTTTGGTAGGATTGGGCGCAGGATTAACCGGCTGCTATAAAGACATCATCACGCAAGCAGACCCTGATGGTCCACCACTGGCGGTGAGCTTTAAGGATGACCTCGTGCCGATCTTTTCGAAAAACTGCGCTCTTTCGGGATGCCACGCCACCGGTGGCCACACGCCCGATCTGACAACGGATAACGCTTACAAGTCGCTGAACAACGGCATCTATGTAAACACCTTGATACCGAAGCAAAGCAAGATTTACGAAATGATCAACGGCGAAATGAGCACCTATATTCCCTCGCCACTTGACAAGAAGAAAGTTTACGACTGGATACGAAATGGAGCGCCCAACAATTAATGACGTTAAAATCAAAAGACATGAAACTGCAATTCATTCATAAGACAAATGTCAGCCGGGCTGCTCTCTTCTTTCTATCCATTTGTTTTGCTTGTTGCGTGCAAGCACAAACAGACAGCACGGCGGCACAAGGCAGCGAACCGGCGGCTGAAGCACCGGTAGCGCTAAAGCCCAAACCGGTAAAAAACACGTTTAACAGTGTTTGGATCATTGACAATCAAACGGTGATGGTGCCTGTAAAGAAGACTTTCGAAATGGACATCATGCACCGCTTTGGAACCGTTGGAAAAGGATACGAAAACTTCTGGGGTTTGTTTGCCCCGTCCAACATCCGTCTCGGCTTTAACTACTCGCCCCTCAACAAACTCTATGTTGGATTCGGCATCACGAAAGACAACATGCTGTGGGATTTCAACGCCAAGTATGCCATCATCAAGCAAACAAAAGGCCTTTATCCTGTGAGTGTGACGTATTATACTAATGCGGCGTATGATTCAAGAAAAGATCCGGATAACAGCCTGTTCCGAACAGCCGCTCTTAAAGAAAAAGGCGACTTTCTTGCAAAAACATTGGGTGCATCGCCGGACCGTTTTAAGTTCTTTCACCAGTTGATCATTGCCAGAAAGATCAACGATAAACTTTCGGTGCAGGTGGCGCCCAGCGTGACACATCAGAATGCTGTAAACGGTTACTATAAACGAGTTGACAGCGCCACGAAAGTTGTTGCAGGACAGATGAAGCACGACCATTTTGCGATTGCTTTCTCGGGACGTTACAAGTTGACAGCCGTGACAAACATCATTGTCAATTACGATCAGCCTCTTACCAAACACGTAGTGAACAACCCGGCGCCAAATATTTCGCTCGGCTTTGAGTTTACCACCAGCAACCACGCCTTTCAATTGTTCTTAGGGAACTACTCATTTTTGAATCCGGGACGGAACAGCCTCGAAAACAACAACAGTTACAAAGACGCCAATGGAAAATTTACAATCAAACAATTCCTGATTGGCTTTAACGTAACCAGGTTGTGGAACTACTGATCCAATACTAACTACCGCCATGAAGTCCTGAGTCAGCCGCTTGGGACTTCTCTTTTCGTGCTAAAACATCGCCGCTCATGCCAGTTTGTTTTGAAAAGAATTCTACTTACTTACTTCTATTGTTCGTTTTGGTATATGCTTGCAAACAGGTACCGCAAACGGTCCATGAACAGGCAACGGCACACATGAAAGAACAGCGTCCGTCAAAGCCCGGTTCGTCTTTTGAAGACACGCTTACAATCAACACTGAAGCAGCTGTTTTTTTTGAACCCGACAGCTTGCAGCTCCAAAAAATAAAAGCGGTAACTGACGTACGGGTTTTCAAAAGCAGTGAGCACGAATACTTTTATCAAATCAGAAATGCACACAGGTTTTTGAAGGCACACTGGAAAAACCTTAAAGTAATTAATGCAAAGAATATTCGCTTCTTGCTTTTTAAAAAAGCAGACAAGGCAACTACCATTATTGACCTTAACAAACAAGACCCTTGCGGGATGTTTGTTTTTGACTTACACCAAGCGCCATTGCTAATTGACATGATGAACATTGATACCGGAGTGCCTGATTATTTTTCTAATAAAAAGCAAATGCCATCGAAACATTGATCGGGTGCAAAGTCATTGCCCGCAGTGATGATTGTCATAGCAATGTCAAGGTCTCCTGAATAAGTTTGTTCCGCCTCTTTAGATAACACGATTTCTAAATCAAATTACCGTTTATGAAAAAGAATACCATTCTTTTAGCCGGATTAGCTGTTGTGCTGGCAAGTTTTACAGCGCTGCCAAACGATCCCTGGCCGGTTCCGGACAAATTCAACAAGATGCCCAATCCCCTTAAATCCGATGCAACGTCATTGGCCACGGGAAAAGAAATTTGGGCAAAAGACTGCCAGTCTTGTCACGGCAAATTGGGCAAGGGTGATGGTTCCAAAGCCGCTCAATTAAAAACCCTGCCCAATGACTTTACCAAAGCAGATGTACAGGGACAGAGCGATGGCGCTTTGTTTTATAAAACGAACGAAGGACGTGGAGACATGCCTTCTTTCAAAAAGAAAATCAGCGACCCGGAAGAAATCTGGTCTGTGGTTAATTACATCCGCACGTTCAAAAAATAATAGTTTGAACGCAGTTGCCTGTAATGCCGGACTTAAACCAAGTCCGGCATTTTTTTTCAAATGACAACAATCACCGGCACGGGTGACTAAGGTTGCAAAACCGGCTTCTTTACTCGCCTACTTTCACTAACATAATCAAACTATTTATGGGCACGCAAACTAAACCACTCTCCCGCAAAAAATTTCTTTCCTGGGGATTGGGCATCTCCTCGCTTCTGACTGTACCTGCATTTTTGCAGTCTTCCAATAAAAAAAAGGAAATAAAGACCGTGAAGATGCTAACGCAAGACGGCAAGCTCGTGACGGTTGATATAACGGCCATTCCCGACAAGAAAAAGAAAATTGCAGCCGAAGACATTCATACCTGGATTACTGAAAAAAAATCCACGCTCTAATCAAAACCATTGCAAATGAAAAAAGAACTTTCCAGGAGAGAACTTATTGCAACAGGCCTTTTGGCCGGTTTGGCGGTAAGCTGTAACAAAGCCGGTGTCTTCACACCCGAAGACAACTCGGTGTTGCCATCGGGTGAAAAAGTAAAACTTCTGTCTGTTGATGGAGACGTAATTGAAGTAGACAAAGCTTTTTTGAAACCGGTACCTGATTTACCAACCGTAAGCAACACCGCTGCTCGAATGGGAATTGCCGGTAAAAGCTTCGTAATGGTTATTGACCTGTCGCGTTGTAAAAACCTCAAGAAGTGCCAATCGGCCTGCAACCACATGCACCACATTCACCCGGGACAAAACTGGATCAAGGTGCACCCAATGCAAGAAGGCGAACACACCGCAAAATTCTGGCAACCCACTACGTGTATGCATTGCGATGAACCGCCGTGTACCAAGGTGTGTCCTGTTGATGCCACCTTCAAGCGAGAGGACGGCATCGTATTGATTGACGCGGACCGTTGCATCGGCTGCCGCTTTTGCATGGCTGCTTGTCCTTATTCCACAAGGGTATTTAACTGGGAAGAGCCAGGTGTAACCGAAGACATAAAAAATCTTTGCTACTCACCTGAAACCAGTGTGCCGCAAAAAATAGGCACGGTGGGCAAATGCGATTTCTGTCCCGACATGGTCCGTCACGGCGAATTACCGCATTGCGTGCAGGCTTGTCCGAACGGTGTATTCTTTTTTGGGGACATGAACGAAGACACCGTGACTAACGGTGCAGAAACGTTCCGCTTCAGCGAATTGGTACGCGACAAAGCGGGTTATCGCCTCATGGAAGACTTGGGCACCAAGCCCCGCGTTTACTACCTGCCGCCCGTCAATCGCAACTTCCCCTTTGAAGTGGGACTGGAAAACGAAAAACAAAAAAGTTAACTAAAACACTTTCCCGTGAATACGTCAACTGCTTTATCATCGCAACAAATCACCACAGACCTGCTGCCACAAAAGTTTGGCCGCCGCGGAATGATTTGGGTTTCTATTCTCCTTGCTTTTTGTTTGGTTGGAGCCTTTGCTTATTACCGCCAATTAACCCGTGGTCTTGCCGTCACCAATATGGGCGACTATGTTTCCTGGGGCATTTACATTTCCAACTTCGTGTTCTTTGTAGCCATTAGTCTTGTCGGTTCGCTCATCACAGCTGTGTTGCGCCTGGCTAACGTACACTGGAGCACACCGCTCACACGCATAGCCGAAATCATTGCGGTATCGGCCATTGTGTTTGCGTCCATTATCATCGTTGTTGACATGGGCCGCCCCGACAGGTTTTACAATCTTTTTCTCTACGGCCGCATTCAATCGCCCATCATGTGGGACGTGATTGTGATTACAACTTATTTTTTCATCTCGTTGTTGCTGCTCTACTTTCCCTTGTTGCCCGATTTAAAAATTCTACTGGCCAACAAAGCCACACAACCAAAATGGCTGACAAAGATGTACACCGTTTTGGGAACGTTTTGGCGGGGCACAGCACAACAAATCAGGATCAGCGACAAGGCCATCAACATTCTTTGTATTACCATCATACCCGTAGCCTTTTGCATTCATACCGTGACTTCTTGGTTGTTTGCTACCACTTATCGTCCCGGCTGGGATAGTACCAATTTCGGCGCTTATTTTATCTCCGGTGCTTTTCTGGTTGGCGCCGGCGCAGTGGTAGTAGCCATGTATGTTTTCCGCCGTTATTACAAGCTGGAAAAATACATAACCGAAATGCACTTTGAAAAAATGGGACGCATCGTTGTGATGCTTGCTTTGCTCTATCTCTACTTCAACGTGAACGAATACCTGGTGCCCGCTTTCAAAATGAAACGTACGGAAGACGAGCACCTGACAACGCTTTTTACAGGTGAGTATGCGCCGCTTTTCTGGTTTGCTATTTTAGTGGGCATGATATTGCCAATTTGCATTCTTGTGTTCAAAGCCGGACGCAAACCGTTGCCGATGTTTATTGCAGGAATCATGGTGGTGGTGGGTGCGTGGTTCAAACGCTACCTGATTGTAACGCCTACGCTGCTGCATCCCTTCCTGCCCATGCATGATGCACCGGCAACGTACCATCACTATTTCCCCAGTTGGGAAGAGTGGGCTATTGCGCTAGGTTCTCTTGCTGGCGCACTGCTGGTGATCACCTTCTTTGCCCGGGTATTTCCTATCATTCCTATTCAAGAAACAATTACCGAAGATGAAAAAGCTGCATAAACCAAAACCCGTTTGTCTTGCGCTTGCACTTGCATTTTGTACAATGCTTTTTGCCCAAGGAGAAAAGCCGGAGCTTTCCGTGAACCTGCGTTACTTTAACCAGAACGGTTCATTGCAATACCTGAAGGTGAAAACAATGGTAAAGGAAGATAACAAATTACAACCCGTAACAGGTGCAGTGCTGAATTTGTACCTCGACGAAGCAAGCGCTGATAACCTGATTGGCAAAGTGAAAACTGATGAAAAAGGAGAAGCCAAAAGCATTGTTCCGCCGTCGCTAAAAGACAAATGGGCAACGGCAACAAACCACAAGTTCATTGCCGTTTCAGAAAAAACAAAAAAGTTTGACGAAAGCACAACGGAACTGACAATTACAAAGGCCAAAATTGTGCTGGACACACTAAACGAAGACGGCACAAGAAAAGTAACCGCACAAGTACTTGCGTTTGACAGCAGCGGCTGGGCAGCGGAAAAAGGTGTGGAATTGAAAATTGGTGTACGTCGTCTTGGCGGTGATTTAAAAGTTGGTGAAGAAGAAACCTATACCACGGACTCCACGGGCGGCGCAAGCGGTGAGTTTAAACTCATAAATCTCCCTGCGATAGATGGCAAAAACAACATTGTGCTGGTGGCCAAAACAGAAGACAACGAACAATACGGCAATCTTTCTTTCGAGAAAACGGTTCCCTGGGGACAGTTCAAAAAAAGCGAAACAAATTTCGACAAACGTTCTTTGTGGGGAACAAGAAACAAGGCGCCGTACTGGCTTCTTCTCATAGCAGGCTCAATCATGGCGGGTGTGTGGGCCGTGATTGTTTACCTTATTTTCCAAATCAGAAAGATTAAAAAGATCGGCAAGGGAAAGCAGCCCCAAACGGCTTCGCCTCTGCCGCAGAAAAAAGAACAGACATTGACCAACGCATAAATCATGCTTTGATAGGTTGTCTTTAAAATTGCTTTAAGCATCGCCATCATGCTGCTGGAATATTTTAAATAACAGAGCTAACAGCGGCGAAATGACTTTGACAACTTTGCGCTGTCCTTGCTTTGCTTTCTTCGCAGTGAAATCTGCTTTCTTTATACCACCGTTCTGAATCCCGTTTGCCGGTGATGCGCAATTTTTATCTGGAACATTTCGGCCATGCGGCTGCCGCGCCATTTGGCTTCTTCTGCTTTTTCACCAACAAACAATTCGTCAACGGTTGCGTGAAAAATTTCCAGCCATTTTGCAAAATGCAAGTACTCTACCGGAAGGTTAGCATGCGGCGGAAACGGTGCGCCGAAATACGTGTGGTCGTCCAGCAAAACCGTCTGCCAAAAGCGGTACATTTTCTCCAAATGTTCGGGCCAGCGGTTGCCAATGCGTTCGTTGAAAATGCCTGCCAGGGTTTCATCTTCTCTTACTTTTCCGTAAAACGTATTGACCAGTTGTTTTACGTCATCGAGATTTAAAATATCGTGTTGCTGCATAAATTTTTTCAACTAAAATCAGAGGATGGCAAAAGCCGTTTCTTTTCTTTCCGCGTCTTCAACACGGGTTGGTTCAAGACTCGCCAAAATTGTTTCCACCCGCTCTTTTGCCTTTTGCAAGGAACAGTCGAAAGATAGGTTCTTGCCCGAAACAGGAGCGTCAAGATTTTGGTAATAAGAGATGCCCTGCAAAAGATTCTGGCAAAACCCTTCGTAATATTTTTTCTTTTTCGCGTCGGGCACGAGATCATTTCCTGTTTCTTCTTTCAGGTAATTGATGTACAAGTTCAGTTCGGCAATGAACATGTGCGGCCGGTTATCGTCTTCTATGATATTGGTGCGTCCGTAAATGTGGTCCGTCATGGTTTGCAAGGGAACCACTTTGGAAAAATGCGCAATGTTGGGGCCGGGGCAAACGGCCACTGCCTGCATGTTTTTCACGAGTGGTTTCTCGTAATTTATCGCCGCTGCATTGCTTAGACCAATGCACAAACATTCTTTGTCTAAAACATCTGTAAGTTGCTTTTGATATTCTGTTTCCGGCAATTCCATTGATTGCAATTGTGCAATTTTTAGTTTTTGATATTTGTACGAGGCCGTGCAGATGGGCTGCTCTGTGAATTCTGTATTAAACTCCAAATGCTTTTCGGTACACGGACTTCCCGGCTTTCCGTTTTGAATGCGCCGCAGCTTTTCTTTTTCCGAAGACGTGCCTTTGAGGTAATGAAAACGAACACCAAGGGGAGAGTTGCGGCTTAATACCACGTCTTCTTTTTTGGCTTTGCACAACAATTTCAACGTCGCGTCATCTACCGTCGTGGCTTCAGGAACCAATAAAAAAGGTGTGCCCCAGCCGGTGCTGTGTACACCGTAATGCGAACGGACAAAACGGTCTTCATCCGCGGTGCCAATGCCGCCCTGAACCGATAGTTTAATCGCCGGCGGAACGGCAGGAACTTTCGCGCCTTTTTTCATTAGGGCTGTTTTATACAAGTCAAAAACCGTGTCCGTCAACTCCTGCTTTCTTGTTTTAAATTCTTCCATGATGGGCCCCAGCAAATAGCCATCAGTGGCAAAGGCGTGGCCGCCGCAATTGAGTCCCGACTCCACCCGAAACTCACTCACCCAAATTCCTTTTTTTGCTAAGTATTTACTTTGAATCAGCGCCGAACGGTAATCGCTGACTTTAACGACGATCTTCTTTTTAAAGTCGCCGCTTTCATCCGCATCAAACTGATTGCACTTCTCCAGGTAATTGTACAGCCGCGGATTCATGCCCGCGGAAAAAATTACGGAAGAATTGGTAAGATCGCTTTTGGCATAAGCTCTCAAAGCCGCCACTGCGTCCGAACCATCTTCTATCAACTCGCCTTCTTTCGAAAAATTATTGCGGTCGGTTTTGGTCATGATGTTCACGTCAATGCTGCCCGGAGTAATCTGGGTTCGCAAATAAGCCTGAGCGTTTTCTCTTTCTGTTTTTTCTTTGATGCTCAACGTTTGTTGGTAGAGCTGCTTTAGTTTGTTATCCTCCGGCAGCATTTCAAAATATTTGGCGATCTCGGAGCCGGCTTCAAAAGCAGTGTTCCGCAGCTTTTCTACCTGTGCTTTCACAATTTTATTCAGCAGGTTCAAATAATCGGTGATCCGTTTTGCCCTGTAATCATCAACCTTTGTCGTAATGGGATGGTAAGCCTCGTTGATGAACGGATAATAATGGCTTCGCATCGTTTCAATCAACTGGTCCTCCACAATAGAAACGACCGAGGCAATGCCAAACCGGGCCACCTTCACCGGCGAATCAATGGTAAAGGCAAGACCCATCACGGGTATGTGAAAACTGTGTTGAGCTTTGTAATTCATTCTTTATTTTTTTAACGATTCTGGTTATCCAAACAAATACGCCATTCCGCTGATAACAGGCTTACACAGATCGGTCAGTTTCTTCGATTGAAAAATCTTTTCGGTAATGTCTCTTGCTTGCTTGTATTCGTGGTGAATGGGACAGGGATGCGTGGATGAGCAACGGCTCAATCCTAATCCGCAATTTTTAAAAATATTTTTTCCGTCAATGGCTTCTACAATATGGATCAGCGGTTGCTGCCGCTGCTCTGTTGAAAGATAAAAGCCGCCGGCCGGTCCTTTCAGGCTGTTGATGACGCCTTGCTTTACCAGCGTTTGCAATATCTTTCCAACCGTGTGCTCGCTGGCGCCGATGTATTCGGCAATTTCTTTTATGCCGGCTTTCTCGCCCTTTTCAACCTTTGTTGCCAAAAAAATAACGGCTTTTACCGCGGTTTTGCAGGTGTAGCTCAACATGATTAACGGCTTAAGAATTGTTGCCCCTGCTCGGATATTCGTTCCGAACTCCAGGGTGGATCAAACACAAGGTCAATGTCTATTGTGTAATCGGGAAAGGCTTGCTGCATGGCTTGTCCCGCGTTGCTGCGAATGCTGTCGCCCATCGGGCAAAACTGCGTGGTCAGCGTCATGGAAACGAAAACGATTTTGTTGCCTTCGTCAAAATCAATTTGATGAAGTAGGCCGAGGTCAACGATGTTTAAGCCGATTTCCGGATCAATTACATGATGCAGGGCCGCTAAAGCCTCGTCGCATTTCTTCGGGTTGTTGGTGATGACTTCGTTCATTTGATTAAAGGTTTGTGTCGCAGCATTTTTAAAATATTGACGTTGTACAAAGCCGCTGTGACAAATAATAAAACGCTTGCTATTTGCAAAACAATTGTGTTGCCCAGCAAAATTCCTGCAGTAAACAAACCAAATCCCGCCAGGTAAGCAAGACCCATTTTCTGAAATAGGCTTTCGCTGAAAAGGTCTTTCGGATTTGGCGTTTTTCCCAATCCGGCTTTGTTGTGATAAACTTTGTTCCAAACAATGAACGGAAGTGTTTTAAACGTCATGCCTAAAATGATGGCAGTTAGCCAGCCAAAGAAAACCGAAAAGCCATACGCAAGCACCAATTTTGTATTGGCAAAAGAAAACAACAGCAGCGCAATCATCGCCACCAAAAAAATGACGGGCAACAACATCATGGCTACGGAGAGCAAAGAAATTTTTACTTGCTCGTCCACTTGCTTGCGGATGCGATATTTGTAAGCCTCGCGGCAATAATTGGCAAACAGAAGCAAAGCCAGCGAAACAGCCGTAAGCGGCACGGTATAAAAAACAGAATCTACTGCGGAAAAGAAAAGAACGATAAAACTTATCAACGCACCGTTCACCAAAAAATAAATGAGCCAAAGCGTTTTCGCGTCATCGTATTTTGAAATGAGGAACATGGGAATCAGCCGCGAGCCAACGCCCATTACCAACAACAAAAACCAACCAACAAGCCCGATGTGTGCGTGAAGCGAAAGATAACGCACCGAGTCTTTCGGCAAGATGTTCTTTGTGAAATTAAACACAAGCAGCAAGCCTATAACCGTTGTTGCCAACAGCCATACCGATGCGGTAAAAACAAAAACGGCGTGTACGTTTTTGTTTTTACTTTTCAAAATACTTGCGGCCAGGTTTAGCACAAAGCAAACAACGGCTGCATTGATCAAGATAGCTCCCGCTTGTGCTATGCCGTTGAATTGAAATTGAAAAAAAGAATAAACAAGCAAGGGTATTCCAATGGCTGCCAGCACGAAAGCAGCATAAGCCAGTGCGTTGCTGAACAGTTTTGCTTCAATAAGAACAGGAACCAGTTGATGGCTGGCGCCCAAAATAATCATGGTGCCCCAACCGAGTGCCATCGTGTGTGTGATGGCCAATGTGCGTGGCTGAAAATAATGTTGCGTGAAAGCGTTGTCGGAAAGAAACAACAAAACGGTTGCCGCCAAAAACGACAGGCCCGCGTACACGTAAAACGGGATCACCACTTTGTGCGTGGTGTTTTGTACAAGGTTGTTATTTGTGTTGACGACCATTTAGTTTTTAAAAATGAGGAGGTGCACTTCTCCGTCTTGTATTTCTTTTATCCGGTAATCAAAACCGCGTTGTGCCAGTTCGGGCAAAAGAAAAACGGGAATGCGTTTGTGATAAACGTACAAAGCGGTGTCGTTTTCCAATCGGTCCAGTGCGTCCAAAATGGTGAGCATTGGTTGCGGCATTTCCAGGTGGCGAACGTCTATCTTCTGAATCTTGTCACCGAAATTTTTCAGCACGTTGTCCCAATCGCTTGCCGCTGGTTGTGCTGCTTCAATTTCATCCGGATTGCTCTTTCCTTTTTTATGAAAGTAGGTTTCGATCAAATTGTTGTTAACGGCATCCACATAACTTTCAAAACCTTTCTTCTCCAACAGACGTATCAACGGCGTTGGTTCGAATGTGTTGATGATCTTTAACACTTCTCCGAGTTTAACGCTCTTTACTTTTTCCATGATGATGTTGAGCGGATCGCTGCCCGAAGAAATAACGGGCCGAATATCCAGTTCAATCACTTGCTCTTTTTTAAGCAAAGCGATGAAAGAAGGAACCGGTTTTTTTGCTTCATCAGCCGTTTGGGTTTTCCGGTCAATTTCAAAACCCAAAGGCTCAAGCTTTTTGAAGAAATCGTCCACACTGCAACCGCCCAATTTCGATGCTTCGGCCAAGGTTGTTCTACCGGCCATAAGCTTGCGCAGCAAAGGATTTCGCAGCTTTTCAAACTTGGGGCTGATGCTGACGATGGCTTCCAAAGCGTTTGCGTTTTGCTTTAATATGGGAGCGATTTTGGTATCGGCGTTTATGGTCATGTTCAAGGTATTGGACAAAGGATTGTTTGTCGAAAACGTTTTGCAAAGGCAAACAGGCCTTGTTGAAAGAACAAGACCTGCGGCCTTTTTCACATGGTTTTTAGGATCTTAATTCTTTATCCAGCTTCAATGCTTTTGGAAAAAGAAGATTGTTCTCCAAATGAATGTGCTGGTGAAGATCTTCGTCGAGGTCTTTTAATTTTTTGTAGAGGAACTGGTAACTGTTGCATGCATCTGCGGGGGGATTATAATTGTTGGAGAGCTTTTGCATTTCATCCAAAATATCGCCTGCGGCTTCGTGGTCCACTTCCATGATGCGGATTGGGTCGGTGAGCGAAGGCTGGCTGTTGAGCGCTTCAAAATTTCCGGTGCGCTTCGCCTGAACTAACGCTTTAATGAAAGGAAACACCACTTTCTCTTCGCGCAGGAAATGCGTGTCGAGTTCCTGCACCAATTGTCCAAACAGTGAATACATGTACTTTAGCTCGGGATGATTGTCGCCGTGATGCTGCGTTACTTTCGTGATCAAACCTTTGAGTACCGGTAGCTCGTTGTAGTAGTAAAGATGATGCTGGTTGTAAATGTAGTCGGCCAGAAAATCAAGTTGCCAGCGGTTGTAATCGTTGGCCGAAGAAACGGGCTGCGCAGGGTTCTCCAGTTCGGCTTCCACGATCTCCACATCCAGACCTTTTTCTTCGCAAACCTGCTTCAATGATTTTTTTCCGCCGCAGCAAAAATCAATGCCGTATTTTTTAAACACTTCGGCTTTGCGAATGTCTTTGGCAGCGATTTCGCCAACGGTTTCGCCGTTTTGCAGGTCGTTCTTTTTAATTTGAACACGCCACCACTGCGGGCCTTGTTCAATGTATGACCAGGTAAAAATATTTCCTCTCTCGCCCAGCAGTTGATAGTACAAAGGCTTTGGATCGTGGTCGTTTAAAATTTCAAAGGCTTCCCCTTCTTTTAAGGCATCAAAATGTTTGAAGATGGTGGGATGCTTCAGGCGCGGCTCAATGAGCGTTACGTTTAAAACGAAGAGATCCGTTTGAGATTCTTCCTTTTTTTCGTTCACCGCCTGAACCGGTTTTGTTTCTCCGGCGGTTTTTTTAATTTCCACTTTCCAAACTTCCGGGCCGTCTTCTACTTTTTTCCATTCAAAGATTTCTCCTTTCTCGGCTTTCATCTCGTAATACAGCGGAATGGGATCGTGATCGTTTATCAACAAAAAAGCCTCGCCGCTTTTTAGGTCGTCAAATTTCTTTAAGATGGTGGGATGCTTCAAGGCTGGTTGCAGTGAGGGAACAAATAAACTCTCCATGGTTAAAATCATTTAAAGAATAAAAGTATTTGAATGCTTTTATTCAAAACCTGATTTTAATCAGATGGAATCTTTTTTCACTTTTTCGTTCGGAAGAGAATTGTGTGAAGCTGCGGTTTAATCGGCAACAAACACACCGGCCGCACCCATTTCGGCATTGGCAAAGGAGTGGTCAACGAAGGTATACCGCCCCTTTTCGGGTAGAACAAATTCCATGATGGCGCCCTGCGCAGGGCCAACCAACACTGCCTGCATGCCCACAAATTGGTTGGCAGGATTGCCTTCCAGCCAGACCTTTTCCAAAATGGTCCCGATAATGTGAAAGCTGGAAATGTTGTTGGGGCCAACGTTCAAAAAATAAAGCCGGATGCGTTCGCCTGCTTTTACGTGAATGGGTTTAATGATGTATTGCCCAACCTTGCCGTTGAAGGCCATAAAATTGGGGCTCTTTTTTAACGCTATTGACGTGTCAGGAGCGTATCTGTCGCCCTGTTGTTTTAAATAATATTCGTTTTGAACAATGGCAAATTCACGATCAACTTTTCCGGGAAAGCCGCCGCTCGGTTCAACGATGACCATGCCCACCATGCCGGAAATCATGTGCAGCAAAACCATGGGCGTGCCGCAGTGGTACATAAAGACGCCGGGATAATTGGCCGTCCAGGTGAAGTGAATGGTTTCGCCCGGCGAAATGCTCCGGTACTTGTCTTCAGGGTTAACCATGGCCGCGTGAAAGTCTATTGAATGTGGCATAGGCTGCATGTTCATCGCCATGTTCATTCCTTTCATTGAGGAATCATTCGAGCGGTCGGTCATGGAAAATTTTACCGTTTGTCCAACCTTCACTCTCAAGATGGGGCCTGGCAATGAATCGCCAAAAAGCCATCCGGTAAAAGCGATGCCTTTTTTTACTTCAAAGAGTCTGTGGTCAACGTCAATCTTTACCTCCACAGTATCGCCGTTCTGTAAGGCCGGAACGTTGGGTGCATAGGCGAGCGGGCCTTTCTGTGTTTCCGTGTTTGCGGTGGTTGTGACAATTGCTTTTGGCGAACCCAGGACTTTTTTCGAATCGCTTTCGTTGCCGTTTTGCTTGCAGGAAAAAAACAAAAAGCTTGCACAGCTTAAAACTGTTAGAATACGCATGTTCGATTTTGCATAAAATTTATGCCATTGAACAGTTGCGCCTTAAAGAAGACGTGGTAAGACAAGCAATCTTTTAGAAAAGCAAAAGCCGGCTTACGCATGAAAACCGGCTTCAACAAAAAATACAGGCAAAAGAAAGACAGTAAAGTTCAGCGCAGCAAAAGCGAGGGACGGTTTTGCAGTTGCTTGCGCAGGTGCGAAAGTCCGTAGCGCATTCGTCCGAGTGAGGTGTTAACGCTGGTGTTCATCAGCGCAGCAATTTCTTTAAAGCTTAATTCTTCAAAGTAGCGGTAGTAAACCACTTTTTTCTGGTCTTCGGGCAGACGGTTGATGAAAACATTCAGGTGGCGTTGCTGTTGCTTTTCAATGAGAGTCGTTTCGGCGGTGCAAAACGTAGTAGTGCAAAAAAGCTTGTCGCTGAAAACCTGTTGCGACGCGTTTACCCGCGGACCTTTTCGCAAATAATCCATGCACAGATTGCGGGCAATGCGCAAAGCCCAAGGCAAAAACTTTCCCTGCTCGTTGTACTTTCCGCGTTTGAGCGATGTGTAAATTTTCAGAAAAGCATCTTGCGTCAGGTCTTCGGTTTCGAGCCTGTCTTTTATGTAATGCAGAATCACGTTGCGCACATCATCTTTGTAACGGGCAAACAAAACTTCAAAAGCTTTTTCGCAGCCCTGGCTAAAAGATTGAATGAGTTCGTTGTCGGTCAAGCTTGCTAATCTTCTCATGGTACTTTTGCGTTTAAATAAAAAAGAAGATGCCGCCGCCGAAGTCTCCGTTGGGTTAAACGGTTATAAATTTTTTAGATTGGAAATTTCTTAACAGAACGCTATTTGCGCAAGTTCCATTGCTAACAAGAGGGTTGTTGCCGATGGAAAAAACCTTATCACCTTCATAGCAAAAGAGCATATACAATATAAAGACCTTGTTCCCTTATTCCGATGCGTCGTTGCGCTAGTAATGAGGGAATAAGATTGATGATTCAATGCCCAAAGCGCTACGAAGGTGATAAGGTTGAATTACTCTGACATACAAATTCCATCCTTTCGCTGCGTCGGTACAGTAGCAGAATTAAATAACGCCGTCAATCGAGAACCTGCCGAACAAAACAAAGCGGACGACGGCCAGCAGCAAATCGGCCGTAAAAAGAAGATTGTCTTTCATCGGTTTTTGTTTTAGAATGATTTTTCTAAAGTTTTATCCGTGCGCCGGTTTCCACACTCAAAAAGTTTTGATAGGATTTGACCGGTGTTTCCTTGTTGATGGGTGTTAAGGCAAATCTTGCGTTGGGTCTTATGCCAATCGAAAGTTTTTTGCCCAGGCCGTATTCGATGCCTAAGCCAAGA
>Ga0308175_100000930_pt1 | contig 19336 bp, 16 predicted proteins | sample PhyCR1_3_FD_203893 | JGI IMG/M metagenome (GOLD analysis project Ga0308175, IMG submission 203893) | Soil microbial communities from UC Gill Tract Community Farm, Albany, California, United States - DLSLS.C.R1 | ecosystem: Environmental > Terrestrial > Soil > Agricultural land | place: USA...
GCGCTCGACCAGGTGCTCGGCGCGCTCGGCGGCGTCGCGCGCACGGCGATGGTCGACGGCCGGGTGTTCTCGGGCGAGAACGCCGCGATCACCGCCGCGGAGCAGCGCGCGGCGCAGATGACCAAGGAGCACAACGACGTCGACGCCCGCAAGCTCGAGGAGAACTCCCGGTTCGCCGACATCGAGCGCGAGCGCAACGCCAAGCTCGCCGAGGCCGAGCGCATGGTCGACGAGGCCCAGAAGGAGCTCGCCCAGCTCGAGGCCCAGCGCCGCGGGCTGCGCGACAAGCGCAAGGAGCTCGAGCGCCGCCAGAAGGCCTACCTGAAGGCGGCCGAGGACGGAGACCGCCAGACCGGCAACGTGGAGCTCGGCGATGCCCGGCAGGAGCTGCGGCGCGCCGCGGAGCAGCACCGCCGCGAGGCCGCCGCGCTCGAGCCGGAGCGCCAGGAGATCGATCGCCGGGTGGCGTCGCTCGAGCGCCCGATCAGCGAGGTGACCGCCAAGCTCGACGCGGCCAAGGCCGAGCTCGACGCCGCCAAGCGCAGCCTCAGCGACGCCCGCGAGGGCCACACCCACCGGCTCGCCGAGCTCGACGCCGAGCAGAAGCGCAAGGCCCGCGAGATCGCCCAGGCCGAGGCCGAGATCGCCCGCCGGCTCGTCACGCTCGGCACGCTCGTCAACCTGAACCGGGTCGAGGATCCCCAGTTCGCCGAGCTCTACCAGCGGATCGACCGGCTGCGCGGCGCGATCACGGCGCGAACCACCGAGATCGAGAAGCTGTCGGCGGAGCGCGAGGCGTATGATCGCGGCAACCTGGTGCGCGGCCTCGCCGCGATCGGCGGCGCGATCCTCGTGTTCATCGCGCTGATCGTGATCCTGCGCGCCCTCCTGCGCTGACCGTGAGGCCGCGCTGAGCCAGCGGGAGCGGGCCGGTCGGAGGTGGAGTCGGAGGTGGAGGTGATGCGAACAGGCCGGCCTGGCGGCTCCCTGCGTGATAGTGTACGTGGTCGCCGGTGCCCAAGGTCCTGGTCTCGAACAACTCCGAGCTGTTGCGGCACTTCACGGCGCCGCCGTTCCAGCGGCTCGATCTGCAGCTGCTGGTCGCGACGACCGTCGACGAGGCGCTCGCCCTGGTTCGCAAGGAAGACCCCGTGCTGGTCGTGATCGACAGCGAGCCGAACGGGTTCGAGGCCGTGCGGGCGATCAAGGCGCACAAGCCGGCGATCCGCGTCATCCTGGTGGCCGGCAAGCAGCTGTCGGGCGGCCAGATGCGCCAGGTCTCGGCGTGCGGCTGCGACGAGCTCCTGATCGCGCCGATGACCGCGGACGAGCTCCACGACGCCGTCGCGATCCAGCTCGGCGAGCCGCGGCTCGGCGGCGAGGCGTTCTCGGTCGCGGTCGAGCTCGCCGGCAAGCAGGTCGCCGCCACGGTGTCGAACCTGTCGATCGACGGCGTGCGGCTGGTCGTCGAGGAGCCGGTGGCCGAGGGCCAGCTGCTCGAGATCGCGATCGCCCCCGAGGGCGAGCCGGCGGCCCGCGTCCGCGGCACGGCGGTGTGGGCGCAGCCGCGCGAGGGCAAGACCGTCGTCGGCGTCGCGTTCGACAAGCCCGATGACCGCGCGCGCGCGGTGCTCGCCAAGCTCACCCAGTGGCAGGTCGTCAAGGACGGCGAGCGGATCCGCGTGGTCCTGCGCGGCGACTTCACGGAGGCCACGCGGTTCGACGAGCTCCTGCCGGCGATGGTCGGGCGCGTCGTGTTCGACACCGCCCAGGTGACGTACATGAACTCGCTCGGCGTGCGGGCGTGGTGCGAGTTCCTGCGCCAGGCGCGCATCCAGGGCTACGAGTTCCACGCCTGCTCGGTGCCGTTCATCCTCCAGGCGTCGATGGTGCGCGACGTGATCGGTCGCGGCACGGTGACCTCGTTCTTCGCGCCGTTCCACTGCATCGGCTGCGATCACCAGGAGGAGCGGCTGATCCAGACCGCGGCGCTCCTGGCGGCCAGCCTGGAGCCGCCGACCTTCAAGTGTCCGAACTGCGGCGGAGCGCTCGAGTTCGACGACCTGCCGGAGCGCTACTTCGCGTTCCTCGCGGACGATCCGGACTGAGCCCCACGGACGCGCTACGATCGGGCTCCCCATGCGCAAGCTCTTCTTGCGGTCGTTCGCGATCGCATTCGTGGCCTTTGCGCTCCTGTTCGGCCTCGAGTTCTTCCTCGAGTGGCGGCGCGCCGGCTCGCCGGGCGCCGGCGACATGAGCTGGGCCGACGTCAACAACGCCAAGCTGGTCGACATCCTGTCGCCGATGGCGCGCGCCTACAACAACGTCCTCGCGATGCTGATCGCGACGATCGGCCTGGCGATCCCGCTCACGGCGAACATGCACACGCCGAAGCTGATCGAGATGTTCCTCCGCGACCGGATCAACCGCTACGTGCTGTCGTTCATGGCGTTCGGCGCCGCCCACGTCCTGTGGGTCGACTACCTGATCGGCCCCAGGTTCGCGCCGACCTGGGCGATCGCGATCGCCGTGTACACCGCGATGATCGGGTGGGCGATCCTGATCCCGTACTTCTTCTACGTCGTGCGGTTCGTCGATCCGTCGCGCCTCCTGATCCGGCTGCGCGACGACGCGATGGACATCGTCCACAAGGTCGCCGATCGCGCCCGCGATCCGATGGACGCGCAGACCGAGCTGGCGGTGCGGGTCGGCCAGATCGGCACGATCATCATCAAGTCGCTCGATCGCAACGATCGCGACGTCGCCGCCGAGGGCGCGTGGGCGATCAAGGTCCTGCTCGACGACTACGACAAGCACAAGTCGCGGATGCCCAAGGAGTGGTTCGTCGTCGATCGCGCCGACTTCGTCGGGCTGTCCGACGAGGCGCTCGAGATGCTGTCCGAGAGCAAGACGTGGTTCGAGATGAAGTGCCTCTCGCAGCTCGAGCACGGCTTTCTGCGCGCGCTCCACGGCGCGAGCGACACGGTCTCGACGTTCTCCGACGCGACCCGCGTGATCGCGTCCCGCGCCGACCTGCACCACGACGAGCAGGCGCTGCGCCTCGTGATCCGGTTCTTCAACAACTACCTGCGCGAGGCGATCAAGGCCCGCAACCTGCGCGCGGTGTACGACGTGTTCCACCAGTACCGCCGGCTCGGCCGCGAGCTGGTCGATCGGCCCGAGCTCCTGCGCGAGATCGGCAAGCACTTCGCCTACTACGCCGTCATGGCCAGGACCTACGGCATGGTGTTCGCGCCGCAGCTCGCGATCTTCGATCTCGGCTACGTCACGCGCCGCGCGTTCGAGCGCGCGTCCCCGGCGGGCGCCGCGCTGCTCGGCGAGGTGCTCTCGCTGCCGCACCGCACGGGAACCGACGTCCACTCGATGGCGGTCAAGGCCAAGCTCATCCTCGGCGGGTTCTTCGTCGCCAACAAGCTCGACGCCGAGGCCGAGCTGGTCCGCAAGAACCTCGCCGACGTCGAGGGCCTCGAGATCGAGCGCGCCGAGGCGGAGCTGCTCGCCGCCGATCGCTCGTTCTTCGAGGTCACCGATCGCCAGCTGAACCTCGAGTTCGTCCCGCCCGAGCGCCGCGAGCCGCTGCGCCGGTTCTGCCTGTCGCTCCAGCCCTGACGCGCCCGTCGCGCCTAGACCTTATCTCCTCCCATCTCGCAGCGGATCTGCCCCGATGCGTAGCTCCTGGAGAACGCGCACACGCTTGCTTGCGACGCGGGTCTGGGCCCGTCGCTCGTCCGTCGACGACCGTATTGCTACCCACGGTCCGTGCCATCTCCACGACCGACCGGCGCACGACCTCCCGGCCGTGCAATTGATCTCGCGCCGAACCCAGCCCGCGTCGCTGCGCGGCGCGTTGCCGTCCTCGTGGGACCCAGATGGTTCCCCTCTTCAAGGAGTTGGGTCAGGGCGGCGGCACCACGGCGCCCGAGCCATGGTGCGTGGCCCGATCGGGATCGACCTTCAGCGAGCCGGTCGACGACGACCACAGGACGTAGGCGATCACGAGGAGCCCGGCGAGCGCGATGATCAGCAGCGCCCCGAACGGCACGCGATCGCCCAGCGTCTTGCGCGCGAAGAACCGGCCGGCGCTGCGCTGGTGGATCGTGTCGGCGACGCCCTCGGCGAAGCTCGATGGCGCGTGCGCCTTGCGCAGCCCCGAGAGGTACTTGCGGGTCTCGGTCAGCTCGGCGTGCGCGCGCTGCCAGGTCGGGTCCCCGGCGATCTTGCTCGCGACGTCGGCACGCTCGGCGCCGGTGAGGGCGCCGTCGAGGTAGTCGGAGACCTTGGCGAGGATGGCCTCGTCGATCTCGTCCTCGTCACGCTCGGCGCGCTCGGCGGGGCTCGGCGGTGGTTCGGCGGTCACGGAAGCCTCCAGCGTAGCTCACACATGGCGTTGCAACCTCTTGCGCAAGACCAGGCGCGCGCGATGCAGCCGCGACTTCACGGTGCCGTCGGGGAGCCCGGTGATCTCGCAGATCTCCTCGATCGAGAGATCCTCGACGTCGCGCAGCACGACCACGACGCGCTGATCGTCGTCGAGGTTGGCGATCGCCTCCTGGAGCAGCACCTCGAGCTGGGCGCCCTCGAGCGCACGGTCGGGCGGCACGTGGCGCAGCGGGGCACCCGACGCGCCGTTGGTCTCGTGCGAGGTCTCGTCGAGCTCGTCGCGGTCGCGCTCGTGGCGGCGCGCGAGGTACTTGATCCGGTTCTTGCAGTGGTTGACGGTGACGCGGTAGAGCCAGGTCGAGAACTTCGACTCCTCGCGGAACGTCTCGATCGTCTTGAACACCGTGATGAAGACCTCCTGCGCGACGTCTTCGGCCTCGGCGCGGTTGCCGAGCATCCGGTACGTGATGTTGAACACGCGATCGCGATGGTTCTCGATCAGCTCGCGGAACGCCCGCTCGTCGCGGTCGCGCAGGCGCCGCAATAGCGTTCGCTCGAGCTCAGACATGTGTTGCGAGCATACTCGTCCTGTCGGTCTGACACCGGGATCCTGCGTGAGTTTCTGACATTTAACCCTTGTAGTTCCAGGTGGTTGGCTCCCAACCGGTTTTCCGGGTGGCAATCGCAAACCGTGAGGAGTAGCTTCGGACTTGCCACGGTTCACAGGTCTTGGTCCGGTGCTCAGTGGGAGTTTGAAGCAGCATTTCTTCGTTCTGAAACCCCCGCTTTGGAGCACCATGGCCCCCTCTGGGCGGGAAAATCGTCACTTGGGCCAGATCGAGCAAGCGATGAACACTCGTCTGTATGTTGGAAATCTTTCGTTCAATACCAATGCTGATGGCGTCCGTACTGCGTTCCAGGAGTTCGGAACGGTAAGTGATGTCCACCTGGTCTCGGACCGCGAGACCGGTCGCTCCCGCGGCTTCGCGTTCGTGACCATGGGCACTCCCGAAGAAGCCGCCAAGGCGATCGAGGGCATGGACGGCCGCACCCTGGACGGCCGCCCGCTCCGCGTGAACGAAGCCGAACAGCGCCAGCAGCGCGGCGGCGGCGGTGGTGGTGGTGGCGGCGGCTTCCGTGGCGGCGGTGGTGGCGGCGGCTACGGTGGCGGTGGCGGTGACCGTGGCGGCGGTGGCCGTGGCGGCGGTGGTGGCTATGGTGGCGGTGGCGGCGGCGGCGACTACGGCGGTGGCGGCGGCGGCGGCGGCGACTACGGCGACGGCGGTGGTCGTCGCGGTGGCCGCGGTGGTCGTGGCGGCGGTCGTGGTGGCGATCGCTGGTAACGTGAGGTCACTGATCGGCGGGTGACCCTGGATATGCGCGGCCGTCGTGGCCGCGTTTTTTTTGCGACACGATGACGATTCGCCCGGCGCGAACGTGCCAGATCGGCACGCGCGCTGGGTTTCTTGCGCATCGCCGGGAATCACGCCAAGACTTCCGGCATGCGCTCGTTCGCCCGCGGGGTCCTCGGCGTGCTCGGTATGCTCTGGCTCGCCGCTCTCCCCGGTCGGGCGCGCGCTGATAGCGACTCGCTGACTGACCTCCTGGGCCCGCGCGAGATCGCGGTCGGTGAGGCGATGCGCGGTGGGGCCACCGGGCAGACCGGCGCGGCCCAGAACCCGAGCGGCGTGTCGCTCAACCGTGAGCTCGTGTTCGAGGGCGGCTACGGCTATCGGTCGAGCGATTCGGCGTCGCTGATCGGGGTGTCCGCGTGCGACTCGACCAACGCGGTGCCGGGGTGTTTCTTCTATAATTACGCAGGTGTAAACCCGGAAATGGGGGGCGAGACCGTGCACCGCTCGACGCACGTCGCCGGCACGGCGCTGTCCCGCATGCTCGTCCCCCGCATCCTCGTCGGCGCCACCACGAAGTACTATCACTTCACGTCCAGCGCACCGGCCGAGTCGAACGCCAGCGGCTTCACGTTCGATCTGGGCATGACGGTGCGGGTGACCCAGATCATCAACCTGGGCGTCTCGGCGCAGAACTTGTGGGCGACGACGAGCTCGCCCGAGTTTCCCCGTGCGATCGGGGGTGGGCTCTACGCTCGTCCGGTGCCGATGCTCGGGCTGGGCTTCGACGCGCGGTGGCGGCTCGATGGCGCCGATCACCGCGCGCGCTACGGCGGGGGCGCCGAGCTGTTCTTGAGCGGCAGCGGGAGCCAGAGCGGCTACCCGATCCGGGTCGGCGCGCTCCACGACGACGGGCTCGGCGGGACCTACCTCTCGGCGGGCCTGGGCTTCGCGAGCGCCACGTGGGGCATCGACGTCGCCGGCCGCCACGAGGTCAAGGGCGGCAGCGAGGACCTGATCATCGCGAGCATGCGGTTCTACGGGCCGCGCCTCCCGGCGCCCGCGGTCGACTGAGCGGATGCGAGGTTCACCGAGCGCGCACCCGAGCCGCTTCGGCGGGATCGATAGTAGATTGCCATGGCCATGGCCAAACCCGCCTCGCCGCTCGCCGACGCCGCCACTGCGTTCGATGATGAACTCGCCGCGTACGCGCGGCTCGGCGAGCTGTTCTTGAAGACGCCGCTGTCGAGCGTCAAGCACCTCGAGCGCGCGAACACCACGCTGGGCGAGATCGCCGCGTCCGAGGAGCGCCTGCAGGCCGCCGGTCAGCGGATGGTGCAGGCGCTGGCCGCGGCGCGCGCACAGCAGGAGCAGCTCGCCAACGAGGTCGTCGCGCATGTCCCGGCGGTCCAGGCGAAGAACCGGCAGCTCGGCGAGCTCATGGCCGAGCTGACCGCCGTGGCCGGCGAGGTCGGCGGCCTCAACAGCGTGATCGCCGGACATCGCGAGAACGGCGACTCCACCAGGCCCCCGGGGATCGAGGCCGCCCGCGACGTTTCGGCCGCGGTGTTCGCGCTCTCCGAGCGCGCGGAGCGGCTCGCCGCCACCGCCCGCGACGCCGAGTTCGAGGAGCTCGCGACCCAGGCGCACGCCCTGCACCAGCGCCTGCAAGCGATCGGCAAGAAGCTGCAGAAGGCCGGCGGCACCGAGTAGACAGGTGACCGGGTAGTGCACGCGCCACCGTTCACCGGAGGTGGAATCTGACGGTGCGGGTGGACGCCGGGTACGGCGCGCTCGTCCGATGCTGCAAATTTGCCCTGCTCGGCTGCCGGAATATCGTTGATCGCATCGCCTGTCCGTAGAGAACGGTTATTCTCCGAACGGGCGTTTGGGAGAGAGCTATGCGAAACGGACATCACCGACATCAGGCAGGGCGGAGGGTGGCTCGTGAACCGTCGACTCGGCGCTTCACCAGGCCGGTCATCGTCGTCGATGAACCAGGGGAGACCGTCCCGCAAGCCTCCCAGATCGCCGATGACCTGCGGGCCGATGTGCCCGCGGCACGAATCGCGATCTGCGATGCATGGGATGACGTGGACACCCAGCCCGACGTGTTTGCGTGCCTGTTCGATCGCTCCGACAGCGATGAGGTACCGACCCTCACGATGCGACGGCCCAGGCCACTGCCCGAGCTGAGCCCCATCGAGGGGAGTCTGGAGCCGGCCGAGGTAGGCCTGGCAGAGGTGAGCCTGGTGATCGACGAGCACGCCGGTGACGACGTGAACACCTCGGCGCGTCGGCCCGCCAAGCTCATCTCCTAGGCGACGCAGGGTCGCGTCTGGGGGCGCGTCGGTTCGCGGCTAGCCCAGTCGGCCTACCGGCTTGTGGTCGCTGCGGCCACGCACCAGGTGCACGATCACGCTCGCGATGGCGAGCACCAAGAGCACATGGATCGCGGCCGATGCCACGTGGAACACGGTGAAGCCCAGCAGCCAGGCGACCGCGAAGATGACGGCGAGGATGAGGATCATGGTTTCACTCCTGCGGTGACAGTGTGCAACTCACCTGCCAGCCCGTTCCGTCATCAAAGAAGGCGTCGGAGACGAGCGCGGCAATGCTGCCAGCGCCTGGTTGTCGAGCGCGGGTGCACACGGAGCGCGGATCCGCGCGGGAGGGATGAACGCGGCCGCACGCTCGTGATTTCTCCGGTGCGCCCTCGCTCGATCGACGCGCCGCGGTGCTGTGCAACCGGGGGCCGGCTGCTACGCTTTCTGGCCATGAACGAGCTCGGGCGGGGCGTGCGCGACATGGGGCGCGGCCTGGCGTTCCTCAACGCGCACCCGCGGCTGTGGGGCTGGGTGATCGCCCCGGCCGTGATCACGCTGGCCCTGGTAGCCGGGCTGGTCGTCGTGGTCGCGCGCCTCTTGACCCAGATCCTCGCGTCCCTCGCCGCGCACCTGCCGGCGTGGCTCGCGGGTCCGATCAGCGGGGCGCTGGCCCCCCTCGTGGTGAGCGCGCTCCTGGCAGGGGCCTGGTTCGTGTTCGTCGCGCTCGCGGGCCTCATCACCGGGCCGTTCTGCGAGCGCCTGTCGGAGGCCGTCGACGTCGAGCTCACCGGGCACGGAGGTCCGCCGTTCTCGCTCCCGCGGTTCCTCTGGGAGCTGGCGATCTCGATCAGCCATTCGTTGCGCCGGCTCATCGCCTCCGTGTTCGGGGCGATCTTCCTGTTCATGCTGTCGTTCGTCCCGGTCGTGGGGACGATCGCCGCGGTCGCGCTGGGCGGCTGGTTCGCGGCCCGCGCCGCGGCCTACGACAGCTACGACGCCGTGCTGGCGCGCCGCGCGCTGGCGTACCGCGAGAAGTGGGCCTACCTCGACACGTACCGCAGCCGCACCCTCGGTCTGGGCGCCGTGGTCGCCGGCCTCTTGCTGGTGCCGGGCATGAACCTCGTCGCGCTCGGCGTGGGCGCGGTGGGCGCGACGCTGGCGACGCACGAGCTCGCCGCCGCCGCCCGGCAGTAGCACCTGCTTCGCTTCGACGTGCGGGTGCTCGCGACGACGTGAAGTGTCTACTTCCTCGCGAAGGCCGGTTCTAGCGGCCGTGCCTGGCGAGCCGATCGGCCGCGGAGGCAGCGGCGGCGTGGAGCTGCGGCAGGATGCCGGCGGCGACGTGAGGCGGCATGCCGTGCTGGGTGCCGACGCGCAGGAACGGGGCGGCGATCGCGGGGACATCGACCGGTCCGACAGCGGCGGCGTAGCCGGCGAGCCGGGGTCCACCTGCGCCGCGCGCGCGCGCCAGGGTCAGGGCGAGCCGGGCTTCGGGGGCCGAGCCGACGCACTCGAACGGGGTGTGTTCGGCGAGGCCGAGCATCTGACGAAACCACGGCGCGTTGTCGGCGCGCTCGCCGAGGTCGGCGCCGAACGTGGCGTGGACGACATCGGCAGGCAGGTGCGCCGCGAACTGCAGCCAGACGTAGGCGCACTTGGCGCACGCGCCGCACCACGGCTTCTTCACGTTGCACGAGTGGGTGAGCGCCGCGAGCGCGGCGTCGCGGGTGAGCAGCTCGAAGATGACCTCGTCGTGCACCGGCTGGAGCAGGCTGAAGTAGCGCAGGTTCGCGACCAGCGCTGTCCGGACGTAGCCGTCGAGCTGCTGCTCCGCCTCCCAGCCCTTGCCCCACTGGTGGTTGACGACCTCGCCGTTCCAGTCGAGGTTGCCGGTGTTCGCGCTGGCCTCGTGGGCGACGACGAGGCCGCGGTAGCCGCGCGCGAGGGCGAGCGGCACGGTCGCGAACACCGAGGCCGGCGTCTCGGCGGCGAGCACGTACTTGACGCCGAGCGCGGGGCGCAGGCGGGCGACCGGCGCATCGAGCAGGTCGTCGATCACCCACTGGCGCTCGGCGCGCACGCGCGCGGTGACCTGGCCGAGCCGATCGAGCAGGGCGTGCTGCGGTTCCGCGGCGCCGTAGATCGAGTGGGCGTAGCCGAGCGTGGCGAACGGCAGGTTGGCGCGCTCGAGGAGCTTCAGCGCCACCAAGCTGTCCTTGCCGCCGCCGCAGAACGCGAGCAGCTCGGTCGGCCCGTCGGGGGCGTAGAGCGGCGCGGCCGGAGGCGCGATCGGATCGACGAACCGGGGGCCGTCGTAGGCCGGCAGATCGTGCTCGTAGCGCCACTGCGCCCAGACGTGGTGAAACACCGTCCGCCAGAGCTTCTCGAGATCTCGGGTCAGGTACTTCGCGTAGCGGCCGAGCTCGATGACGTCGGGCCGCAGGCTCGCCGCCGCGTTGAGCTGGAACAGCGCGATGTGCACCGCGATGCGCTCGAGTGCCTCTTCGCCGAACTGCCGCGCGAGCGCGTCGAGGTCGACGTCCTCGTACCACACCGTCACGTGGAACCGCAGGTCATCGATCGCGCAGCTCGCGACGATCATGTCCGCGCCGCGATGGACGTCGACGAGCGAGAGGCTCCGCATCGTCACAGCCTAGCCTCTTGCCTCGGGGATTTTGACCTGCTGGTGGACAATCTGGCCGCGCGTGGACGCAACGCGCCGCGCAGCGGCAGACCCGCGGCGCAAGCAAGCGTGTGCGCGTCTCCTGGAACTGCGCGCGGGAGGAGACGCGAACGTCTATCGTCATGGCAGAGCCTGCGCGGCAAGCAGCAGAGCGTGTGCCGTCGCGGCACACGGGGCATAGTGCCCCGAGGCTATGGTCGGCGTGGGGAGTGCGGATCTATTCTGATGAATGCGATCGGGGACCCGCCGTCCATTTCCCCGATCCATCGAAAGGTCCCGGTCATGCAATTCCGGCCATTCCGGCAACTCCGAATGAGAACGTGGCTGAGCTCGCTGCTGCTCGCCGGCTGTACGATCGTACCGGCGCAGAGCCCGCCTCCCCAGTACGGCTATCAGCAGCAGCCGCCGCCGCCGCAGTACGGGCAAGAGCCGCCGCCGCCCGCGCAGCCGCCGCCGCCGGGACAACCACCTCCCCCCGAGCCGTACCAGCCACCGCCGCCGCAGCCGTACCAGCCACCGCCGCCACCGGCGCAGCCGCCCGAGCCGCCGCCGGTGACCTACAGCGATCCGACGTATACCGACCTCAACGTCGAGGTCGCCGGCAACGATGTCCCGTCGGTCGACGTGTTCTACGATCAGCTGTCGCCGTACGGGACCTGGTACGACGACCCGACGTACGGCTGGGTGTTTGCCCCCGCCGACGGCGGGTACCTGCCGTACACCAACGGCCGGTGGACCAACACCGAGTACGGCTTCACCTGGGTGTCGAATGATCCGTTCGGCTGGGCGACGGATCACTACGGCCGCTGGGTCTGGGCGAACCGCTGGGTGTGGCGCCCCGACACGACGTGGGGCCCGGCCTGGGTGCAGTGGCGCCAGGGCGACGGCTATGTCGGCTGGGCCCCGGTCGGCTACACCGACGACGCGTACTTCCCCGAGGAGCACTGGCGGTTCGTCCCGGCGGCCTACCTGTTCGCCCCCGACACGCCGCGCTACATCATCCGCGGCAACGTTCATACCTACGTCGGCTCGACCTGGGTGATCCGCCGCTACGGGCACGATCGCCACCAGCACACCTGGGTGCTCGGCCCCGACGACGAGTGGCTGCGGCGAAACCGCGTCGAGGTCCGCCACGATCGTCCGGACCCGGTCCAGATCGGCCGGTTCGACGAGGCGCGCCGCCGTGAGGCCGAGCGCCGAGCGCACGAGCGCCAGCGCGAGTGGGACGAGCGCCGCCGCCGCGACGAGCAGGTCCGCCGCGATCTCGAGGCCAAGCAGCGCCGCCAGGAGGAGGAGCGCCGCCGGCTCGCCGACGAGCACCGCCGGATCGAGGACCAGCGCCGCAAGCAGCAGGACGAGCAGCGCCGCTTGAACGACGAGCAGCGGCGAAACGACGAGCAGCGCCAGCGGGCGGCCAACGACGCCGAGCGCAAGCGACTCGAGGCCGAGCGCAAGCGGCTCGACGAGCAGCAGCGGAAGCTGGCCGACGAGCAGCGCCGCCGCGACGACGAGCAACGCCGCAAGCAGGAGGAGGAGCAGAAGCGCCTCGACGCCGACCGCCGCCGCCAGGCCGAGGAGCTCGAGCGCAAGAAGGCCGACGAGCAGCGCCGGTTCGCCGAGGAACAGAAGCGCCAGGACGAGGAGCGACGCCGGCGGGACGAGGACGCGCGGCGGCGTGCCACCGAGGATCAGAAGCGCCAGCAGGACGAGCAGCACCGCGCCGACGAGGAGCGCCGTCGCCAGGAGGACGAGCAGCGCCGGCACGCGGCCGACGATCAGCACCGGCGAGACGACGAGCAGCGCCGCCAGCAGGAAGATCAGCGCCGCCAGCAGGACGACGCGCGCAAGGCCGACCAGGATCGCAAGAAGGCCGCCGACGATCAGCGCCGCCAGCAGGACGACCAGCGCCGCCAGCAGGACGACGCGCGCAAGGCCGACCAGGATCGCCAGAAGGCGGCGCAGAAGGCCGCCGACGATCAGCGCCGCCAGCAGGACGACGCGCGCAAGGCCGACCAGGATCGCCAGAAGGCGGCGCAGAAGGCCGCCGACGATCAGCGCCGCCAGCAGGAGGACGCGCGCAAGGCCGAGGAGGACCGCAAGCGCGCCGCCGATCACAAGAACGACAAGAAGCCCGACGACAAGAAGGACGACAAGAAGGACGACAAGAAGCACCACTGACCTGCCCGGCCGCGGTCTCGGCGACGAGGATCACGACGCCCGCGATGACGCGGCCCGCCTACCGCGGCGCGGCACGCAAGGCCGCGCCGACCGGCCCAGGTTGTTGGCGGTTCACTCGGAGCGCCGTGTTATGACGCGGTCGTGAGCCAGGAAGAGCCCGATCTCGAGGTCCCCGAGGCCAAGCTTCTGAAAGACGAGCTCAAGGCCCTCGGCGGCGACGGGCAGCCGCCTCCGGGGACCACCGAGGTCGCGCTCGGCGAACGGTTCACGGACCTCCGGGGCGAGCTGACCGTCAAGGCGATCATCGCCGGGATCATCGTCGCGGCGATCATGGGAGCGGCGTACCCGTACATGGTCCTCAAGCTCGGCTTTGGGCCCAACGTCTCGGTGGTCGCCGCGTTCTTCGGGTTCCTGTTCCTCAAGCTGTTCGACCTGAGCGGTGGCAAGCACTACAACCGCTGGCAGAACAACCTCGTCGAGGCCGCGGGGACGAGCGGCGCGCAGACCGCGTTCATGTGCGTGCTGCTCGGCGCGTTCGACATCCTGCACCACAACACCAGCGGCGCGCTCGGCGTCCACCTCACCCCGACGATGTCGTTCCTCTGGCTCACCACCGCGTGCACGCTCGGCGTGCTGCTCGCGGTGCCGCTGCGCCGGCACTTCATCGTCGACGAGAAGCTGCCGTTCCCCGACGGCACGGCGGCGGCGGAGACCGTCCTGGTGCTCGATCCACCGCGCGACGCGAGCCCCGCGGTCAAGCGCAACGCGCTGCGCGCGTTCAAGGCGGTCATGTGGGGCGTCGGGCTGTCGGGCCTGGTGATGCTGTTTCGCGAGGACACCAAGCTCGTGCCGCACATGCAGAGCGCGCTCGGCCACCTCTCCAGCCTGCTCGCCCGCTGCGTGCCGCAGATCCCCGAAGGGCTGGACGCACCGTGGACGTACTTCCGGCGCGTCACCTCGGAGCTCGGGCCCGACGGCAAGGCCAGCGAGATCGTGGCGGGGGTCGTCCTCGCGAACATGGGGGTGGGCGCGTCGTACAGCCTGCTCAGCATCGGCTCGGGCATGATCGTCGGGCTGCGCATCAACGTCGCCATGCTGCTCGGCGCCACGCTGGCGTGGGTGGTGGCGCCGTACTTCCTGGTCAAGTACGCGGTGCCGATCCACCACGTGAAGGCGGGGCAGGAGGTGGCCGGCCAGCTCGTCGTGGCGACCGACACGCCGACCCGCACCGAGGTGCTGTTCTGGGTGATGTGGCCGGCGACCGGCATGCTCGTGGCCGGCGGGCTGACCTCGCTCGCGCTGCGCTGGCGCTTGCTGGTCGAGACGTTCCGCAGCCTCCGGACCGCGCGGATCGGCTCGAACGAGATGCCGCTGGCGTTCGTGGTGACCGGGGCCGTGGTCTGCGCCGTCGCCCTGTGCGTCGTGCAGGCGACGCTCCTCCACATGGCGGTCTGGATGACCATCGCGGCGATCGTGCTGTCGCTGCCGCTCATGCTCGTCGGGCTGCGCGTGCTCGGCGAGACCAACTGGGGGCCGATCAGCGCGCTGTCGAACATGATGCAAGGCGTGTTCGCGGCGCTCGCGCCGGGCAACGTGGCCGCGAACATGGTCGCCAGCGGCACGACCGGCACGATCGCGGAGTCGTCCCAGGCGATCATGCAGGACTACCGGTGCGGCCAGATCATCGGCAGCAAGCCCCGCAACCTGACGATCATGCAGCTCCTCGCCGTGCCGGTCGGCGCGGCGGCGGTGTCGTGGATGTACCCGATCTTCGTCAACAACTATCACCTGTTCGACACCACGGATCCGGTGACCGGCAAGCTCGTCAAGGCGCAGCTGACCTCGCCGATCTCGAACAAGTGGGCCGGGTTCGCGCAGATCCTCAAGGACGGCGTCAGCGCGCTGCCCACGTCGGCGCTGTACGCGCTGGTGATCTTCTCGGTGCTCGGCGTCGTGTTCACGATCCTCGAGAGCCGGCCGAGCCTCAAGAAGTACGTGCCGTCGCCCACCGGGATCGGCATCGGCATCATCGTGCCGTTCAGCGTGGTGTTCACGATGTTCCTCGGCGGCCTCGCCGGTTATGTGTGGGAGAAGAAATCCAAGACCTCGGCCGACGTCTACCTCCTGCCGCTCGCCTCGGGCCTGATCGCCGGCGAGGCGCTCGTCGCGGTGTTCGCGTCGATCTTCCTGTACCTCATCGGCGCCTGAGGCGCCCGAGGCGCCTGAGCACCGGGCGCGAGCACGGCCGACGCCGGCCAGCTGGTCGTCGAGATTGGTCTCGCACCGGTCAAGCCCGGCCGGCGCATCCGGCGACATGAATAGCCGGCCCGCGGCGCCGTCCGACCCTGCGCACGAGACCCCCCGCTGTGATCCCCCGGCGGGTTTCCCTCGCGCTATGGTCAGCGCTCATGAAGCGACTAGTGATTGCGGCCGTCGTCCTTGGTTCCCTGGTTGTTGCCGCGCGGGCCCAGACCGCCAAGTCGGCCAAGCCCGCCAAATCGGCCAAGCCGCCGCCAGCGGCCCCGGCGAGCTTTCCGGCGCCGGGCGAGGCGCTCGGCCTCACCGGCACCGCGTCGTGGCCGAAGCTCGACTGGCTGTACGATGTCCCCGCGCCGAACGACGCCGCGGGCAAGGTCGTGATCCACTGGTTCTGCAGCCCCAAGGTGGCGGCCTGCACCGACGATCTCACGCGCATGATCGCGCTCAGGAACACCGGGCGCGTCTACGTGATCGCGTACATCAACGGCAGCAAGGCGCAGGCCAAGAAGCTCGATCCGATCCGCGAGAGCGAAGGCGTTGGCCGTGGCACCGTGGCGTTCGGCCGCGGCGCGACCAAGCTGATGAAGGACCTCGGCGTCATCGGCCCGGCGTCGATCGTCGTCGACGTCGATGGCAAGGTGCAGCTCATCGCCACCGGGGTAACCCCGGCCGATCTCGACGCCCGCGACGCCAAGGTCAACGCGGCCGCCGCCGCGATCAAGGAGTACGTCGCGATGTCGGACGGCCCCAAGGTGGTCAAGCCGGGCGACAAGTTCCAGCTCTCGCTCGCAATCAAGCTCGCGAGCTGGCTGGCGTACAGCAACAAGACCCCCAGGTCGTTCCAGGTCACCCTGCCGCCCGACATCAAGTGCGACGCGACCACGCTCAAGGACGACAAGCTCAAGATCGCCGACAAGCTGCTCACCGCCACCGTCACCTGCAGCGGCCCCAAGGGCATCTACGAGGGCCGCGGCGAGCTCCGGTTCGGCTACGACGCCCCGGGTGGCGGCACCGGCATCGGCACCGAGAGCACCGACTGGAAGTTCGAGATCAAGAACTGACCGCGGAGCGCACCGGAACCGTGCCGCGGAGTTCGGGTACAGTGAGGCGGCACGCCGAATGAGCGCCGACCTCGCAACGCTGATCAAACACCTGCGCGAAGGCACCGGGCGCGTCGAGCTGGATCTGCCGCCGACACAGGGCTCTGCCAGCATCGAGATCGCCGCGCAGCTCGCACGCGAGCGGCGGATCGCGATCACTCGGGGAACACGCGCGGCTAGTCTTTACGAGGCTCCGGAATTCGAGGAGACCATCTCGATGATGGTGACCGAAGGCGAGGCGCGCGCGCTCATGGACGCTGGCGCGATCTGGGTCGGACCCGACCTCTACGCACCCAAGCCGTTGCGTTCGCCGCCTACTTGGACGCTCGAGCACCTCAGCCTTCACGAGTTCAAGGCGCATCGCTCGACGGAGCTTCGGTTCAGCCGTCTCACGATGCTGGTCGGGGACAACGCGAGCGGTAAGACCAGCGTGCTCGATGCGCTTGCGTTGCAAGGAGCTCTTCGTCCCCCCCTCGAGGATGTCCTTCGAGGGGCCTGGTCGATACCTAACCTGCTCCGCCGCGGCGCCTCGTCGAATCGAATCACGCTTGTTTCGTCAGGCTCTCGTGGCGCCGAGGTCTGGACGTCAACGCTTCACCTGACACAAGCCGATGAACAGAAATATGCCATCGATGCATCGGCCCAGGTAGGTCAGTTAAAACATGTCGCAAACGCACGCCAGGGGGCCACACAGGGCGGTGATTGGAATCCAATTCGCGCAATCACCGGTTCTGCGGCGGTGTACCGCTTGCGCGCGGAGCGGATCGCGACTGCCGCCTATAGTAATAATCCGGAGGTTCGCATCGAACCGGACGGCACAAATACCGCGATCGTGCTCGCAGCGATGAAACTGGGAGATGATGAGCGATTTGAGATCATCGAGGAGGCGATGCGACGACTGGTACCCTCGCTGGACCGAGTTCGGATTCGCCCTGAATTGGTCAGGGACGATGTCGCCGATGTCAGTCGCAATGGGAGCAAGATCTACTTTGACTTTCATGGCGCAAAGGACATTCCAGCCGATGGTGCGAGCCACGGAACGCTGATCTTGCTGGCCCTGTTGACAACCCTGTACGGGCCCGATCGGCCGCACCTTGTCCTCATCGATGATATCGAACAAGCGCTGCACCCGAGAGCACAGCGGGAACTGGTGCAGCTGCTAAAAGATCTGATCGCGCGTCCGGAGTTCAGTGACTTGCAAATCGTCGCGACGACCCACTCCCCCTACGCGCTCGATCTGCTGGATCCGTCGGAGGTCTACGCCTTCGCCGTGCGGGAGGACGGCACGGTTGCCTCGAAGCGCCTGTCCGAGCATCCCGATGCCGAGAAGATGAAAGGCAGCCTGACCGCGGGGCAGCTGTGGAGCCTCGATGAAGAGCGGACCTGGGTCCTGGCGTAGGCGGCGACATGCGATTGATCGCGTTCTGCGAGGCTCGATCGGACTTTCTGCTCACGTCTGCGCTGATCGATCGCGTGTTGCGCGCGCATGCGACGTGGATCTCGGATGTTTTGGATGTGGCTCCGGATGGGATCCGAACCTGGCTCGGCGATGGTCGCGGTCGCGACTTCTTTGACCTTCACCAGGTCCGCGCATATGCGCTGCAGCACCTGGTTCGTGTGCCTCAGGGGAATTTCAACGGTCGGCCGGGAGCGCCGGGAGCCTTGATGGCGCGCACGGCCTTCAGCATTGTCAGAGCACTGAACCATGCGCCGAACGTCGATGAGGCCGATAAGATCGACCGCATTGTCCTCATCTGGGACATGGATGGCCAGGCCAACAGTCGAAAACTCGGGATGGAACAGGCACGAACAGAAGCCCAGAAGCTCGTGCCGTTTCAAATCATCCTGGGGCGGCCGGATCGCGTGCGCGAGGCGTGGGTCTTGGCGGGCTTTGATCCACAGTCGCAAGACGAGCGGCATCGGCTCGATAACGAACGGCAGCAGCTCGGATTCGACCCGAATCTTCATGCCCACCTCCTCACCGCGGCCAATGAAGGCGCGAAGCGTAGCGCCAAACGGGTTCTCGCCGTCTTGACAGGTGGAGATTGGGACCGTGAAGAGCAGTGCTGGACGCAGGCCGCGCTCGCTACCCTGCGCGAACGTGGTACCGGCAGCGGCCTTGCGGACTTCCTCGATGAGATCGTCGAGCGTCTTGTTCCCCTCTGTGCCGCGCCCTCAGCGCCGTAGGGCCGGCCAGAAGCTCGCCAACGCACAGCCCGTCATTCGTCGGACTCGGGCAGCTTGCCCCACTCTGCAGAGATCTGGCCGTAGGAGTCGCCAACGACCCAGTCGCGGAAGGCGCCGATCTGGAGGTAGACCGCGCCGACGTTCGACTTCTTGTGGAACACGAACACGGTCTCGCCTGCCTTCACGGCCTGCTTCTTGGTGGTGAGCGGCACGCGGTGGTGATCGAGGAGCTTGACGGTCGCCGGGCCGAGGGCGTGGTCGGCCTTCACGATGACGTCGCCGGTCTCGGGGTCATAGCGCAGGGCCAGCGCGGGGGCCGTCGCCGGGTTGGCGATCGTGTAGCTCGCCGCCCACGGATCGTCGACGGTGGTGAGCTTCGCCGCGTCCGCGTCGTTGAGCCGCGTGCCGAGCGGCGTGTGGGTCTCGTAGCCGCGCGCGACCGGCCCGACGAACGCGCGCGGGGCGCCGTTGGTATCGACGACGAACACGCCGATCCGCGGCGCCGAGGCCCCGACGTAGGCGATGCCGTCCTCGACGGACGTGAAGTAGTCGGCGATGTAGTCCGCGCCGCGCATGCCGTCGTCCTGCGCGCCGAGGAACAGGTCGAAGTACCAGCCCGAGTAGACCGGCGGGTAGCCGGTGATGTCCTGGCTGTCGTCGACCGAGAGCTCGGACACCATGCCGATCCAGCGCTTCTGCGTCGCGGTCAGCGGCCGGTTGGCGAGCTCGTCGTCGACGATCGCGCGGATCACGTGGAGCGTGTGCGCGACGCGCTCGAAGTGCGCCTTGATGCCACTCTGGTCCCGCGGATCGAGCAGCGCCGTGACCTTGGCGCCGCGGGCGGCGTAC
>Ga0308175_100000931_pt1 | contig 19313 bp, 18 predicted proteins | sample PhyCR1_3_FD_203893 | JGI IMG/M metagenome (GOLD analysis project Ga0308175, IMG submission 203893) | Soil microbial communities from UC Gill Tract Community Farm, Albany, California, United States - DLSLS.C.R1 | ecosystem: Environmental > Terrestrial > Soil > Agricultural land | place: USA...
TTTTTTTTTTTTTTTTTTTTTTTATTTTTTTTTTTTTTTTTGCCCTTGCTGGCGGTTTTGGGGGGGGGGGGTGTGGGGTGTTTTTTGGGGGTGTTGGGGGGGGGGGGGGGGGGTTTGGGGTGAACCCCCCCCCCCCGCGCGCAGCGGGCCACCTTCTCTCCCGCGCTCGAACCATTTCCGGGCGAGGTCCCTCGCTGCGCTCGGGATGAGGATGAGGACACACACGCACAACACACGAGACCAGACATCATGGCCACTGCAATCGCAACCGAAAAGACCGGCTCCGCCGCCAAGACCGAGAAGAACGTCGGCCGCGTGGTGCAGGTGATCGGCCCCGTGCTCGACGTCGAGTTCCAGCCCGAGCACCTGCCCGAGATCTACAACGCGATCACGCTCGAGGACTCGGCGAGCGCCATCCCGGTGCGCCTCACGGCCGAAGTGCAGCAGCACATCGGACAGAACCAGGTGCGCGCGGTGGCCATGAGCTCGACCGATGGCGTCACCCGCGGCATGCAGGTGATCGACACCGGCTCGCCGATCACCGCCCCGGTGGGTGACGCTCCGCTGGGCCGGATCCTCAACGTGCTGGGCGAGCCGGTGGACGGCGGCAAGCCGCTCCCGGCCGACACGCCGCGGTGGCCCATCCACCGCGAGACCCCCAAGTTCACCGACCTCGAGCCCAAGACCGAGATCTTCGAGACCGGCATCAAGGTGATCGACCTGATCGCGCCGTTCGTGAAGGGCGGCAAGATCGGCCTGTTCGGCGGCGCCGGCGTCGGCAAGACGGTCGTCATCCAGGAACTGATCAACAACGTCGCCAAGGGTCACGGCGGCAAGTCCGTGTTCTGCGGCGTGGGCGAGCGCACCCGCGAGGGCAACGACCTCTACCTCGAGTTCGAGGAGGCCGGGATCCTCGAGAACGTGGCGCTCATCTACGGCCAGATGAACGAGCCGCCCGGCGCGCGTCTTCGGGTGGGCCTCACCGGCCTCACCGTTGCCGAGTACTTTCGCGACGTCGAGGGCCAGGACGTGCTGCTCTTCGTCGACAACATCTTCCGCTTCACCCAGGCGGGCTCCGAAGTGTCGGCGCTCCTCGGCCGTATCCCCTCGGCCGTCGGTTACCAGCCCACGCTGGCCACCGAGATGGGCAACCTGCAGGAGCGCATCACCTCGACCAACAAGGGCTCGGTCACCTCGGTGCAGGCCATCTACGTGCCCGCCGACGACCTGACCGACCCCGCGCCCGCCACCGCGTTCGCGCACCTCGACGCCACGGTCGTCTTGTCCCGTTCGATCGCCGAGCTGGGCATCTACCCCGCGGTCGACCCGCTCGACAGCTCGAGCCGCATCCTCGATCCCCAGTTCGTGGGCGAGCGCCACTATCAGGTGGCCATCGGGGTGCAGAAGACGCTGCAGCGCTACAAGGCGCTCCAGGACATCATCGCGATTCTCGGCATGGACGAGCTGAGCGAAGAGGACAAACTGATCGTGGGCCGCGCGCGGCGGCTGCAGCGCTTCCTGTCGCAGCCGTTCTTCGTCGCCCAGCAGTTCACCGGCTTCCCCGGCAAGTACGTCAAGCTCGAGGAGACGGTGTCGTCGTTCGAGCGCGTGCTCGCGGGCGAGTTCGATCAGCTGCCCGAGCAGGCGTTCTACATGGTGGGCAGCATCGACGAGGCGGTGGAGAAGGCCAAGAAGCTCGCGAGCTCGTGATGCAAGTCACTGTTATCTCTCCCGAGGCCTCTATGTTCGACGGTGAAGCGGACGCCGTCGTGGCGCCTGCGTTCGACGGCGAAGTCGGCATCCTGCCGAACCACGCACCGTTCATGACGCTGTTGGGCGAGGGGATGCTGACCGTACGACGCGCGGATGCCGTAAACCGGTTCGCAGTGCGTGGTGGGTTCCTCCAGGTCGTGGACAATCGAGTGCGCGTGGTTGCCGAACACGTACAAGGAGAGTCGCATGCGTCGTAGCGTTTGCGGTGGGATCCTGGTGCTCGCGCTGCTCGGAGGTGCCGCCGGCACATCGGCGGCGCAGGAGACCGGGACGCCCGTATTCAAGGCGCCATACCGCGCCTTCACCTCGCACGAGGCCGGAGTGTCCTTCTCCGATCCGGGGGAGGGCTTCAGTTACGCGCTCGAGGGCTTCTACCGGTATGGCAAGGATGCGAACGACTTCAGCCTTCGCGCCGGCTTCGGCGACCTGAACGGTCCCGGCGGCGGCCGATTCCTGCTCGGTGGCGACTTCCGGACCCAGGTCGTGAGCTACAGCGAGAGCTTCCCGCTCGACGGCTCGCTCACGGTCGGTGCCGGCATGAACGTCGGTGGCGGGCCCGACGCGTATTACATCCCGGTGGGCATCTCGCTGGGCCGGCGGTTCGAGATGGAGGGATCGAACACCACCTTCGTGCCGTACGTCCATCCCGTAGTCGTGCCCACGTTCGGCAACGGCGACAGCGAAGTCAACTTCGCCCTCGGCCTGGGCGTGGACATCCGCTTCAGCGACCAGTGGGCCATCCGCGCCAGCGGCGGCATCGGCGACATCGACGGGGTCGGCGTCAGCGTGGCCTATCTGCGCTGAGCGCTGTTTCTCCCGAGACGCCCGGTCGCGGACTCCCGCGACCGGGCGTTGTCGTTGAGGGTTTCCGTGATTTGACTTCCCTCGAAGCGCCCGAGTACCTTGCGGCGCCATTTCAGCCAGCCCTGTGCGAGCGTTTTGTCCCCTCGGAGGAAGCATGAGGCAGCCTGTGCGCGCCGTGGTCGTTCTGGCCCTGACGCTGGGGACGGGGGCGGCCGTAACCCCGCTACTGGCGCAGAATCCGGGACTGCCCGTCTACAACATGGGCGTATCCAGGGGTATCGGGCTCTACGGGGACGTCGCGTTCCCCAACGCGGCGGCGGGGAAGGGCACCGCATATGGCGCCACCGTCCGCGCCGGCTTCGGGGACCTGGGGGCCACCGCCACCGTCTCGGCCGACAATCCGGACGGACCCGCGGGGAGCGAGGCGGCGGTGGGCGCCACGCTCAACTACCGCCTGTTGGGCGGGCCTCTTGTGCCCTTGTCGGTCACGCTGCAGGCGGGAGCGAGCTACTCGAAGCCCGGCGAGGGTGCGCTCGAGACCAGCTTGTACCACTATCCTATCGGCATCGGCTTCGCGCTGGTCATCCCGAATCCGGTACTTGCCATCCATCCGTGGCTGGCACCACGGGTGGACATCGTGCACACCAGCGCCGATGCCGGATCCAACACCGAAACCAATTTCGGCTTGAGCGGCGGGCTCGAGTTCAATCTGCTGAACGGTTTCGGCATCCAGGCGGCGTACGACCGCGTCTTCGCCAAGGACGGGTCCGACCCCGCCACGTTCGGTCTGGGCGCCCACTACACGTTCCGGGTGCCGGGTCTGTGAGGGCGCGAGGCGCCGTCCTCGCCCTGCTGGCGGCCGGGCTTCTCACCGGCTGCGCGGAAACCTTCGACGCGACCACCCTGGGTGTCCCGGCCACGCTGGCCTCGCCTGCCACCGCGCCGGCCGCTGGCGACCGATTTCAGGTGTCGAGCAAGGCCGTGTTCGGCTTCTGGGGCCTGGCGAAGATCAAGCAGCCCTCGCTCCGGAAGGTGCTGGGATCCCAGCTCGGTGGCGGCAGCGGGATCGCGGACGTCAAGATTCGGAGCCGGAGCCGTTTCACCGACATCCTCTTCACCGTGCTGACGGCCGGGCTGCTGGTGCCGCGGACGGTGACGTTCGAAGGGGTCGTGACGAAATAAGCTCGGCAAGCATCTCCGCCGAGCGCCGCGCGGCGCCCTGCCCTTCGGCCACGATGGCCGCCGCGCGCGCGCCTTGAGCGCTGCGATACGCCTCGTCGGTCAGCCATTTCTCCCAGATCTCCACCAGCACTGTGACGGCGGCCGGTTCCCCCGGCGGCAGCGCGGTTCCGGCGCCGCCTTCGAGCAGCAGCGCCGCGTCGCGGCTCTGCTCCCAGCGAGGGCCGAAGCACACCGGCATCGCCCACGCGGCGGGCTCGAGCACCGAGTGCAGGCCCGCGCGTCCGAACCCCCCGCCGACATAGGCCATCGTGCCCGCTCCGTAGAGTGTGGCCAGCGCGCCCACCCGATCCACCGCCAGCAGCGGCACCGCGCCCGTGGCGGCACTGAGACGCACGGGTACGGGAAGGTGAAGCGCCGCCGCGCGGCGGTCGAGCCCAGAGAGGTGGTCGGCGGTGGGCTCGTGCGGCACCACGATGAGGCGGGCCGTCGGATGGCGTTCGAGAATGCGCGCGAACGCGGGGAGCAGGATCTGCTCGTCGGGGCCCCAGGTCGAGCCGGCGACCATCGTCGCTCCGCCCGCCCCGAAGCCAAGCAGCGGGTCGGAGGGCTCGACGCCGGCCACCCGCGCGGCGACGCTGTCGAACCGCGGATCACCGGTGACCCGGATGTGCGGGCGCGGAACACCCAGGGTCGCCAGCCGTTGGGCATCGGGCTCCGAGATCGCGCCGGCGACGCGGACCGCGGCGTAGCCCGGCCGCAGCAGCTCGCGCGCGGGCCAGCGCAGCCGGCTGCTGCCGGGGCTCACCGTCGCGGCGATCAGCGCGACGCTGGTGCCGCGCGCCTCGGCGCGGGTGGCGAGCTCGGGCCAGAGATCGAGCTTCGCGAACACCAGCAGGTCGGGAGCCAGCGCGTCGAGCACCCGTTCGACCGTCGAGGGAGCGTCGTAGGGAAGGTAGTCCGCCACGTCCACCGGCAGGCGCCGCGCCAGCGGCTCGGCGGAGGGGCTGAAGTGGGTGTAGACGATCTGACAGGCCGGCGCCTGCCGGCGCAGCTCGTCGAGTACGCTCTCCGCCTGCCGCCCCTCGCCGACCGACGCCGCGTGGAACCAGACCAGCGGCCGCTCACGATCGCGGTTCGAGGATGCCCACCAGGCCAGCCGGTCGGCCGCGCGCCGCCGGTGCCGGTGGCCCTCGCCCACCTTAGGGTCCACCAGGCCCACGACCGGGACCAGCGCGACACCCACGCGGAGGGCCGCGCGATAGCTCCAGGAGGTGGGGGGCATGGCGACAATATAAGAGGCGGACAACCTGGACCGCGCGCACGCAACGAGGTCAGGAACTACGAAACCAGGCCGTGACCCCACCCCTTGCACCGGCGCCCGGCCCGTCCTTACACTTCATCCACGTACCATATGTTCCACCTGCTACCGAGGAGGTGATCCATTGTCTACAGAGTCAAGGGTCGCCTGCGGCTGCTGAACAGCACTGCATGCTGAGACCCGGGCGACACTTCGAACCTGGGGGGGCCGCCAAGCGCGGCCCCTTTTTCTTGTCCCCTCTCCCCACTGCATGACGCTCTCCTCGACCGTGAGCCGCTACTGGCAGGCAAGCCGGGCTCCGCGTTACAGCCTGACCTTCGCCTTTCCGCTGCTCGTCGCCTACGAGACGCTCGCCTTCACCCTGTCCCATCAGGCGATGACCGGGGTGCGGAACGGCGCCGACGTCCTCCTCAAGAGCGCGTTCGTGCTGCTCGGCGGCCGCAACGGGCTGATCGTGTTCGGCGTGCTGCTGGTGGGAACCGGGGCGGTGCTCGCCTGGCGGGACCGGCGTCGGTCGGGGCCGCTCGAAGGGCGGATTTTCGTCGGCATGGCGCTCGAGTCGGCGCTCTATGCGCTGCTGTTCGGACTCATCGTGGGCACGCTCACGGGCCTGCTGCTCCGGCCGTTTCACCCGGCGGTGGCGGCCACCGCGCTTTCGGCCGGCGTCCCGCTCCAGGTGGGAACAGCCGGCCTGGGCCTGGCGACGCAGTTCATGATCTCGCTGGGGGCCGGCATCTACGAGGAGCTGCTGTTCCGCGTCCTCCTCGTCGGGCTGCTTGCCTGGGGGGCACGGCGACTCTTTGGCTGGAGCGCCGGAGCGGCGGGCATCTTTGCGACCATCGTCGGTGCGCTGATCTTTTCGGCGTTCCACTACGTGGGTCCCTACGGCGACCGGCTGGAGCTGGCCTCGTTCACCTTCCGCGCCATTGCAGGGGTGATGTTCAGCGCGCTGTATCTACTGCGCGGGTTCGGCATCACCGCCTGGACCCATGCGTTGTACGATGTGTTCCTCGCCGTGCTGGGGCGGTAGCGGGCCTATCGCCCCTTCGCTTTGAGGATCGAATCCAGCACCTGGCGAAACACCTCCAGCGGCTGCGCGCCCACCAGCAGGCCACCCTCGATGTAGAACGTGGGCGTGCTCCCCGCGCCCGAGCGCGTCGCGCCCTGCGCGTCGGCGCGAATGGCGTCCTCGGTGGACGGTGACTGGAGGCAGGCGACCAGCGCCGGCTTCGACAGCTTGGCGGAGTCGGCGAGCGTAAGGAAGAACGCGGCCGGCTCCTTGAGCGGCGCCCATACGTCCTGATGCTGGTAGAGCAGGTCGTGGACTCGCCAGAAGCCACCCTGCTGGGCGGCGCAGAGCCCCACCTCGGCAGCGGCCGCTGCATTGTGATGGATGCTGGTGAGCGGAAAGTTCACGAACGCCCAGCGCACCCGTCCGGTGGCGATGTACGCCGAATCGATGGCCGGAAAGGTGTTGAGCGCGAACTCGCGGCAGTAGGGGCACTGGAAATCGGACATCTCGTACACGGTGATCGGCGCCGAGGCGGAGCCGCGGATCCGGCCGGCCAAAGGGCTTCGGGACGAGTCGGTCTTCGCCTGTGCGGCCTTGGCCGAATCGGCCCTGGTTGCTCCACCCCTGGGCCTCGCATTCTTCGCCGGATCGGGCTTCTGTGCCGCGAGCGTTCCCACGGCCAGTCCGACTACCATGAGCGCGATCAGCGCGCTGCGCACCATATAGGCCCTCCTAATAGCGCGGCTGCCGGCGCGCGGTGCGGCTCGACAGCAGCAGGGTGTCACCGACTGCCGGCACCGGCACGTTCCAGTACCACTCCGCATTGGGATCGGTGGCGTCCCAGCTCCTGGCGTAAATCCACCACTGCCCGGGTCGGAGCGTCAGATGCGCCCAGCCATCCGCGCCGGTCGTATCGGTAACCGGCTCTCGGCCCGCCCGACGCGCGAGCCCCTGCACCAGACTGTCGTACCCCTGGTAGGTGCTATCTTCCCACTGGCGCATCTTCAGGCGAAGGCTGTCGCCTCGCTCGCTGAAGCTTCGCCGCTCGCGATCCAGCGCCACTCGGGCCTGGTCGGCCCGCGTCTGGGCGCTGCGCACCGAGTCGCTGAGCCGGCCGAACATCGCGAAATGCTGGGCATAGGCCGGCGCGTCGCGGGGCAGGGAATCGAGGCTCGCCTTGGTCCCGGCCAGCGAGTCCTTCAGGTGCCCGAGCCGGATGGTGGCGCTCGAGTAGGCCGCGAAGGGCCCGCGGAACGCGGCGAACAGGCTTTCGATGGTGGCCGTAGGCGGCCGTGGCGTGCGCGCGCGCTGCTCCAGCGACCGGAGCACGCTGTCGCGGTCGTAGGGAAGCGCCACCAGTCCCACGCCGGTGACCGGCGTTTCCAGCGAGTCGGGGCCCGGTATCGAGACACGCACGGCCAGCGCGCGCGGCTTCTCGCAGGCCGCGAGGCCGGCGAGCAGCAGGACCGCCTGCGTGAGACTGCGGAACCGTCGAAGGAGTACGGGTGAGCGCAACACGTCGCAAAGCTACCGCCGCCGTGGCGGCGCTACAACTGATGGTGGCGGCGCAGGGCCTGGCCCAGGCCGGCGACATCAAGAGCCTCTTTCCGGCCCAACCCACCGGGTACGTCACGGACGCCGCGTCGCTGCTCGCTCCGGCCACGCGGGACTCGCTGGACGACCTGCTGACCCGGCTCCGCGCGGCCTCCGGCGCGGAGGTGGCGGTGGTGACACTCCCCACCATCGACGACCGTGACGAAGCGGAAGTCGCGCTCGCCATCGGGCGCGCCTGGGGTGTGGGTGCCCGTGCCCAGGTCGGCGACCAACGCCGCAACAGTGGACTGGTCCTGCTCCTGGTTCCGCGACAAAATCATCAGGCCGGCACCGGCCACCTCCGAATCGAGGTTGGTCAGGGCCTGGAGGGTATCGTCACCGACGCGACCGCCGGCACGATTCGGCGGGACGTCATGGGCCCGCTGCTGGCTCGGGAGCAATACGACTCGGCCACCAAGAGCGGTGTGCGCGCGCTCACGGGCGTGATCGCCCGCGGCTTCGGCATCACCGACTCGTCGCTCGCCTCGACGCCGCTGCCCGCCACCGGCGGCTCGCACCAGAGCTCGGATCTCGTGTCTCTCCTGCCGCTGCTGATCTTCATCGTGTTCTTCGTGCTGGCTACTCGGGGCCGCCGCCGGCGCCGGGTATATTGGGGTGCCGGTCCGTGGATCGGCGGGGGCTGGGGCGGGGGAGGGTTCGGCGGCGGCGGCGGCGGAGGCTTCGGCGGTTTCGGGGGCGGCGGAGGGTTCAGCGGCGGCGGCTCGGGAGGATCGTTCTGATGCATGAGACGGTAGAGCGCGTGGTCACGCCGTTCCTGGCCGCCGCGGACGCGGCGCTCGGCGCCGGCTACAGCGCGCTGCTCTACGGCTCCTCGGCCCGGGGCGATTACCTGCCCGGGCGCTCGAACATCAACCTCATGCTGGTGCTGGACGACGCCTCGCCCGAGCGCCTGCGGGCGCTGGCACCCGCGTTCGCCGCCTGGCGGAGGACCGCCGCGGAGCCGCCCCTCCTCATCAGCCGCGCGGAGTGGGCCCGGGCGAGCGACGTCTTTCCCATCGAGATCACCGACATGCGGACCGGCTACCAGGTGCTCCGCGGCGCCGACCCGCTGGGCAGCGCGCAGGTCGACCGTCACGACCTCCGCCAGGCGCTCGAGCGCGAGCTCCGCGGCAAGCTCCTGCGCCTGCGCCAGGGCTACGCGGCCGCCGCCGGTGACACCAAGCGACTCGGGGAGCTCGCGTCGGGCAGCGTGGCAACGATCCTGGTGCTGCTTCGGTCGCTCCTGACCCTGGCCGGCCGCCCGGTTCCGGCCAGCCCGGCATCGCTCGCCACGGAGGCCGCCTCGCTGCTCGGGGTGGCGGCCGGCGCGCTGACCACGCCGGTCGACCGGCGGGGTCAGCGGGGGTGGCAATGCACGGCGGTCGAGTTCGAGCAATACCTCCAAGCCGTCTCGCGGGCGGCGGAGTACGTGGACCACTTTCAGCTTGGAGACCAGTGATGACGCGCTCGTCGAGGATCGCTCTCATGCTCGCCCTGCTCGCGACGCTCACCGCGGGCTGCGGATACAACACCATTCAGACGATGGACGAGAAGGTCAACCAGGCCCAGGGCCAGATCCAGGCCCAGCTCCAGCGGCGCGCGGACCTGGTTCCCAACCTGGTGAACACGGTGAAGGGCATCACCAAGCAGGAAGACACCGTGTTCATCTCCATCGCGAACGCCCGCTCCCGTCTGGGCGGCGCGATCCAGAGCGGTAACGTGCCCGAGATGGCGGCCGCGAACGCCCAGCTCACTGCCGGTCTGGGCCGCCTGATCGCGATTTCCGAGAACTACCCGCAGCTCCGCTCGAGCGAGAACTTCAAGCAGCTCCAGGACCAGCTGGAAGGTACCGAGAACCGCATCTCGGTCGCGCGCCAGGACTACAACGGCGCCGTCGGAGAGTACAACGCCTACATCCGCCGGTTTCCCTACAACATCACGGCCAAGGTATTTGGCATGGGCAAACCGCGGGAATACTTCGAGGCCCAGGCAGGAGCGCAGGAGGCGCCGAAGGTGCAGTTCTGAGGCGTCGGAGATCGCGCCGAGGCCGATAGGCCGATGAGGCGAGGAGAAACCCGCCCACGAACAGGCCCCCGGAGCTCGCTGAGTTCCGGGGGCCGCTTTCTCCTGTCGCCCTGTCGTCGTACGGCCTTACCGACTAGTCCGTCACGACCTTGTCCGGCAGCACGTACTTGAGCGGATCCACCGGCCGTCCGTTCACGTGAACTTCATAGTGCAGATGAGGGCCGGTCGCGAGGCCGGTGTTGCCGACCAGGGCGATCTTGGTGCCGCGGGAAACGTGCTGGCCCGTGTGCACCAGCAGCTTGGAGCAGTGGGCGAACTTGGTGACCAGGCCGTAGCCGTGGTCGATGGTGACGGTGTTGCCGTAGCCAGATTCCCAGCCGGCGTCGGTCACGGTGCCTGCGGCGGGCGCCTCGATCGGGCTTCCCATCGGCGCGGTCACGTCGATGCCTTCGTGGGGCCGCGCGATGTGGAGAATCGGGTGCTCGCGCATCGACGAGAACGCGCTGGTGAGCCAGCCCTGCGTCGGCATGATGGACGGGGTGGCGGCCAGCCGCTGCGAATGGCTTGCCAGGCTGTCCTTGGCCTCCTCGAACGATGAGGCCAGCAGGTTGGCTCGGCGAATCAGGGCGTTGAGATCGACCCGGATATCCTGCGTCCGCCGCATGGCCGGGCTCTCGGTAGGCAGCAGCGGGCGCGGGGCCAGGGTCGGACCGCCGATGCCGGCGGCCTGGACCGAGGGATCGATCGGATCGAGGTTGGCGAGCACGCGGATTTTCGCGTCCCGCTGGCTGATCTGGGTCAGCGTGTCCGACAGGGACGAGAGGCGGCCGTGCAGCTCGCCGATTTCCTGGGTCAGGCGGGCGTTTTCACCCTGGAGACGGCTGGTATGTGTGAGATCGGCGGTACGGGCGACCGTGGCGTATCCCAGCAGCAGCGCCGCCGCTACGCCGAGCGCGACTCCGCCCGCCGCCAGCTTGATGACGCCGTAGGATACCTCTACGATTCTCGACGGCTCGGACCCGTGGGGAACCAATACCACGGTCCACCGGCGGCGTTTCGCCATTCGCGCTCCCTGGTACCAGGCCACGGTCTCTGAAGCTTCGGCCCTGCGGAACAATCTGAGCCCAGCGAGTGCAGCGGGAGGTGACCCGACACACAAAGGCCACGCAAAAGGTGGCCCACGGTGCCGGGTTAGTCAAGACTTGGGACGGTGTGATAAGTCCTTGACTGTCAAATAGTTTTGCTTATTGACAGCCTAACTTCTAGACACTCGCAGGCTTGGGGAACAGCACCTCGGGCTTGTTGGTAGCTCGTCCCGCTACCGGCGGCTGGCGGAGACTTCCCCAGGCGCGGCCCGATTCATCCGGCGTGAATCCCAGCGACTGCCAGAGCAGTTGGGCTTTGCCCGGAATGAACGGGCCGCTCAGCACTGCCAAACGGTGCAGTACCCGAGCCAGAGCGCCCAACGCGGCGTCGAGCTCCGCTTCCTTGCCGGCCTTGGCGAGCGCCCAGGGCGCGACCTGCTGAATGTACAGATTGGCCTTGGCCACGAGCCCCCAGGCGGCCTCGGCACCTCCACGCAGATCGAACGCGTCCATGGCGCTGGTGTAGGACGCGATGGCGGCGGTGCCGTCCTGATCGAGCGAGGTCACCGTGCCGTCCGCCGGCACCAGGCCGCCCCGGTACTTGCCAAGCATGGCCAGAGCGCGGGACGCCAGGTTGCCCAGGCCGTCGGCCAGATCGGCGGTGTAGCGCTCGTCGAACCGGTCCCAGGTGAAATTGCCATCGGCCTCGAAGCCCACCTCGCGGAGCAGGAAGTAGCGCAGCGCGTCCGGTCCGTGGCGCTCGATGGCCTCGCCCAGGCTCACCGCGGTGCCGGCGGACTTGGACATCTTGGCGCCTTCCCACTGCACGTATCCGTGGGCCCACACCTCTCGCGGCAACGCCAACCCGGCGCTCAGCAGCATGGCCGGCCAGATCACGCAGTGAAACCGCGTGATCCCCTTGCCGACCACATGCAAGTCCGCCGGCCAGAGCCGCTGATACCCCGCGTCGGGATAGCCCGTCGCCGAGAGGTAGTTGATCAGGGCGTCGAACCACACGTACACCGTCTGTTCGGGATCGCCGGGGAACGGAATGCCCCACTGCTGCCGATGGCGGCTCACCGAGATGTCCTGCAGCCCGTCTTCCAGCAGCCGGACGATCTCGTTGCGCCGGATGGCCGGCTCGACCCGGAACTCGCCGGTGCGGATCAGCTCGAGCAGGCGGTCCCGGTACCGGCTCAACCGGAAGAAGTGATTGCGCTCCTTGGTGGGCACCAGCTCCAGGGTCGGATGCTCGATGCAGTGACCGTTCACGATCTGGGCCGGCTGTTTGAACTCCTCGCAGCCGAAGCAATACAGGCCCTCGTACTCACCCACGAACAGATCGTCCGGATTGGTACGGGCGATCTGCTCGAGCAGGGCGGTGGTACCGCGGTGATGCCGAGGCTCGGTGGTCCGGATCCAGTCGTCGTTGCTGCACTCGAGCCGGCGCCAGTAGTCCGCGAACGTGGCGGCCATGCGGTCGACCCAGGTCTGAGGTGCGAGCCCGTTCTGCTCGGCGGCCTGGAGCACGGCCTGCGAGTGCTCGTCCATGCCCATGAGAAACCACACGTCATCGCCGCGCAGGCGGCGGTATCGGGCGATGCAGTCGGCCCCAACCTTCTCGAGCGCGTGGCCGAGATGGGGGTCGCCGTTCGAGTAGTCAATGGCGGTGGTGAGATAGAACTTGGGCACGAACGACACTCCTGGTGTTGGCCGCGGGCGTCACCGTCATCCCGAGCGGGGGCTGTCATCCCGAATGGGGGCTGTCATCCCGAATGGGGGCTGTCATCCCGAGCGGGGGCTGTCATCCCGAGCGAAGCGAGGGATCTTCCCAACGCATGTCCGGAAACGCGTTAGGTAGATCCCTCGCTTCGCTCGGAATGACAGTCGCGACGGCGGGCTCTGCTCCGACCGAAATCTAACCCGGCCCGCCACCCCCAGGCCCCGTCGGTTCACCGCCGTTGCCCGGGCCGCCATCGGGTCCGCCGCCACCCCGCCGCCGCCGCCGCCGGCGCCGGTGCGGCCGCGCGCCCGCCGGGCCGTCCTGCGACGTGCCCGATTCGGTCACTGGCTGGGGCAGGCCCGGCTCGGCGGTGGCCTCGGCGCGTGCGGCAGTCTCGGCTGCGAGCAGTCGGATCCTGGTCTCGGCCGTCATCAGCAGGTCGCCGCGGGCCTCGACCTCGTCGCGCAGCTCGACCAGCGGAATGATCCGCGACCCGTGCTCCTCGCTTCGGAGAAACACGCGCTCCCGGAAGATGTCCACCGCGATCACTTTCTCCGCGCCGCGCGCCGTCGTGACGGTCTTGCCCTCCTTGGGGAACCGCTTACGGGCCGCCACGTAGAAGTCGTGCTCGTACTTGAGGCAGCAGAGCAGGCGGCCGCAGCCGCCGGAGATCTGGGACGGATTGAGCGAGAGGTGCTGATCCTTGGCCAGGCCGAGGTTGACGGGCGAGAGCTCCTTGAGCCAGGAGGAGCAGCAGTACTCGCGGCCGCAGCGCCCCACTCCCGAGAGCCGCGCCGCCTCGTCACGCACGCCGATCTGCCTGAGCTCGATGCGGGTGCGGAACAGCGAGGCGAGGTCGCGTACCAGGGCCCGGAAGTCCACCCGCTTCTCGGCCGTAAAGTAGATGGTGAGCTTGTTCCGGTCCCACTGCCACTCGGTGTCGCTCACCTTCATCACCAGGTCATGGCTCCGGACCCGCTCGATGACCTTGCGGCGGACCTCGTCCTCCGAGCGGCGGTTCTCATCGTGGACCCGCTGGTCTTCCCGGCTGGCGCGGCGGAACACCGGCTTGGGGGCCGCCGCTTCGGCCGCCGCGGCGTCGCCCACCGCGCAGCCGGCGCACGAGGAGGCGCATTTCTTGGTCGCCGCGTCGCCCACGGCGGTGACCCGGCCGAAGTCCCGGCCGCGCTCGGCCTCCACCATCACCGTGTCGCCCACCCTCAGGGGCGCGTCGGCGTCCGACCAGGTGAAGTACGCCTTGCGGGTGCCCTTGAAGCGGACCTCGACCGTCTGGCTCATCCGGCCTCGGTGTAGGCGCCCATGGCGGCGTACTTCTCCGCGCGGCGGCGGACCAGCTTCTCGGGCCGGATCTTCCGGAGCTCGGTCACGTGCCGGATCAGCGCCTCGCGCAAGGCCTCACCGGTGGCGTCAGGGTCGATATGAGCGCCGCCCACCGGCTCGGGCACGATCTCGTCGATGACCTTGAGGCGCAGCAGGTCGTCGGCGGTGAGCTTGAGCGCCTCCGCCGCCCGCTCGCGCTGGCTCGCGTCCTTCCACAGGATGGCCGCGCAGCCCTCGGGCGAGATCACCGAATACACCGAGTTCTCCAGCATCAGGATCCGATCGGCCACGCCCAGGGCGAGCGCGCCGCCCGAGCCGCCCTCGCCGATCACCACCGCGACCGCGGGCGTCGCCAGCGCCGACATTTCGAGGATGTTCCGCGCCAGCGCTTCCGACTGACCCCGCTCTTCCGCCCCCAGCCCCGGATACGCGCCCGGTGTGTCAATCAGGGTGATGAGCGGCGCGTTGAACTTGGCCGCGAGCTTCATGAGGCGGAGCGCCTTCCGGTAGCCTTCGGGATGTGGCATGCCGAAGTTGCGCTTGAGGTTCTCCTTGGTGTCGCGACCCTTCTGATGCCCGATCACCATCACCGACACGCCGCCCAGCCGGGCCCACCCGCCGACGATGGCCGGATCGTCCATGTAGAGCCGGTCGCCGTGCATTTCGATGAAGTCGGTGAAGATGGTGCTGAGGTAATCGAGGGTGTAGGGGCGGCGGGGGTGGCGGGCGACCATGACGCGCTGGATGGGCGTAAGATTTCGGTAGATCTCCGCCCGGAGCGACTCGAGCTTGCCCTGCAGCCCTTCCAGCTCGCCGTCGATGTCGATCTGGCGTTCGGTGCCGATCCGCTTCAGGTCCTCGATCTGCCGCTCCAGCTCGAGCAGCGGCTTCTCGAACTCCAGCACGTAGGCCGAGGGCATCGGGATCAACCCGCCTTGATGTAGTGGACGGAATCGGCACCCAGGAGATCGCGCAGGGCCCGAACGAGGTCTTCCTCCGCCGCGACGCGGACGCGACGGGACCGGAGCCGCACCGACTCTCCATTCCCGTCGCTCCACTCAATATACAGGGGCGTGGGACCCGGGTGCGCCGAGCACAGCGCCGCCGCCGCCCGGAGCGCGTCCGGCTCCGGCGCGGCCGGTGAGCGCCAGCGGAAGCTCAGCGCCACTGCGCCGGAGCTCTTGAGCTCGTCGAGCGCGCGGGCGGCCTCGACGATGAACGGCGCGTGATCCTCGCCGCGGTCCCGGTCGCTGTAGCCGCCGGTGAGCAGCAGGGCCGCATCGGGCAGGATGGTGCCGTTGAGCTTGGCCCAGGCGTCGGGGAATACGATCGCCTCGGCGGTGCCGTGGAAGTCCTCCAGCACCAGCCGTGCGTATTCCTTGCCGGTCTTCTTGGAGATCTGCCGCTTCACGCCGGTGACCACCGCCGCGACCGTGACCTGGTGCTCGCTCCACTCGCCCAGCGTGGCGGTGGTCCGGGTACCGAACAGCTCGACCTCGGAGCGGAACCGCTCCAGCGGATGGCCCGAGATGAAGAAACCGAGGACCTCCTTTTCCTTCACCAGCCGCTCGGCCTCGGTCCAGGGCGGTACGTCGGGCAGGCCCACTCGCTTCGGCCGCGGCGTGGTGCCCTCGCCGAACAGGCTGGCCTGGCCCGCGTCGCGCTCGGCCTGAAGCAACTGCGCCTCCGCCAGCACGCCGTCCAGCGCCTCGCACAGCTGGTGGCGGTGGCCGCCCAGCCCATCGCACGCGCCGGCCACGATCAGCGACTCGAGCACCCGCTTGTTGCAGAGCCGGAGGTCGATCCGCTCCACGAAGTCGGCCAGCGTCGTGAACGGTGCGTCCTGGCGGGCCGCGATGATGCTCTCGATGGCGCCCCAGCCGACGTTGCGGATGGCGCCCAGGCCGAACCGCATCCGCCGCTCGCCCACCACGGTGAACTTGAAGCCCGACTCGTTCACGTCCGGTGGCAGCACCTCGAGATCGAGCTCGCGCGCCTCGTTGATGTACTGCACCACCTTGTCGGTGTTGCCGATTTCCGACGACAGCAGCGCCGCCATGAACTCGGCGGGGTAGTGCGTCTTGAGCCACGCGGTGTGGTACGACAACACCGAATAGGCCACCGAGTGCGACTTGTTGAAGCCGTAGCGGCCGAAGGTCTCGATCTGCGCCGCGAGCTCGTCCACCAGGCGCCTGGGATGGCCCAGCGCCATGGCCCGCTCGGTGAACTTCCCCAGTTCCTTCTTGATCAGCTCGGCGTCCTTCTTGCCCACGGCCTTCCGGAGCACGTCGGCCTCGGCCAGGGTGAACCCGGCCAGCACGTTCGCGATCCGCATCACCTGCTCCTGATAGGTGATGACCCCGTAGGTGGGTTCCAGGACCTCCTGCAGTGAGGGATGCGGGTAGGTGACCCGCTCCAGGCCCAGCTTCCGGCGAATGAAGACGGTGTGCATGCCGGCGTCGAGCGGGCCCGGGCGGAGCAGGGCGTTGGAGGCCACCAGATCGTCGAACCGGTCGCACTTCATGGCGCGGAGCGTGTCGGTGGCCAGCGGCGACTCGAACTGGAACACACCCGCGGTGCGCCCCTGCCGCAGCAGCTCGTACACCTTGGGATCGTCGAACGGCAGCGCCTCCATGTCCACGTCGATGCCGGTGCGGGCCGCGATCATGAGCACGGCGTCGTGAATCACGGTGAGCGTCTTGAGGCCGAGCATGTCCATCTTGAGCATGCCGACCTTCTCGAGCGCGCCCATCTCGTACTGCGTAATGATGGACTCTTCGCCGTCGGCCGCCGCGCCGGCGCCCTTGGTGGGCGCCGTGCAGACCGGCACGTAGTCCGCCAGCGGGCCCGGTGCGATGACCACCCCCGCGGCGTGGACCGACATGTGCCGGGAGATGCCTTCGATCCGCGAGCTCAAATCGAGCAGCCGCCGATACGCGGGGTTGCCCTTCACCAGATCGCGCAGCTCGTCGACCTTCTTCTCGGCTTCGGGAATCGACAGGCTGTAGGCCGGCCCCGAGGGGATCAGCTTGGTGATCCGGTCGGCCTCACCGGGCGGAATCCGCAGCACGCGGGCCACGTCCTTCACCGCGGCTCGGGCCTTCATGGTCCCGAAGGTGACGATCTGCCCCACGCTGGCGCGACCGTAGCGCTGGCGGACGTACTCGATCACCTCGCCGCGGCGCTCGAAGCAGAAGTCCACGTCGATGTCCGGCATCGACACCCGCTCGGGATTGAGGAACCGCTCGAACAGGAGATCGAACTTGAGCGGGCACACGTTGGTGATACCCAGCGCGTAGGCCACGATCGAGCCGGCCGCCGAGCCGCGGCCCGGGCCCACCGGAATGCCGCGCTCCCGGGCCGCCCCGATGAAATCCTGCACGATGAGGAAGTAGCCCGCGTAGCCGGCCTTGTTGATCACGCCCAGCTCGTAATCGAGCCGCTGCTCGACCTCGGGCGGGAGCGGCGTTCCGTAGCGGCGCTCCGCCCCGTGGCGGGCCAGATCGTCGAGCAGCGCCTCGTCGGTGGCATAGCCGGCGGGGCGGGGGAAGCCGGGCAGGAAGTAGCGCTTCTCGAAGTCGAACTCGCAGAGATTGGCCACCGTCTGGGTGTTGGCCAGGAGGTCGGGATGGTCCGGAAAGAGCGCCTTCATCTCCTTCTCGGACTTGACGTACGACTCCTGGCCCGTAAAGCGGAACCGCTTGGGGTCGTCGAGATCGCTGCCGGTGCCGATCGCGAGCAGCACATCGTGCGACTCGGCGTCCTCCCGCCGGAGGTAATGCGCGTCGTTGGTGGCCACCACGCCGATGCCCAGCTCCTGTCCCAGGCGGAGCATCCCCTCGGCCACCAGCCGCTCCTCGCCGATCCCGTGCTGTTGCACCTCGAGCCAGAACCCGTCGGGTCCGAACTGCCGGGCGAACCACTCGGCGCTGCGCTTGGCCTCCTCGTAGCGGCCCTGCCGGAGCGCGAGCGACACTTCGCCCGAGAGGCACGCCGCCAGGCACACCAGCCCCTCGCTGTACTGCTCCAGGCATTGCTTGTCGATCCGGGGCCGGCGGTAGAAGCCTTCGGTGAAGCCGATCGACGTCAGGCGGACCAGGTTCTTGTAGCCGGTGCGATTCTTGGCCAGGAGGACGAGGTGACTGTAGGCGGCGGGCGCCGTGGACGGCTTCTCACGCGCCTGGCGCGGCCCGAAGGCGAGATACGCCTCGAAGCCGAGGATCGGGCGGATCTTCTGGGCCTTGGCCTCCTCGTAGAACGACCAGGCCGCGTGCATGTTGCCGTGGTCGGTGACGGCCAGACTGTCCATGCCCAGCCTCTTGACGTGGGCCACCAGCTCGGGAATCTGGCTGGCCCCGTCGAGCAGGGAGTATTCGCTGTGGGTGTGGAGATGGACGAACGCCATAGGCCCCAGGCAGGGAGCGGCAAGCCTGCCGCTCACCGCTCACCGGCTCTCTCTCCGCTCCAGCTCGCGCAACACGGCGTCCAGCGGGACACCACGAGCCTGGAGCAGCACCAGAAGATGATAGAGGAGATCGGCCGCCTCGGACGCGAGACGCTCGGGCTCCTCCGCATTTGCCGCCACCACGACCTCGACCGCTTCCTCGCCAACCTTCTGCGACGCCTTGGCCACACCGCGGTCGAGCAGTTGAACCGTGTACGAGCCGGCGGGACGTTCGGCCGCCCGCGCGGCGATGGTCGAGGCCAGTCGGCTGAGCAGGTGGCCGCCTGGGTCTTCCGACCCCGCCAGCGTGCCTTCCCACACCACCGACGCGAAGCAGGTCCGCGCCCCCGTGTGGCAGGCTGGACCCGTCTGGTCCACCCGGTACAGCACGGTGTCCCCGTCGCAGTCGATCCGGATTTCCCGGATGACCTGGGTGTGGCCGGAGGCCTCGCCTTTGCGCCAGAGGGTTTGCCGGGACCGGCTGTAATAATGGGCCTGGCCCGTGGCGGCCGACCGTTTGAGCGCCTCCCGGTTGGCCCAGGCGACCATCAGAACGTCGCCGGAGCGGCCCTCCTGGGCCACCACCGGGACCAGTCCGTCGGCCCCGAATCGGACCCCGGCCAGCCAACTGTCGTCGGGCACCGCCAGAAGCTATCGGCGGCTCGAACGATTGTCAAAACCCCTTGTGGCTCCTTATCTTGCTCCCGGATCGCACCCCACTCCTCGATCGCCCGGAGTTCCGTCCGTGCCCCTCCTCGACGCTCCGTGGCCGCTGCTGGCCGGCGCGGCCCTGCTGGTTGCCTGCGGCAGCAACGATCCCAACACGCCAAAGACCGTGGACTGTGCCAGCGCGTCCCCGACGAGCCTGGAAGTAGGCGGCAGTGCGCTGGTCAATGCGGCGGACCAGGGTTGCCTGCTGCTCCCGGCGGCCGGCGCCGGTGGCGCGGAGTACCTGTACTTTGCCGGCCTGACGGACGGGAGCTTTACCGAGCAGGGCACGTCGGAGCCCTATC
>Ga0308175_100000932_pt1 | contig 19312 bp, 26 predicted proteins | sample PhyCR1_3_FD_203893 | JGI IMG/M metagenome (GOLD analysis project Ga0308175, IMG submission 203893) | Soil microbial communities from UC Gill Tract Community Farm, Albany, California, United States - DLSLS.C.R1 | ecosystem: Environmental > Terrestrial > Soil > Agricultural land | place: USA...
CGGCCGACCTTGTCGCATGGGCTCACGAGATCCTGCGACGATATGAAGGCGATGCGTAAAGCGCTCGCTAGTTAAGGTTCCGCCTGAACCTTGCCTAAGACTCCCCGCTACCTGGGGTGAACAAACACCGACGGGGCCTAGTCGGTCATAGCGCGAGCGGGACGGCGTTGACTTCGGTCAGCAACCGTCCCGCTCGGCACCCCCCCATTAGGCGCCCGTAGCGAGGAGGTCCGCGTGTCGTGGTCCATCCTTGAAGGTGACTGCATCGACGTGATGCGCGACCTGCCAGCCGAGTCCGTGGACGCGGTCATCACGAGCCCGCCCTACGCTATGCAGCGCAAGGCCACCTATGGCGGCGTTCCAGAGTCGGAGTATCCGGCGTGGACTGTCGCGTGGATGGCTGAGGCTCGACGCATCCTCAAGCCTGACGGGTCCGTGGTCATCAACATCAGACCGCACGTCCGCAACGGACAGATCAGCGACTACACACTCCGCACCCGCCTTGCCTTGCGTGAGGCGGGATGGGCCGAGGTCGAAGAGTTGATCTGGCACAAGCCCAACAGTGCGCCAATGGGGCACACCTCACGCCCCCGCAGGTCGTGGGAGTCGCTGCACTGGTTCGCGCTTCACGGCCGCCCATTCACCGACCCGAAAGCGGCTGGCCCGCATAGCGATGAAGTCGGATTCAAGGGCATCTCAGCGCGTGCTAGCCGCAATGGCTGGGACCATCAGCACCAGCCGATACCGACATGGGTGCGGAGTCGAGGCGTCGCGCGCGTTCCAGACGTGGCCCGAGTCCCACTCACGCAACAGGGCGACCTCTCCGACCATCCAGCGCCCTACCCTCCCGCCCTTGCGGAGTGGGTCGGCAAACTCGTCTGCCCACAAGGCGGCACCATCCTCGACCCGTTCAGCGGCAGCGCATCCACCGGAGTCGCAGCCATCCGCAACGGGTGGGACTACGTCGGCATCGAAGCCATGCCCGACTACGCGGCCATGAGCCGCAAGCGACTCGCCCACACCGAGGACGAGCACGCAGCCTGACCCACACGACGCCGCCATCGACCACGGCGCCGGCCAAGCGTGCCACGTGCACCCAAGCTCGGAGCGCCACCATGACCATCCCCCAAATGCACGACGCCCTCGAAGCCGCCCACGTCCGCTGGTCCATGCACCGACGCTCAGGCGACGACATCGCAGCCCAGCAAGCATGGGACGACGCCGAAACCCTCGGCCTCCAACTGTTCCGCGCCGAAGAAGCCGCGCGCTACGAAGAGATGCGCCGCGCGTCCGAGGCTGACTGGAACCTGCTCAAAGGTTCACCCGACCACTCGCGCCTCCACGAGTCCATCGCAAGGCTCGAGCGTCGTGGCTAGCATCGGCGACGCCTGCGACCGGCACCCATCCGCGCTCGCACACACCGCCTGGTACAACCCAGCCACACGCGGCCTCGTCGTCCTCTGCGGACACTGCGCCGCCAAGCACGAACTGCCCCTCACCCTCCAAGGGTTCGAGCTCACCCTCGACAACAGGGCCAGCCTCGTCCACGACCGACTCATGGGGGCGCTGTGATCATCATCGCCAGACTCGGCGGCATCGAGATCATCGCCGACGACGAACGCACCGACCAGACACCCACCCCCGAGTGGATCGAAGACACAGCCAAGCGCGTCGCCCGGATCGCAGCAGACACGTACACGTCACTCCCCGACGGCGTCACAGTGACAGCCTCCGACGAGGACGATGACTGAGCCCGACCCGCCATGCAACCGGCCCGACTGCCACGCACCGAACCACTGCGAATGGCACGACAGGCCAGTGCATCACGCCGTCGACTCAATGGCCGACTGGTGCAAGGGGCAGCATGGGTAACCCACGCCGCGCCAACGGACACCGACGCGACCAAGTCAGACGCCGAGTCCTTCGCGAAGAGGACAACTGCTGGCTCTGCGGCAAGCCCGTCGACAAGACGCTCCCGCCCTACCTTGACGGCTCACCCGAAGTCGACGAGATCGTGCCCGTGTCACTCGGAGGCTCACCCTTCGACCGCTCGAACACACGCCTCGCGCATCGGATCTGCAATATCCGACGCGGCAACGGAACCCGCAAGCCCAAGGTGCAGCCCATCACGACCGCGCGGCGATGGTGACCACCCAGGGGGGAGGGGGTCGCGGCCACAGCCACGGCAACCGCTGGACTAGGGCTGTTTCTATCCCTGACCTTTTTTTCGGCCCCGCAGGAGGTGGCTGTCATGTCGAAGCCAAGCCTCCGGGTTGCCGCGAAGGGTGAGAAGCCCCCGGCACCTGAGAAGCCGAAGACCCTTTCTGAGGCTGTCGAGTCCGGCACGTACCTCGAGATCCTGATGGCGCAGCGCCGGCAGATGGTGACTGACCTGTCGACGACCACGGGGCCGGCGCTGGCAGCTCTTCACCGGCAGATCGCACTTCATTCCAAGGAGATCGCATCCTTGCAGGCTGAGGCCGAGCAGGAGGCCATCGAGAATGACCACCGCACAGAAGACGAAGCCTTCGACGCCTCGGCTGTCTGACCTGGCCCGTCATGTGGTCGTGCCGAAGGGCGCGGTTTCGACGGGCTGGCCTGCGGTGCGTGACAAGTGCCTTGATCTTGGGATCTCGTTCGACGGTTGGCAGCATGGCGCCGGCCGCGTGATCTTGTCGAAGCGAGCTGACGGCAAGTACGCCTCGACCATTGGCGGGACGGCACTGTCGATCCCTCGCCAGGTGGGCAAGACGTTCCTCGTTGGTGCGATCGTGTTCGCCCTGTGCCTGCTGCATCCTGGCTTGACTGTCATCTGGACGGCGCACCGGCTGCGGACTGCTGGTGAGACGTTCGACAAGATGCAGGGCATGGCGCGACGGAAGCGCATCAAGCCTTTCGTCTCCAAGATCATCCTCGGCTCTGGCGAGGAAGAGGTCCGGTTCCACAACGGGTCGCGGATCATGTTCGGTGCTCGTGAGCGTGGCTTCGGTCGTGGCTTCGACGAGGTCGACGTGCTGATCTTCGACGAGGCGCAGATCCTCACGGAGAACGCGATCGACGACATGGTGCCGGCGATGAACCAGTCGCGGCAGACGGCGGGCGGGCTGATGCTTTTCATGGGCACGCCGCCGAAGCCGACCGACCCTGGCGAGGTTTTCTCGCGGATGCGGACGGACGCACTGTCGGGTGAGGATGAGGACACGGGTTACATCGAGTTCTCTGCTGACCCGGAGTTCGAGCCGACGCCGTCACCGGCCCCGATGCGCGAGTCGGACTGGGCCGCAATCGCGGAGGCCAATCCGTCATTCCCGTTGCGAACCCCGGCTGAGGCGATTCTGCGGATGCGTAAGAAGCTGACGCCCGAGTCGATGAAGCGTGAGGGCTATGGCATCTGGGACAAGGTCGGCAAGAATGCGGTCTTCCCGGAGTGGCCTGACCTGATCGCGGACGAGCCTCCCGCCGACGACGTGCCACCGACCGCGCTCGGCGTGGACATGAGCCATGACCGCGTTATCAGCATCGCGGGCGCATGGTCGACCGACGACGGCACGCATGTCGAGCTCGTGAATGTGGACGTGGCCGATTATGGCGGCGACACGACCGCGGCTGAGGACTTCATCGTGGAGCGTGCTGGCCGGCGAATCCCGGTCGTCATTGACGGGATGAGCCCGGCCGCGTCGATGATTCCGAAGCTCAAGGCCCGCAAGGTGAAGGTCATCACCGGCACCGCGGGCGACATGGGCAAGGCGTGTGGTGGTGTCGCTGACGCCGCCAAGGAGAACCGCCTGACCCATGCTGACCAAGACTTGCTGAATCGGGCTGTGGCTGGTGCTGAGAAGCGCCCGATCGGCACGGCTGGCGCGTGGGGTCTAGACCGTCGCGACCCTGACATCAACATTGCACCCGCCGTCTCGGCGGTCCTGGCGCACTTCGGCGCGCAGGGCACTCGACGACGTCGCACCGACCGAGACCAGCGAAAGGTGGTGGTTCTCTCGTGAGCATCGCCCCTGTTTTCCTGAACCTCGTCGGCGTATCGGAGGACGAGCGTCTCTTCATTGAGCGCGGCGTCTCTCAGATCGGTCGCTACCGGATCGCCAATGAGGAGGCGCTGTCCTTCCTCGAGGGCTCGTTCGTGGCGCAGCAGTTCGGCATCTCGATCCCGCCGTCGATGCAGGGCGTGCAGACGCCGACTGGGTGGGGCGGCACGGTCGTGGAGTCGCTCGAGGAGCGCCTGGACTGGCAGGGGTGGCACTCGGAAGAGGACGACTTCGGCCTGTCTGAGGTCTATGACGACAACTCTTTGGATGTCGAGTCGGGCATGACGCACATTGACGCGCTCACGTTCGGCGTGACGCTCGTGGGTGTCGGTACTGGCCTCGAGGGTGAGCCGCACCCGCTCATCACGGCCCATTCGCCGCTGTCTGCTACGGGCTTCTGGGATCGGCGCACACGCCGGCTGTCTGGGGCGCTCGCGGTCGACGGTGTCGGCGAGGGCAAGACGGTCACCGCGTATCGCCTCATCGACGGTCGTGGTGAGACGACGACTTACGAGCTTCGCAATGGCGTGTGGCGCGTCCTCGAGCGTGACCAGCATGGGCTGCCGCGCATCCCGGTCGTGATGGTTCCGAACCGGATTCGCGGGTCTCGCGAGACTGGTCGGAGTGAGATCACGAAGCCGATCCGCTACTACTGCGAGGCCGCTGCGCGGACACTGCTCGGCATGGAGGTCTCTCGCGAGTTCTACAACACCCCCAAGGTTGTTGCGCTCAACGTCGCAGAGAGCGCCTTCCAGAACGCCGACGGTTCACCCGCGTCTCAGTGGTCAGCCGTGCAGGGTCGCGTGTGGACGCTACCGCCGAACGAGGAGGGCGAGCAGGCTCCCGACGTGAAGCAGCTCCCCGCCGCTTCGCCGGCCCCCTACCTCGAGCAGGTCAAGGGCTATGCGACGTATGTCGCTGCGGAGGCGGGCATCCCAGTCACGCAGTTCGGTTTCGCCACGGACAATCCGCCGAGTGCTGACGCGATCCGCGCCCAGGAGAACCGCCTCGTGAAGCGTGCCGAGCGTCGTCAGACGATCTTCGGCCGCGCATGGCTCGAGGTGGGTCGTCTGGCACTGCTGGTCCGTGACGGCGAGATCCCCGACACGTACAACACGATCACGGCGAAGTGGCGCGATGCTGCGACGCCGACTCGCGCGGCTGCTGCTGACGAGGCGGCGAAACTTATCGGTTCCGGTGTGCTCCCGGCTGATTCGACGGTCACCTATGACCGTGTCGGACTGTCCCCCGCGGAGCAGCGTCAGGTCGAGGCCGACAAGCGCCGCGTCGCTGGTCGCGCGGTCCTGAACCGTGTCGCCGCGGCTCCGGTGATCCCGAATGCCCCTGTCGTCGGCTGAGGCCCGCACGGCGCTGCTCGTCGTCTCCTCGGACGGCGTCGTGGACGTTGAGGCGCTGGTGGCATCCCTGAGCGGCCCTGCTGACTCGATGCGCTCGGACCTGCTCGACGCGGTGCCGGCGACGATCGAGACCTACACGCTCGGATCGTCGGCGCTCGCTGCCGACTACTACGACGACGAGCGCGAACGGGCAGGCGCCCGCAAGCGCTTCTCGTCGGAGCCTGTCATCGCCGACCGCGCCGAGAAGATCGGCCGGTTGGTAGCATGGGCATCCGAGCCGCTGTTCGCGCCTGAGCCTGACAAGGCTGAGACGTTGCTGCGCCTCGTGCCGCAGGTTCAGAAGGAGATCGCGCGCCCGTTTCGGGACACGATCACCACGAACTCGCGGCGCGATCCGGCTTCGGTCGGGTGGCGGCGCGTCACGTCGGGTGCCGGCTGCAAGTTCTGCCGGATGCTCGCCGACAAGGGCGCCATCTTCAAGGAGTCCACGGCGCGGTTCGCTGCGCACGGAAACTGCCACTGCTCGGCCGCGCCCGTGTTCAACGGGCAGGCCGGTCCCGAGGCCGACGTCATGCAGTACGTCGCCTCACGCAAGCGCCGGTCCGAGAAGGACCGGGCGCGACTGCGCGAATACCTGAACGCCAACTACTGAGCGTTCACGCAAAGCCACCCAGGGCCGCAACGGCTCAGGGCCAACCCGCAACGGGAGATCAACCATGTCCGATCAGCCGACCGAGCCCACCGAGCCCGCAACCGAGCCCGCTGCGCCGACGACCGACCCGCAGACCGAAGCGCCCAAGCCCACCGAAACGGTGGACTTCTGGAAGCAGAAGGCCCGCGAGCAGGAGAAGCGCGCCAAGGATAACGCCGACGCCGCGCGTCGACTGTCCGAGATCGAAGAGGCCAGCAAGACCGAGGCGCAGAAGGCGGCCGACCGGCTCGCCGCAGCCGAGAAGGCCGCAGCGGAAGCATCGTCGTCGCTCGCACGCCTCGAGGTCGCACTCGCCAAGGGACTCACCCCGTCGCAGGCCAAGCGCCTCGTCGGTTCCACACGCGAAGAGCTGGAAGCCGACGCGGACGAGCTGCTGAAGGACATCGGCGAGGCTGCGCGACCGCGCGCACCGAAGCCTGACTCCACGCAGGGCCGCGTTCCCAACGGGACGCCCCTAGACCCCCGATCCGCCGACCTGGCACAGATCGAGGCAGACCTGAAGGCGGCATCGCGCCGCTAACTGACCCCAGACAGCGCTCGCTGAGGGGCACCACCTGAAAGGAACACCATCATGGCGATGACCCTCGCCGAGGCTGCTGTTGTCACGCAGGACCCCCGCCTTCCCGGCGTCGTCAGCGTGCTCAACGTCTCCAACATCCTGAACCGCGTCCCGTTCGAGTCGATCGCCGGCCGCGCGTACAGCTACAACACCGAGGCGACCCTGCCTGCGGCTGCCTTCCGTGCCGTGAACGCCGGCTACACCGAGTCGACGGGTACGTTCGCCACGGCGACCGAGTCCATCGTCATCCTCGGTGGCGACTACGTCGTGGACCGCTTCCTCGAGCAGACCTCGACCGGCACCGTCGCGTCTCTCGTCGCCGCCCAGCGCGACATGAAGGCGCGCTCGGTTGCAGCCAAGTTCGCCGACACGTTCATCAACGGTGACACCGCCGTGGACGCCAACTCGTTCAACGGCCTGAAGAAGCGCCTCACGGGCGGGCAGGTCATCTCGACCGGCACGAACGGTGCCGCGATGAACACCGACGCGGCGACCCGCACGGCGTTCCTCGACAAGCTGGACGCGCTGCTCGCTGCATGCCCCGGCGCGGACGCGATCTACGCCAACTCGCAGGTCATCGCCATGCTCCGCACGGTCTTCCGCAACGTCACCATCAACAACTACACGGTCGACACGCTGACCGGCCGCCCCGTCGAGGTTCCGACCTGGCAGGGCGTCCCGATCCTCGACGCCGGCAAGAAGGCCGACCAGACCCCGGTCATCCCGGCCACAGAGACCGTCGGCACGTCCACGAACACGTCCTCGATCTACGCGGTCAACTTTGCGCAGAACGAGAGCGAGGAGGGCGTCCTCGGCCTCACCAACGGTGGCCTTCAGGTCGACCCGCCCCGCCAGCTCGAGACCAAGCCGGCGTGGCTCGGTCGCATCGAGTTCTACACCGGCGTCGCCGTCATCGGCGCCCAGCCGGCCGCTCGCCTTTCTGGCGTCATCGCCGCCTGACCTACACCGAAGGAGTAGCCATGCCTGCTGTTCAGTCCAAGCCTCAGAGCAAGATCCGGCACGAGGAGTTCTGCCTCCCGCGCCCCGGCGAGGACGGGCCGAGGCTGGAGACCTACTCCTATCTCGCAGACGACCTGGCCACGGGGCGTGCGCGCTCCGTGGCTCAGGTCACGCGCTGCATCGAGTGTGGCGCAACGCATTACGACCACAAGGAGCAGTGACATGGCGGAAGCCAAGAAGAGCAACGACAAGCTGGAGCACACCGAGGGTGGCACGACCACCCGCGATGACGCTCTCGACTCCGGGGCGCCGATGCTTCCGGGTGACAAGTCGGAGCCGTCTGGCCCCGAGGACGCTCTCGGCTCGGGCGCGAAGCGTGGCGACTACTCCGACCTCGTCGGTGACCGCCAGTTCTACGCCTCGGTGCCGAACCCGAACCACGACCCGTCAAACCCGGACTCGCCGGCCTCGATCCTCGTTCACCAGAACCCCCTGGTGCAGGACCGCGGCGACGAGAAGGGCGTCAAGGGTGGCACGCACCCGCTGACGGACGAGGTCAAGTAACACCAACACCCAGAGGAAGGGGCGGTCATGGCCGTATCTCCGGCAACAATCGCTGTCGCGCTCGGCGTGGCCGCCCCTGAGTCTGGTTCGATCACCGAGCAGCAGTGGGACATGTGGATCACTGACGCCGAGAACCAGATCGCTTGGCGCATGGAGGATCTCGGTGTCGCCGGCCCGCTCGATGCGGCGAAGCTCGACTATGTGGTTCGCGAGGCCGTCAAGGCTCACGCGAAGCACCCGGACGACGCTACGCAGGTTGCGGTTGCGATCGACGACGGGAACGTGTCCCGCACGTACCGCTCGAGCGCTGGCCTGGTTGAGATCACCGACAAGTGGTGGAAGCTGCTTGGCCTGATCCCGGCCACGGGTCGCGCCTACGAGATGGACACCATGCCGAACCCGACGGTGCTGCGCTGATGTTCAGCACGTTCGGCGCTGACATCGCCGCGGCTCTCCCCGAGCTCCGCGCCTACGCCGAGTCCCTGATGCTCGACTCGTGCATCGTGACTAGTGACGGCGGCGCACCCACTTGGGATGACGCTACGGGCGCGTACACGTCGCCGGCTGGCGCGACGGTCTACGCCGGCCGCTGCCAACTTCCCAAGGCCGCCCCTGCCGGTCAGGACGTGCAGACGGGCGAGGCGTCATGGGTCGCAGGCTCCGTCGTCCTCAAGCTTCCGATGACCGCCGCACCTGGTGAGACGGGCGACCCGCTCGCTGTCACGACGGGCCACACGGTCACGATCACATCCAAGGGCGGGCTGACGCTGACGGTGCGACTCGCGATGCCGCAGACGTTCGAGAAGTCCCGCAAGGTCGCGTGTGAGGTGGTGAGCCGCGATGCCTGACATCTTCGACGCCTCCGAGGTGCACAAGCTCGCAACTGAGCTCGCTGCGGCGCCTGCGAAGGTCATCCCCGCACTGGTCCCGACCGCGAACCGTGCCGGCGTGAGCATCAAGCGAGTCATGAAGTCCGACGCTGCGGGTCACTCGCACCTTCCTGGCCTGTCTCGCGCGGTCGAGTATGACGTCGAGGTTGACGCGACGTCGATCACGGTCGATGTCGGCTTCCGCAAGGAGGGTCAGGGCAACCTCGCCAACGTCGCCGCGTTTGGCACGTCGAACAACGCGCCCGTTATGGACATCACTCGCGGCCTCACTGCTGAGGTTCCGAAGTTCATGAAGTGGGTCGCCAAGGTCGGTTCGGAGGCGCTGTGAGCATCCGCGACGACGTGGCGGCCCGACTGTCCGCGCAGATTCCGTCCCGCACCGTCTACTCGGGCGCCGTCCCTGACGGGAGCCTGCCGCCGCGTTACCTCGTGGTGTGGGCGTCTGAGGGTGACGAGTCATCGACCCGCGCGAGTGACGGCACGAACACGCAGACGCCGTCGGTGTGGGTGTCGTCGGTGTCGCGGAACAATAGCCCGAAGATCGCAGCCGACGAGGCCGCGTGGGGAGCGTCGAAGGTCCGTGCGGCGTTGCGTGACTGGCGCCCTTATGGCGACTGGAAGATCCGCCCCGAGGTGTCGCAGCCTCCGCGGCGTGACGAGGCGATCCCAGCTACGACGTTCTTTGCCGTCGAGCAGTTCTCGGTCCGCATCAATCTGCCCTAGGAGGGCTCATGTCTGACTTCGTGCGCGTGCGCGAGGAGAACGGCGTCGAGGTTTCGATGCCTGCCCGTGTGGCTGAGGCTGCTGGCCTGAAGCCGCTCAAGAAGGACGCGACCGCCCGTGATGGCAGCGTGCTCCCCGACAAGCCCCGCGTGCCTCTGGGTGGCGCGGCAGCCGAAACCACCGAGGCCCACTCCGGGTCTGACACCAAGGAGAAGTAAATGCCCACCATCATTCCCGGAGTCGCCTCAGATGAGACCGTCTCCGTCAAGTTCGTGCAGACCATCGCCGACGTCTCCGCCCCGAAGCTGACCGAGCTCAACGCCGTGTCGGCCGTGCAGCTCGAGTGCCTCCTGACGGAGAACTTCGCGCCCGACGCTTCGGCCGACACGACGCAGATCCGCCGCATGTGCTCGAAGCAGACGCAGGAGCGCGCCGGCACCGTCACGCGCACCATCGCGGACCTCGTCGGCGCCTACGACCCGCAGGACCTCGCCGCCCCGATCAGCAAGGCGTATGCCGCGCTGGAGCCGGGCGCGACGGGCTTCCTCGTCGTTCGCTGGGGCGTCCACGTTGACACCGCCTGGACTGTCGGCGACCTCGTCGATGTGTTCCCGGTCGAGATCGCGTTCCGCGCCAAGATGGCCCCGGAGCAGTCGTCCGAGCTGAAGTTCAAGGCGAAGCCGCTCGTCACGGGCACCGTCACGGAGGATGTCGCGCTCGCTGCGTGACCCACGATCGGGCGGGCGCATGGTTTCGGCTGCCGTGCGCCCGCCCTTCTCAGCCGAATCAGCCGAACAGCCGAAGGAGTGACCCGTGTCCGAGAAGGACGTCCCCGACCTGAAGTCTCTGCTGAACGAGCCCGACGAGCCGCCGACCGCGCACTGCACGGTGCCGCTGCGTCAGGGCCTTCGTGCGCAGATCGAAGACCTCGAGAACGAGCTCACCCAGGCTGCCGAGGATGCCCCGAAGCGCATGGGTGCCGCGTCTCCGCTGAAGGAGATCGCCGAGCGCATCGAGGCGCTGCGGGAGCAGATGAAGGCGTCTGAGGTGACGTTCCGGTTCCGGGCGCTCACCTACGAGCAGCGCGAGCAGATCCGCGTCGACATGCACGGCCGCGACGACACGGACGAACTGAACCTGCGGGCCATCGCCGCCATGTGCTACGAGCCTGCCGGTCTGACCCACGGCGACTTCCGCAAGATCCGCGCCAAGCTCGGCGCGTTCATCTTCGACCAGACCATCGACGCCGCGTCTGACCGTGCGTCTGGTGGTGACTGGTCCGTCCCTTTCTCGTTCGCTGCCTCGCACATCCTCGGAACGCAGAAGTAGCGCGCGAGGTCATCACGGCGTTTCAGATGGGCTTGACCCTGTCTGTGGCGCGCGGTGTGCGCCTGCCGGGCGACCGGGTGCAGCAACGAGATTGGGCGCTCGCTCAGGCTGCGAGGCAGCTTGACATGATGCGCTGCCCACGGTGCGGGAAGTATCTGTGGGAGGCGCTTGACCCGCAGGTGAAGTGGCGGGCGAAGTTGCCGCTGCGGTGCGGTCCTTGCACGGTCATTGCGGCCGAGCAAGACAAGTACCAAGAGGCCGACCATCCCGAGGCGCTCATCTTTGACGCCGAGCGGCGCAACTAGCAGTAATGACAGGAGGCGTCGTGGCCGGGTCCGATAAGACCGTGAAGGTGACGCTCATCGCCGTCGCGTCGCCCTACGCAAAGGGCATGACCGAGGCGTCGGCTGCGACGAAGCGTCTCGGCTCTGACATCGACTCTGTCGGCGCCAAGTCCAAGGGTTTCGCGTCGTCGGCCGGACAGGCTGCCGGCGCACTCAAGGGCATGGCGGTTGCTGGCGCTGCCGTCGCAGGTACTGCGCTCGTTGCTTTCCTGGGCGACGCCGTCAAGGCCGCAGGTGACCTCGAGCAGTCCGTCGGCGGTGTCGATGCCGTATTCAAGGACTCGGCGCAGACCATCCACGACTTCGGCAAGAACAGCGCCGAGAACGTCGGCCTGTCGACTAATGCCTTCAACGAGCTCATCACAGTCACGGGCGCGATGCTCAAGAACAAGGGCCTCGACAACTTCGCGCAGAAGTCGCTCGACCTCGTCCAGATCGGTGCCGACCTGTCGGCGACATATGGCGGCTCGGCGAAGGAAGCCGTCGAGGCGCTGAACGCTGCGATGCGTGGCGAGTCGGACCCGATCGAGCGTTACGGCATCAGCATCAACGAGACCGCGGTCCAGGCTGAGCTTGCCGCCAAGGGCCTGTCGAAGTTGACGGGTCAGCAGCTTGAGCAGGCGAAGGCTCAGGCGCGCATCGACATCATTACCCGCCAGTCGGCTGACGCGCTCGGGAAGTTCGCGGGCGAGGCTGACACGCTCCAGGGTCAGCAGCAGCGCCTGAATGCTGAGTGGGAGAACGCCAAGGCGTCCCTGGGTGGCGCGCTGCTGCCGGCGCTGACGAAGGTCGTGTCTGGTCTGCGCGCGGGCGTGGATGTGGTTGTGTCGGCCGTGAATGCGTGGCAGTCGCTGCCGGGTCCGGTCCAGGCTGCCGTGGCTGCACTGATCGCGTTCCGGATCGCGCAGGGCACACTCGGCAAGGTCGGCCGGTCCGCGATCGACATCGTGAAGGCGCTCGGCGAGGCCGTCGGCTATGCGGCGGACTCGTCGAAGCGTGCCGGTGGCGGTTTCGCTGGCGCTGCGGCTGGGATCAAGACGTTCACGGGTGGCGCTGGTCTCGCGGCTGGCGCTGCGAACGGCCTGAAGTCTGCCGGGTCCGCGCTGATGGGTCTCGCTGGCGGACCGTGGGGTATCGCCATGACTGGCCTCACGGTCGCGGTCATGGGCTACTTCCAGGCGCAGGAGAACGCCAAGCGGGCCGCCGAGGAGTTCGGCAACACCCTCGACAAGACGACGGGCAAGTTCACCGACGCCTCACGCGAGCTCATCACCAACAACTTCTTCAAGGACTTCTCACAGCAGGACTACTCTAAGGTTGCCGACTCGCTGGACAAGGCTGGCGTTGGCGTTCAGGATCTCATCGCCGCCTACCAGTCGGGCGACCCGGCGCAGATCGAGCGCTTCAAGCAGGCGTTCGACTCGTGGCAGGGCAGTGCCGACTGGGCGACCCTCGCCAAGGTCGACATCAACGCCCTCGGGAACGCCTACGCCGCGGCTGGCCGCGACATCCAGGCTGGCTCCGAGGTCGCGAAAGTCAACGCTGACACGCAGGGCAAGGTGGCTGCGGCGACGAAGTCCGCGACCACGGCCACGCAGACTGCGGTGCCCGTGTTCGACTCGTTGGCGGCGAAGCAGAAGGCCGTCGCGGAGTACGCGAAGATCGCGGCTGACGCGAACAAGCAGCTCGCGTCTGCGCTGCTCGAGGCGCAGGCCGCCGCGGGTGACGCGGACGCAGCGGAGATCGCCTACCAGCGTTCCCTCGACGCGGCGACGCAGGCCATCAAGGACAACGGCAAGACCAGCCGTGACCACGGCAAGACCCTCGACATCACCACGAAGAAGGGTCAGGACAACGCCTCGGCGCTGCTCGACCTGAAGGACGCGGCGCTCCGTTCGGCCGAGGCGAACCTGAAGAACGGCGACTCTGCCGGCAAGGTCACCGCGGCCCTCTCGGGCGCGCGTGCGGAGTTCGTGAAGACGGCTCAGAAGATGGGCCTGAGCAAGGCTGCGGCCGAGGCGCTTGCCACCAAGTACGGCTATACCAAGGAAACCGTCGACAACCTCAACAAGTCGATGGGCGACACCCCAAAGAAGGTTGCATCAAAGGTCGAGGTCGAGACGGCCGCTGCCAAGGGTGCGATAACAGTCGTGAACACGGCGCTCGACTTCCTCGACGGACGTGTCGTCTGGGTGACGGTCAGGGCTGCCGTGGCGGATGCTGCCACCGCGATCCAGGGCATCGGGCGGCTGGTTGCCGGCTCAACGAAGAAGAAGGCCAACGGTGGCCCGATCTACGGTCCCGGCTCGGCGACTTCCGACTCGGTGCCGGCGATGCTCTCCAATGGGGAGTATGTCATCAAGGCTGCCGCGGTCCAGAAGTACGGCCTGCACTTCTTCGACAAGGCCAACAGCATGAGGCTCGCCTCTGGTGGGCCTGTGCAGAAGTTCGCGTCGGGCGGTGCCGTGCGTGCGCCTCTCGACCAGTTCTACGGCGACTACATCACCGGCCTCGGTGAGCGCGTCTCTGCTGCCGACCTCGTCGCGAACCGCAAAGCCATCACGGAAGCGACCAAGAAGCTCCACCTCGCCGAGATGAAACTCGACGAGGACCGACGCAAGAAGAAGCGCAGCGCCCGCCAGATCGCCACTGACGAGCTCGCGGTCGCGAAGGCTCGCGACGCCGTGTCCGCGGCATCCTCACGAGCCGCTGCGGCCCAGTCTCGCTACAACGCGCAACTCGGTAACCCTGTGCAGAAGTTCGGCAGGGCGCTCGGCGCTGGCATCCGCGACACGGGCGCGTTCATCGCGAACATCCAGAAGCTGTCCTCGCGCGGCTACGTCGGCTTGGCGCAGCAGCTCGCGCAGATGAGCAACGAGGACGCCGAGAAGATCGCGGCTCAGGCTGCGGTGTCGTCGAACAAGACGGTCAGCGGCCTTCAGTCGCAGGTGAACACGGCGGCGACGCAGCAGTCGAAACTCGACCACATCGACACCATCGCGGCCATTCTCGGGCAGGTCAGGTCGAAGAACCTGACGGCGCGGCAGATGGCCTCGAGCACGGGCATCGACGTTATGGAGATCCTCGACGCTGCGGCGTTGATCCGCGGCGACCTGTCGAAGAACCGGAACGCCTCGAAGCTGCTCGCCGACCTGGCGAAGCGGTCGAAGGGCCAACTGTTCTCGACGGGTGGCGCGGTATTCGGCGCCGGGTCGGCCACCTCAGACTCGATCCCCGCATGGCTGTCAAACGGCGAGTACGTCGTGAAGTCCGCTGCGGTGTCGAAGTATGGGCGGTCATTCTTCGATGCGCTGAACGGGATGCGTTTCTCGTCGGCGCGCATCGGCGGCTCCCTGTCCATCGACTACGACCGGCTCGCTGCGGCGGTCGGTGGTGGTGGCGACCAGATCACCCTCAACGCGCACGGAGCGGACGCTGATGCGGCCGTGCGCAGGGTCCAGCGCGACCTCGAGTTCAGGAGGATGATCCGCCTTGGCTGACGTTCACGCATTCTCCTACGCTGGCGCGCTGCTCTCTGGCGTGGACGAGTTCGGCACGACATGGTCCATCGAGCAGATGTCCGGCTGGACTGACGGTGTCGCCCTGCGGGTGCAGCGCGAGGCCCGGTCTCAGCAGGATGGCGAGTGGGATGTGCAGCCGCTCCGGGCTGCCCGTGAGGTGACCCTCATGGGTAAGGCCGAGGCGGTGTCCCACGCCGCGCTCGAGCAGTCGCAGCGCAGGTTCACGGCACTTCCGCTGACGGGTTCGATGACGGGGTCGTCGGACGAGGGCGACCTGACCGCTGACGGGTACCTGTCGGAGGCGCAGCGCTTCCAGCACCTTTCCGGTCTGGTGGCGGGGTGGGCGTTGACGTTCGTCGCGCCCGACCCGCTGCTCTATGGCCCGCCGACGTTCGAGTCGACGGGCCTTGAGGGTGTGGCCGGTTCGGGGCGCGTGTGGCCGCGTGTGTGGCCGCGCGACTGGGGCGTGCCGGCTGGGACGACGCCGGGTGCGATCGAGGTGCCGAACGTGGGCACTGCGGCGTACTGGCCCCGTCTGCGGATCGACGGCCCGGTCGACAACCCTGTGGTCACGTTGAACGAGACGGGCGACTGGGTCCGCTATAACGGTTCGCTGACGGCGGGCCAGTACCTCGACATTGACTGCGCGAACCGGCGCGTCCTGTTGAACGGTTTCGTGTCGCGGGCGCCGCAGGTCGAGTTCTCTGGCCGGTTCCTCGCGGTCCCTGTGGGTGGCGGGTCGATGTCGTGGAATGACGACTCGGCTAGCCCTGATGCAAAGTTCTCTGTCTTCGGTCGTGAAGGAGCCTGGTTGTGAGCGAGTTCAAGACGGCGGCGGCCGGGGAGTCTGAGGCGCAGTTCCGGCAGTTCCTCGGGTACATGTTCGCGCAGGCTTCGGCGGGGTTCGCTTCGACGGGTGTCGTGGCGGGTCTCGGTGTGGCGCAGACGGCTACGGCGTCGGGGTCGGTGGTGGTGGGTCGCGGCATGGCCGTGGTTCAGTCGTCGCTGACGGCCGGCGCGTCGCCCCTAGTGTCCAACGCCGACAAGACGGTCGACCTGCTGACGGCATCCCCGATGGGTGGCCTCGCCCGGAACGACCTCATCATCTTCAACGCTGACACGGCTGCGATCGAGGCTGTGATCGGCACGCCGAACGCTTCGCCGACGGACCCGAACGTGACGGCGAACCACATCAAGCTCGCGCGCATCCGGCAGATCGCGACCGGGCAGCCGAATGCTGGGACCATCCCCAACAGCATCATCGACGACCTGCGGGTCATGACGCACTTCTACGGCTCGACGCAGATCGTGGCGAACTCGACCCAGCGTGACGCCCTGCCGAAGTATGTGGGGCTGCGCGTGTACCGGGTGAGCCAGAAGCGCGAAGAGGTGTGGGACGGCACGGGCTGGTGGTGCATGGCGTATGGCGAGCAGTCGGCCACGGTCAACGGTTCGGGCGACTTCTCCATCTCGACTGGCCTGTCTCAGATTCTCACGTCGACGGTGGAGAACGCGAACGGCGGCGCTGCCGTCGGGTCGCGGCAGAACATCACCGTCGCGAAGAACGCCTCCTACACGGGCGGCAACCTGACGGGCCGCGTGTACGCCGCTGACGACAAGAGCCTCCTGCCGAACGGCACCGCGGTCGCGATCAAGTGGAATGCATGGGGGTACGCCTGACATGCCTGAATACGACGTGTACGCGACCCGCTGGGACGATCCGCACGTCGTTGAAGACCTGCTCCCAGCCCGTAACCTCAGCTTCTCCATGCCACTGTCTGACCATGGCGACGCCTCGTTCACGGCGACGGTCGAGCCGGGGAAGTCGCTGTGGCGTGCGGCTGTCGGGCTGCCACTGTCTGGGCTGCTCATCGCCCGCGACGGGGTGCCGTGGTGGTCTGGGTGGATCACTGCCGAGCGCCAGACGGGGCCGCGGACGTTCCAGTTCGCGGCGAAGGAGTGGGGCTCATTCTTCGCGACCTGCCCCGCCCCGATGGCTGACTACCTGCTGACGAACTCGCACGACGCTTTCCGTGACCTGATCGTCAAGGCTCAGGCCGTGGCGGGTCAGGACGTGAAGGTGCAGACTCAGCCCTCGACGGGCAAGACGCTCGCCCAGGTGCAGGTCGAGGCGTGGAACACCCAATATGTCGCTGACGTGTTCGGTGACATCGCCGAAGCGGACGGTGGCCCCGAGTGGTACTTCGGCACGTCGGGCACCCTCGCGAACCCGAAGCGCATCCTCATCCTGGGTGACCGGCTCGGGTCGACGACGCCCGTGGACACGTTGCAGTACGTGGAGCAGACGCCCGAGTGGGTGAAGGCTGACGGTGCGCCCGGCGTGGCGTTGCTGTCGGACCTGTTCATGACGGGATCGACGATGGTGCAGCCGTTGGATCGGCGTGGCGGGAACGTGCTTGCGGTGTCGCGGGATCGTGACTTGTCGCGTTCGGCGACGCAGGTCATCGCGACGGGCGACGGGTCGGAGATCGCGCAGTTGCGTCGGTCGGTGACGGCTTCGACGCTCCGGTCGCGAGGGTGGCCGTTGATCACGCGGTTCGCGCAGAACGGTGCGATCGGTGACCCGGATGCGCTGACTCGGATGGCGCAGGGTGAGCTTGCGGCTGCGGCTGGGATTGCGACGCGGTATGCGGTGTCGACGTTCGACGGTGACCCGGACTGGACGCGGGTGCCGCGCGGGTCGGCGATGCAGGTCCGCCTCGACACTGACGTGTATGCCGGCCCGCGACCTTACACGTTCGAGACGCGCGTGTTGAACACGACGGTCGACGTGGACGACGACGGCGGCCAAGCGCAAATCACGTGGGACTTGGCCGAGACGATGGAAGCGAGCTGACATGGGCAAGCAGCCTGACATCAACCCGCGTGACCTCGTGGATGCTGTGGCGAAGTTGACGGCTCGCGTCAAGAGCCTCGAGTCCCGCTCGCAGTGGGCGAACTCGGGTGCGCGTCCGAACGGCGCTAACGGTGTGGTGGTCGACGGTGACCTCATCGTCGATGGCAACCTCGACCTCAATGGCGCCGGCACGGTGTCAGGAACGTTCGTGTCGGAGGCGTTCGACGGCAACCTGACCACGGGCGCACCGGGCACGACGGGCTGGGCCTACGACAACAACCGGGCCATCCTCCCCGAGGTCATCCTGCGCCCCGGCAGCATCGGCAACGATGCGCTCACCGACCCCGTAATCCCCGGCGTCGTGAACCTGTCGGACAACAACTTCGCGTCGAGCTTCCCCTGGTTCAATGCCGTGTCGACGTCACTGACGGTCCCGGCCGGCTGCACCCGCTTGCTGCTCACGGCTTCCGTGTGGTTGCAGATCAACAACTCGAAGACCACGGGCGGCGCGGACGGCGCGGGTAGCGACTACATCTACACCCGCGTCGTGCTCGGCGCCACGACGGGGCAGCACACCAGCACGGGCGTGTCCGGCAATAGCGGCACCGCGACGGCGGCCTCTGGTCTCTCGGCGCTGCTGTCTGGGCTGACTCCCGGCGACACTGTGACGCTCGCCGGGCAGGGCTCAACCGACTATGCTAATGCGACGTCGACACTCAACAAGGCCGTCCTTGCGGCGACCTTGTTCTGGCTGAGATGAGGCTCTCGTGAGCGACCTTCCCGTGCCCCTGCCGCCGATGCGCGGCGATGACGAGTCGAACGCTCCGATGGGTGTGTTCCTGTCAGCGGCAGTCGACGGCGGCGATCTCGGCAGCGTCGAAGCCGGTGGGGGCGTCCCAACTGGTGTCCATGACGGTGCCGGCTTTGTGACCCAGCCCCAGGACGTGCCCTAGTTCGTGCAGGAGGATGTCGCCTGCGAGCTCGCCGGTCTTCGGGTTGGCGTCGACAAGGATGGTTGCGGCGAGAGCGTCGCGGCCTGACGTGTTGGTGTGGGCGTAGGCGGCTTCTCCGTCGAGGCCGGGCTGCTCGTTGCGGCTCTTGGTGGCGGCGACGATGACCTGCCCGATGTTGCTGGCGGCGGGCATGTTCCGCGCGTAGTCGACGGGCTCGCCGATGGTGACGTTGTAGCCGAGGCCGCGGAGGTACTCGACGGGGTAGGCGAGTTGCTCGGCGATGTCGTCGGTGCTGACGCCGGACCCTGCTGCGGGGTTGATGACCATGGGCAGGTCGCACGCCCAGCGCCACGTCGTCGGGTCGGCCTTGATGGGCTTTCCGGTGGTGGCGACTGCGCGGTCTGCGTCGGCTGCGGTGAGCGTGGTGCGGCCGGACTCGACGGGCGTGCTGGTGGCGGGGTTGGCGAGTGCCATCACTGCTGTCACTACTGCCACGAGCATTTCG
>Ga0308175_100000933_pt1 | contig 19304 bp, 15 predicted proteins | sample PhyCR1_3_FD_203893 | JGI IMG/M metagenome (GOLD analysis project Ga0308175, IMG submission 203893) | Soil microbial communities from UC Gill Tract Community Farm, Albany, California, United States - DLSLS.C.R1 | ecosystem: Environmental > Terrestrial > Soil > Agricultural land | place: USA...
AGGATCGAGTACGGCGTTGCTTCTCGGGATCCAGACTTATAGCCATGCCGATAACCTGTCCGACAACTTCAATCTCGCCGGGGTAGCGGAAATTGAGAACCGGCGCATCTGATGCCGGATCGGGCAGCAGACTGATCACGCCATCCCGGAGGCTGCACCATCTGCAGTAGTGACCATCGCGGTGTTCGAGCAAATAGATCGGGCGCTCACTCTGGCTGCTCCATCCGCTAGTCTGAATTTTGCGTTTGGTGTCATCGATCACAAGCAGTGCGCCCGGAGGGATTGTCGGGTGCATGCTCCAGTCCTCGGTACCGACGAAGGCGTACCGAAAGCGCCGAACGTCGACGCCGCCGACCAGGGCGAGAGGCAATTTGCCCCACCGTTGCACGACCTCGCTCAGAAAAAACGTCCGGCGAAGGTCGATGCCGGGGTCAAGCGCGATCGGGAGGTAAGCTTCGCTGGCGTTCTCCTGCGAAAAATTCACCGCATGCGTCTTTTGTATTTGAATGAGCCCGGCATCGGCGGCCATTGAATCTGCCGGGATGCCGTACCACGTGAGCACCTCGTTCAGGTCCAGCCGATAGATACAACAAAGGGAGTACAACCGGTAGATGGAAGGCAGAGTACCCTGGTTCTCAATATCGGAAAGCCGGCTGATCAGGACTGCAAACTCTTGATTATTATGCCTTTCCGCGATCAATTGGCTCGCCTGCTCCACATCACGGAACTTCAGGTTCAGGCGTTCCCGGACGCGCCTGAGGCGCTGACCGGCATCGTCCGTGCTATGATCCTGTCTCTGGATAAAGCCTGCGGGCGCGTGTGGCACGTTCGAGCCCTTTCCTGTCGGATTATATCGTCGGGACTGTTCCTTCTTCAACAATTATGGCGAGCGTTTGTTCTGAAAATAGAACAACAAAGTTCAGGAGAGTGTTCTGAGGTTCGTTCTGGGAATATCCGGAGCGAGCGGGGCGATCTACGCAGTACGGCTGCTCGAGAGACTTAAAGCCGTGCCTGGCAGCGAGATCCACCTTATCCTGTCCCGCGCGGGCGAAAAAACCCTGTTCCTCGAAACCGGGAAAAAACGTGCAGATTTAACGGCTTTAGCGGACTACTCCTGGCCGCTCGAGGATATCTCCGCGCCTGTAGCCAGCGGCTCGTTCCCTACCGACGCTATGGTCATAGCGCCGTGCTCGATTCATACGATGTCCGCAATCGCGCACGGAATCTCATCAAACCTGCTGATCCGGGCAGCGGACGTAACGCTCAAAGAAAGGCGCCGCTTGATCCTGATGATACGAGAGAGCCCGCTGCATCTGGGTCATCTGCGAACGATGTCCCTCCTCGCGGAAATGGGCGCGATCATTGCCCCTCCGGTTCCGGGTTTTTACCATCATCCATCTACCGTGGAAGAAGTTGTGGATTCAAGCGTGGACCGAATTCTGTATCTCCTGGGCGCGCCGGACGAAAAGATTCGCCGCTGGGGCGAAAAAAGGGAGCAACACGGATGACGCGGGTCGCGTTCCAGGGAGAGCTCGGCGCCTTCAGCCAGGTGGCCGCGGCGCAGCTCGCCGGAAAAAGATTCACGCCTGTTCCGCTGCCTGCATTCGATACGGTTTTCGCTGCCTTGGCAAACGGAAAATGCGACAAGGCCGTGATCCCTATTGAGAACACTTTACACGGCTCTGTTCACGAGAATTACGATCTGCTGTTGCGATTCGATTTAAATATTCAGGGTGAAACATTTGTTCGCATCGTGCACAATGTAATTGCGCCTCCGGGCGTAAGCTTCAACCGCCTTCGCCGCATCTACTCGCACCCGGTTGCGCTCAACCAATGCCGCAAATTCTTCGAAAAACACCGCAAAATCGAGCAAGTTCCGTTTTATGACACCGCCGGCAGCGTGAAGATGATCATGCGCGATTCGTTGCGAGACGCGGGCGCCATCGCCTCCGCCGCCGCAGCCGATCAATACCGCGCCGTGATTCTGCGCAAATCCATCGAAGACGATCCGGAAAATTTCACGCGATTTTTCCTGCTTACCTCAGGAATTAATAAAATCAGAGCGCGAAGGCGCGACCCGCAGAAACGTTACAAGACCTCGCTCGTTTTCACGACCAGAAACGTGCCTGGCGCTCTCTTCCGATCGCTTAGCGCATTTGCTTTACGAGATCTGAATCTCACCAAAATCGAATCGCGGCCACTGCGCGGCAAACCGTGGGAATATCTTTTTTATCTGGATTTCCTCGGGCACGTGGACGATCCACCATGCCGGAACGCTCTCAATCATCTCGCCGAGCTGGCTGATATGTTGAAGGTTCTGGGTTGCTATCCTGCGGCCTAGATTCTCGCGCACTGCAGCACTGAGCAAGGATCAGCAATTGTGCGAACGGCGAAGCGAGCTTGCAATGTCGGGGTGTTTGTCGAAAGTTTCGAAACCAAGAAGGAGAAGTCGCTGGAAAAGCGAGGCGAGATTCGAATCGAGCGCGCACAGCTCGGCTTCGAGCTGTTCGGGGGAGGGCGCGCCGATGTGCCACAACCAACTCTGCCGGCCGGAGCGGCCATAACCTCGCACCGTCTGTTCAAACAAGATCTCCGTCACCTTGATCGAATCGCCATCTCGTAAACCGGCGCAACGCAATAAATAAGCCGCGCGGTCAATCAGCGGCGTCAGCGCCGCGGTTGCGAGCGTCACGGCCGCGGAAAACATATCTGTGCCGTCGCTGGCGATTTCGAGCGGCCGCAAGCCGGCATCCCGTACAATCCTTCGCGCAATCAGCAGCGCGTGCGGCCCCCCCTGTACGATCGCGAAACCAGGAACTCCGAAGGTGCGCGCCGTAGCGGTGGATGCCCCGACCGCACGCAATTGCGCGAGAGCGCCGGAGGGGGGCGTGCAATCGCAGAAGACAATCGTTCGGCCCTGCCAGTTCAGAGGCGACGCGAAACAGAGATGCAGCAGCGGGCGAATCTGATCCGGCGGCGCATGGAAAAGGATGATTTGGTTTCGATCGAGATCGGCCAATGCGCGCACCGCCCGGCCCGCCCTCAAAGAGTTCGCGATTCGGCTTGCAACGCGATAGGAGACGGCCGCAACGGGACCGATCTGCCGTGATCTGGCAGGCAGGCGGCCAATCAGCGTCTTGCCGACAGAGCCTGCCGCCACCAGAGCATAGTTATGCCGGAATGCCAATTCCTGCAACGTCCTTTATCCGGAGTTGCCGTATTCTATCGCGAAGCTGGGCGGCTTTTTCGAATTCGAATTTCCGAGCCGCTTCGCGCATGCGCTGCTCCAGTTCCGCAATAAATTTGTCACGCTGCTCCGGAGTCATGTCCTCGTCTACCTTTTCGGGCTCGGCGTTCACCGTAACGTAATCGCCTTCTGCGATACGGACGAGGCTCATATCGATGGGTTTGATGATCGACTGCGGCGTAATGCCGTTTTCGCTGTTGTAATCGACCTGAATTCGGCGGCGCCTTTCGGTTTCGGACATGGCGCGTTTCATGCTGTCGGTGATCACATCAGCATAAAGAATCGCGCGGCCTTCCAGGTGACGCGCCGCGCGCCCGATCGTCTGGATCAGCGATCCTTCGGAACGCAGGAAGCCTTCCTTATCGGCATCAAGAATCGCCACGAGCGAGACCTCCGGCAAATCCAGACCCTCCCGCAGCAGATTAATGCCAATCAGCACGTCGAACTCCCCGCGCCGCAGATCGCGCAGAATCTTCATGCGATCGAGAGTACTCACTTCCGAATGCAGATAATTGCAGCGCACGCCGACCTCGGCATAGTATTCGGCCAGATCTTCCGCCATTCTCTTGGTCAGCGTAGTCACGAGCACTCGTTGATTCTTGACGGCGCGCCGCCGGATTTCGTTCAATAAATCGTCGACCTGGCCCTTGATCGGCCGAACCTCGATTTCGGGATCCACCAGACCCGTGGGGCGGATGATCTGCTCGACGACTACGCCGGCCGATTTCGTCAGCTCATACGGACCCGGAGTGGCCGAGACGTAAACCACCTGATTGACCCGGTGCTCGAACTCCTCGAACGTCAGCGGCCGGTTATCGAGCGCGCTGGGCAGGCGAAAGCCGTGCGCTACCAGGATCTCCTTGCGCGAACGATCCCCGTGGTACATGCCATGAAGCTGGGGAACCGTCTGATGGCTTTCATCGATGAACATCACCGAATCATGCGGCAGGTAATCGAGCAGCGTCGGCGGCGCCTCACCGGGCAGGCGGCCGGAGAAATGGCGTGAATAATTCTCGATCCCGTGGCAGTAGCCGACCTCTTTGATCATTTCGAGATCGAACATGGTTCGCTGGTGCAGCCGCTGCGCTTCGATCAGCTTGCCCTGCCGTTCGAGGTGCGGCCGCCATTCTTCCAGCTCCGCCCGAATCGATTCCATGGCGGATTCCTTCGTGAGCCGCGACATCACGTAGTGAGTTTTCGGATAGATCGGCAAACGCTGATACGTTTGCCTGACCTGGCCGAGCAGAGGATCGATTTGCGAAAGGTTTTCCACCTCATCGCCCCACATCTCGATCCGGTAGGCGTTCTCATCGTAGGTGGGCCAGACTTCGATCACGTCGCCGCGCACGCGAAAAGTGCCCCGGCGGAAATCGTGATCGTTGCGATCGTAAAGAATCTCGACCAGTTTGCCCAGAACCTCCTTCCGCGTGATGTGCTGGCCCTTTTCGAGCATCAGCAGCATCCCGTAGTAAGCTTCCGGAGAGCCAAGGCCGTAGATGCAGCTCACGCTCGCGACGATCACACAGTCGCGACGCTCGAACAGCGACCTCGTGGCGGAGAGCCGCAATCGGTCCAGCTCATCGTTGATGGTCGCTTCCTTCTCGATATAAACATCGCTGGAAGGAATATAAGCTTCGGGCTGGTAATAATCGTAATAACTAACGAAATACTCAACCGCGTTGCCGGGAAAGAACGATTTGAACTCGTGATAAAGCTGGGCTGCGAGGGTCTTGTTGTGCGCCATAACCAGCGCAGGCCGGCCGATGTGCTCAATGACCTTGGCCATCGAGAAGGTCTTGCCGGAACCGGTCACTCCGAGCAGAACCTGATGTTTTTCCCCGTCGAGAACGCCCCGCGTGAGTTCTGCGATGGCGGTTTTCTGATCGCCTTTCGGCTGGTAGCCGACGACGAGCTGAAAGGACATGACCCCAGTATAGGGGCGAAGCCTGGGACGCTTCCGTTCACCGCGGAATCTGCAGCAGCTTGCCTGACGCTGTTTTTACTGGCCGCTCGCCGCCGGCATGTCTTCGATGTCTTCCACGCGCTCCAATTCCATAGCCATTTGACTGTTTAGAACCGCGTCCTTGAATTCCTGATCCCGGCCGTCCGCTATCTCGTACTCCCAGATTTCCGAGCCAAGCGAAAGAAAATCGTCGTCCTCTTCCATGGCGTCTTCCACGTGCAGACTCGGTGGCTCAATCCGCTCGACAAACTCGGAATCAAGGACGACGCCGTCCGGCACGTTCAGAAAAGTCTGAGGAGCATCCGCTTCATCGCCTTCCCGGTTGAACCGCTTGCGGTATGTAACACGGTATTTCATACCAGCATGCTTCAGGCAATCGAGGCGCCGACAGGAAGGCGAAAAGTGCGACTAGCCACTCTTACCGCCGGCGCGGTTTGTATTCGTACCACTTCAGGTTCGCGGTTGACGATCCGATGCATGCCAGATCAGGCGCGCCATCCCCGTTCAGGTCCGCCGCCGCGCAGGAAGAGGCGGCCATTCCTGCTGTATCGATTTCAGTCCTTTGCCAGCCGTAACGCGACGGGGAAGTTGGCGGCGTCCGCTGGAATCGCGGAAGTTCGTACAGAAAGACGCCGTGTCCTGTGGCGCCCCGAAATCCGGCCACGATCGCATCGGGTCCGGAACTGTCGAAACGGGCGGTCAGGATGGTATGGCCTTCGCTCGCTCGACTGTCGATTACTTCGCGATTAAAGGCCTGGCCATCCCGTGCATACACGGCGACCTCGTTCCCATGCCACGGCTCGATGGCCGCTATGAAACGGTTGGAGCCAAAATGGCCGAGTGCGATGTCGCTCGATCCGCATTTCGGGCATGGCGCCGGGTTGCCTTTCGCGATTTCGGCCCGGGACCAATGTTGCCCGTCAAACGAGAACAAATCGATTCCGGAAAAGCTCGCAGTCAGAATGCTGTCGCGAGTGTCGCTCGGTTTCCAGCGCGCGATCAGCAATCCATGCTGCACTCCGAAATTCTCTTCGCTGATCACGCGTCGTTTCCATTCGCCAGGCCGGTAATAAACAATCGGCGTCTGCCCGACGTACTCAGGCGGCGCGGCTTTCGCGCCGGTTAACGGCGTATTCACAAGCACTCGATGTCCCGAGCCGTCAATGTCCGCCCAGCGCAGCCGATGCGACGTGGTCAGCTCATCAATCTGCTGCAGTTTCCAGGGCCGCTCAGGATTGCCATCGTGGCGCAGAATCCCGAGGTTCCCAATGCTGTTCGCCGCATTACTTGCGAAATTCCAGGCGATCGCAATCTCCGGAATGCCATCGCCATCGCTATCTTCGGCCGCGCAGTTGATCATGTGGTTCAGGCCGGAAAAGATGACATGCCGCGCCCATGTGGGGTTCTCGTACCACACCAGATCCGGCATTCCGGAGGCAAGGGCGATCAGATCCGGCTTGCCATCGTGGTTCATATCCGCCGCGACCACCTGATACCCACCTTTGAGCCCGGCAGCGATCGTGTGTTCGATGAATCGCGGGCTTTGCGCGGCGAGCGGCGCAAGGAAAAGCAGAACGGCCAGCATTCGCACGCGAGTCAGTATACCGGGCCGCTATACTACCGGATTGTCCGGCGTTGTTACAGACCGGTCGCGCAAATCGAACAGCGCCAATCGAGGCGCCGCCGCCCGATCACTATCTCATATCAAGGGTCCGCTGATCCTGTTCGCCGTCGTCGCGGGCATGTTCTGGCGGCTCATTTTCACCCGGCAATACACGTGGCTTAACTCGCCTGACGTAGCGGGCCTGGTGCTGCCGTGGTTTCAGATGCAGGCAGCGAGTCTGCACCACTGGTCCCTCATGCTTTGGGATCCATACCAGTGGTGCGGACACCCGATCGCGGCCGAGGGGCAGGCGGGCGTACTGTATCCCCTGAACTGGCTGTTATGGGCGATGCCGCTGCACCGAACATGGGTCCGGCACATTTATCTGAACTGGTATTTCGTTCTGATCCATTTTCAGGCCGCGCTCTTCGCTTACTGGCTGTGCCGGGATCAGGAGCGCTCCCGGGCCGCTTCGATTCTGGGCGGCATCGCTTTTGCATTCGGGCCATTTTATGGAACGAATGCCTGGCCTGCCGCGCTGAACGCGATGGCGTGGGCGCCACTGCAACTGATGTTCTTTTTGCGCGCAATGCGTAACGTGCACCCGCTGTTTTCAGCCGTGGCCTGCGGCGCCGCGCTCGGCGCCTCGTGGCTCAGTGGATCGGACGAAATCCCCATCGCGCTTTCCCTCGCCTTCGCCGTGATGTGGATCTGGCGGGCGTTGAAGGTTCAATCGTGGAAAGAACCCGCGCTGGTGGCGCTCGCGGCGCTCGGTATCGGCGCGATGCAGATTTTACCCGGTCTCGAGTACCTCCCGTATCGCCCACACATCGGCGCGGAGCAGGCGGGCGCAATGTGGCAGGCGCACGCAATCGGGCCGATGGCGCTCGTGAATCTCGTGATGCCGGGTTCGGGAGATCAGGCGCTGTTTATCGGATGGACGGTGCTGGCGCTCGCCGCCCTCGGCATATGGCGGTACGCAAACACGTGGACCATACGCCTCTGCATTTTTCTGGGCGCCGCGGGTCTCGTGCTCGCCATGGGCCCGTACAGCATGTTCGGCGGCATCCTCTATGGAGCCCGGCTCATCTGGAAAGATCCACATTCCGCGCTTTGCCTTCTCGCACTCGGCCTGCCGGTGCCGGCTGCCGCAGGCCTGGACGCCCTGGCGGAAGCCGCCGGCAACCGCGCGATCCCTCGGACGCTCCTTTGGATCTCCGTCCTGTGCGGAATCGGTCTGTTGATTTTCGCGATGACCGCTGGCGACGATCTCGACCGCCTCACTCCGCTCGCCTTGACCGGCATCGGCGCCTTACTGACGTGGGCGCTCTTCGAAGCGCGCCGCCGCACTGCGATTTCTGCGCGGGCCGCGGCGGTTTGCGGCATCCTGCTGGCCATGTGGGAGTTCGGTCACGTGACCGGAATGGACTGGCGCAATATCGAATTCGGCTGGCCTTCCCTCGACCGGCTCTCGGGTTCTTCCGGCGTGGCGGAGCTGGTGCGAAACCAGGGCCTGCCGGTTCGTATCGCTAACCCGGACCATTCCGCCGAATTCGATCTGGGCGACTGGTTCGGCATGGCGCAGTTTGATGGCCTGACCGGTGGAACGGAGAATGTGGCCGGAGTGGCGGACCTGCCGACCGCGCGCGCTTTGGCCGGAACCGGATTCACCATCAATGCCAGTGGCCCAGGCGCTCCCGCCTTGCGGACGCGCTCCGGACTGAAAGTCTACGCAGCGGCTAACATCTTTCCGCGAGCGTGGTTTGTGAATCGGGTGACAGGCACCCCAAGCGAAACCGAGGCGAGGGCCAGACTCTCTCGTCCGCCCGAGGAATTCCGCCGGACAGCGTTTGTCAGCGGCGCGCCGCCCCTTCTCGCCCCCTGTGTAAATCGCGGAACCGTGGGTCCGGTGATACGGCGCGGGCACACGCTTACGGTTCACGCGGCCTTGCAATGCGCCGGAATGGTGATCGTCAGCCAGACCTTCTATCCGGGCTGGCGCGCCTCGGTCGATGGCAGACCGGCAAAGCTCTATCAGGCCGACGGCTTCCTGGACGGCATCGCCGTCCCCGCCGGGCAGCACCTGATCACTCTGAGCTGGCGGCCCTGGACCGTGTTCGCCGGCGCCGCGCTCAGCGCGGTCAGCGCCGTTTTGTTAGTCCTCGCTTACGAGCGCGTTTACAAACAACGGCTCAATTGAAATCCTGTTGCCCATTCAGGTGAAAGTGGAGTAACCTGGTCAGGGAAGTTCTTCAGTTCGCAGGAAGGAGGTTGCATGTCCGAAAGCGCAAAAGTTGCTAACGAGGCCGAACCTCCGTCTTGTACGGTTGTCCGTTCTCTTGTTGCGTGATCCCGGACGGCCGTTTCGGCTGACCCTGAGATACGCATCCATCGACTTGAGCGTTTCGCCTGAACTGCGCCGGACCCGCACGCGTATGAACGCCGCCTCCGTGTCGATCATAATTGCCTGTTCGTGCGCCGTAGTTCTTCCTGGGCAGCAAAATCCCCAGGGAGAGTCGGCGCGTCAGCAGGAGGACACACCGACGAACGCGCCCGTTTTCAACCAGCGCTGGAACTTCTTCTACCAGGCGACTTCGATTGGCTCGTACCATGGCGAATTCAATGCGCCCTATTCCGGAGAAAACAGCCTCTCATCCCATAGCGAACGCGATGTGTCCCTCACATCCACGCTATTCTTCGGTTTTCGCGCGGCTTCGAATACCATCTTCTATTTCGATCCCGAACTGGCCGGTGGCCGTGGATTCAGCGCAGTCACCGGGCTCGCCAATGCCTCGAATGGCGAACTGCCGCGGGTCGCGGCCGCCACGCCCAAGCCTTATATCGCACGGCTCTACATCCAGCAGGATTTCGCGCTCAGCAGCGAAAAAGAAAACTTCGAGAGCGATGAGAATCAGCTTGGCGGAGGCCGACCGGCGAAGCGATACACCATCGTAGTGGGCCGCTTCACCCTGACGGACTTTTTCGACAATAACCGCTACACACACGATCCCCGGACCCAATTCATGGCCTGGGGCGTGATGTACAACGGCGCATGGGATTACCCGGCCGATACGCGCGGCTACACCTGGGGCTGGATGCACGAACTTCGCCTGACCCACTGGTCCTTCCGCTATGCCAGCGCCGCTGAGCCGAAGGTGGCGAATGGACCCCGCTTTGACCGCCGGCTGTTTCGCGATCGCGGCGACGTGGTCGAAGCAGAACATCGCGGCCAAAGAAACGGACAAGCCGGAACCGTACGCGCGCTTGCTTACATCAACCACGCCAATTCCGGGAACTATGAAACGGCGGTGGCGCTGGCGAACGCGACGCGCGCAACCCCGGACATCAATAACACCCTGAAGGTCGGAACGCGAAAATATGGCTTCGGGATCAGCGCCGATCAGGAAATTACCAGAAATTTCGGGGCTTTCATGCGGCTCGGCTGGAACGACGGCAAGACGCAGGATTTCGCTTTTACGGCGATCGACCGGCTGGCGAGCGCAGGAGTTTCGTGGACTGGCGCGCAGTGGCGCCGCCCGGCGGACACGGTCGCCACGTCCTTCACAGCGGCAGGTATTTCCGGAGCCCATGCGGTCTATCTGGCGCGCGGCGGTCTCGATTTTATCATCGGCGATGGCAAGCTGAATTACGCGCCGGAGTATTTGTGGGAAAGCTACTATGACGCTCGGGTCGCAAAAGGATTTTTCGTCGGCTTCGACGCGCAGCATTACAACAATCCTGCTTACAATCACGACCGGGGCCCGGTTTGGGCATTTTCCATCCGGCTGCACCTTGAAGGAGCAGCGTTCAGGCAATGAAGACCGCGGATGTAACCCCTCGGCGGATCGTCCCCCGCAGGAGAATGCCGTTCTCCTCGTGGACGGCTTTGCGCTATCGGCTGGTCGCTCTGCTCGCGGTAGTCGGCCCGGGATTCATTACGGCGAACGTCGACAATGACCCGGGCGGCATCCTGACCTATTCGAATGCCGGCGCGAAATACGGATACACCCTGCTCTGGACGCTTATCCCCACAACCATCGCGCTCATCGTGATTCAGGAAATGGCCGCCCGCATGGGCGCGATCACGGGCAAGGGGCTTTCGGATCTGATCCGCGAGGAGTTCGGCCTGCGCATGACGTTCTTTACCATGCTGGTCCTCAGTCTGGCGGATTTCGGAAACATCGCCTCGGAGTTCGCGGGAATCGCTTCCGGCGTGGGCATCTTTGGCGTCAGTAAATATATTTCGGTGCCCATCGGCGCCGCGCTCGTGTGGACAGTAATTGTTCGCGGATCGTATAAGCCGGTCGAACGCGTTCTGATCGCGCTTGCTCTGATCTATTTCGCCTATCCTGTATCGGCTTTTCTTGCGAAGCCCGATTGGGGCGAGGCGATGAAAAACACGCTCATCCCGCAATTCAATTCCGATCCCGGCTACCTCGTAATGATCGTAGGTCTCATCGGGACAACGATTACTCCGTGGATGCAGTTTTACCTGCAGGCATCCATCGTGGAAAAAGGGATCACCCGGAGAAACTACGGGCTCAGCCGCATTGACGTGATCTTCGGATGCATCGTAACCGACGTTATCGCCTTCTTCATCGTGGTGGCCTGCGCGGCTACGATATTCCACTCCCAGCATCGGGATATCAGCGACGTCGCTGATGCTGCCCGCGCACTGGCGCCTTTCGCAGGGAAATTCGCCGCCATCCTGTTCGCCGTGGGTCTGGTGAATGCGTCGCTGATGTCCGCGGCGATTCTGCCCCTGGCAACGGCGTACAACATCTGCGAAGGCCTGGGATTCGAATCGGGCGTGGATCGCCGTTTCGGCGAGGCCAAAATCTTCTATTCGCTCTACACGGGGCTCATCGTCTGCGGAGCAGGCTTTGTACTCATCCCGCAGATGCCGCTGCTGAAGGTCATCCTGCTATCTCAGGTCGCGAACGGCATCCTGTTGCCCTTCGTGCTCACGTTCATGATGCTGCTGGTGAATCGCCCGAGTTTGATGGGCGAATATACCAATAAGTTCTGGGGCAACCTGATTGCCGGCGGCACCAGCGTCATCATGGTTGTATTGACCATCGTTCTGATCTGGACTCAGGTACACGGCGGATGACGCGCCGGAAGGCGATCGGCGGGGCGATCCTCGTGGCCTCCGGACCCGCATCCGGAGCCACGGCGCATCTCGAAATCCCGCTGGTTCGAATCTCCGACAAATACGCGCGGTCGAACCCCGCGAAGCGCGCTCAATTCCTCACGGAAATCTGGAAAGAGGCCGAGCAGGTCTTTGCCAAAGCTGGGATATCCCTGCGCACCATTGATCGCATCGGCGAAGTTCTGCAGTACCCGAGTGGACGGCCGCGCTTCCGCTGCCTCGAACGCGGCATCATAAACATAGTCCTCGCGGATTGTGTCCCGCTCGATTGGGACAAGGGCCGATCTCTGGCCGGCGTTTCAGCGCTCTACGAGGGCTTTTGCGTGTGTGTGGTCTCACTGAACGAAGCGCACGGAAACCAGATCCCGTTTATTTCGGTGAATACGGTCGTCCACGAGCTTCTGCACGTCCTCCTGCAAGACGTATTTCGGGATCGGACCAGTGTCTTTCACGGGCAAAGCTCGGAAGCGCGTGTCGATCTGCATGCCACGCGATTGTGGCTGTTCGGTAGCGATGAAACGGTTCGGGAATCGGCGCGGGTCTGCCTCGAGCGCCTGCGAAGTATGCCGCACGATACCAGCTACGATGCGTCCTGCGCGCCCGTCTGACGGAGTTGCTTCGCCGTCGTGAACGCGAAATCCACTGCGGCAGCAGGTTAGCATTGGCGCTGAGCTCGCGAAAATCGCCACGAGCACAACGATATTTTATGGCTCAGGGCTCGTCACGCTGGTACTCTTCAGGACCCGTTCTGCCCGGCGCTGATCCGCCGACGCTTCCTTCTCGATTTCTTTGGCGAGGAAATAGTTCAAAGCGGTCCTGAGCGCCGCGATCGCAGCAAGTTGCTCGATCTCCGTCCATGTCGGCGTAACAGCGGTGCGAAGAATATCGGCGGCTAATTCAAATTCGAGGGCGATCGCCAGCCATCATCCTAACGTAAGGCGAATCTCATTTTTCGCTTCCGGAGGCGAGCCTCGCCGAAGAAAAAGCAGTAATGCCTTAACGATCGCTTCAGTGGCAGCCGCCGCGATCACAAGGGCCGCGGCTAATTCGACGCCACGCGATATGTAATCGATGATGTTTTTTGCCTGAGTGACGAGCGATTCCATAGCGTCGGGATACGGAATCATTCAAGCAAGTAAGCTGCCTGGCTGGATCGAAGCTCTCCGCTACCGTCCGGACGGCCACGATCTTCAGTTGAGCGTCAAATCTTATTTGAACGTTTCGAGGTACGCCAGAACATCGTGAAGGTCGTTATCCGTATATTTCGGGATCAGCTTCTCGTGGCCCGCGAGCGGGTCATTCACATTCACCGTTACGCCTGGTCCGCGCGCAAACGTAAAGTACTCGCCCGAAGAATCGCGCAGAGCGACATCGAAATCATCCATGTATTCGAGCGTTCCGCTAACGCTACGGCCGTTTGCGGTCACCGTAACTGATGGATGAACGCGGGGCGTAGCGCTTCCCCTGTCTCGCCCTCCGCGCCCGCCGGGGTAAACGATGCGGTTCAGCAGAATCTCAGGCGTATATTTGCCGGCGATGCCCGCAAGATCGCCCGATGGAGAGTGGCAGGACGCGCAGTGCTGGTCGAAATACGCTTTCCCCCGCGAGGCGTTACCTGTATTCACGTTCTGGATCGTATACGCGTTGCGATTGATGGCGGCCTGCTGCCTCGCGCGCAGGAACGCGGCAATATCTTCAATCTGCGGCTGCGTCATTTGCGGAAAAGGCGGCATCTTGCCGCGACCGTTGTGAATGACGGGGCCGATCTTGTCTCCCTTCTCGTCATCGAGCGCCAGAGCTGAGCGAATCAGGTCGGGCCCGCCTTCGCCACCGCCGTTCGCATTCGAGCCATGGCAGAATCCGCAATTCGAGACGAAAAGCTTCTGGCCTCGATCTACCGCGGCGGGGTCCGGAACGTCCCGGCTGATCAGAAAGCTGCGTCCGCCCCGGCCGCCTCCGCGGCCCTGCTGCTGGGCGCCTGCAGGCGGCGGAACATCGGCCTTTGCCGGCGCTGGCGGCGGTGTTTGCGCCCACGCCAAAGCAGCAGCGGAAATGATGGATGCGGTGAAACTCAGCAACAGTGTACGCCTGGAGCACACCCCGGAGTGAGAAATACGAAGCGCCATGGCTAAATCACAGTTTAGCTATAACCAGATCGAGGCTTCACAACCTGTTGGAAGCATGTTGGCCGGATCGAGCATCTCTGGTAACGTGAACCTCATGTCACGCGAGCAGCCGCTCCAGGATCCGCTTCGTTTTAATCGCAAGACTCCTCCATGCGCGGTCGTCATCTTCGGCGCGAATGGCGATCTTACGAAACGCAAGCTCATGCCTGCGCTTTACCGGCTGGCGTGGGAAGGTCGTCTTGCTCCGGGCTTCGCCGTAATCGGCATCTCCCGTACGCCGATGACGGACGATGATTTCCGCGATCGCATGCTCGATTCCGTGAAGAAGTTCCTCGAAGACTCGCCGTTCGATGAAGAACTCTGGCGCTCCTTCGCTCAGGGACTTTATTATCTGGCAGGAGACGTGATGAACCCGGACTCCTATCAGCAACTGAAGAAATGCCTAGAAGAAGTCGACCAGTCGCGCCAGACTTCATCGAATGTTCTTTTCTACCTCTCGACGCAACCGAGTCAGTACGCGCCCATCGCGGAGGGCCTTGGCAATGCCGGTCTCGTGCAGGGCCAGGGCTGGCGGCGGATCGTTATCGAAAAGCCTTTCGGGCACGACCTGACGAGCGCGCGCGAGCTGGATACGCGCTTGCAGAAGGTTTTCGACGAAAGTCAGATCTATCGCATCGATCACTACCTCGGCAAGGAAACCGTTCAGAATATCCTCGCCTTCCGCTTCGGAAATGGAATCTTCGAGCCGTTATGGAATCGCAGATATATCGATAACGTTCAGATCACGGCCGCTGAATCGATCGGCGTGGAAGGCCGCGGCGCATATTACCAGGAGGCCGGCGCCCTGCGCGACATGGTCCAAAATCACCTGGCGCAGGTAATGGCGACAGTAGCAATGGAACCAAGCGCCACCTTCTCCGCCGACGCCGTCCGGGATGAGCGGGCGAAACTGTTGCGCTCGGTTCGCATTCCAAAACCGGACGACGTTCCAAATATAGCCGTCGCCGGGCAGTACGGCCCGGGACGTGTCGGCGGCGGCGAGCGAATCGGTTTCCGCCAGGAGAAGGGCGTCGCGCCGGATTCCCAAACCGATACCTATGCCGCGATCACTTTTCACATCGATAACTGGCGTTGGGCCGGCGTGCCGTTTTATGTGCGAACCGGCAAGGAATTGCCAAAGCGCGTCAGTGAAATCGCGATCCAGTTCCGTTCCGCGCCGCTCGCCGTATTTCGAAATGATTCCGGCGAAAATGATCAAACCGTTCCCAACCTGCTGATTCTCCGAATTCAGCCGGAGGAAGGGATCTCGCTCAAGTTCGTTTCCAAGCGCCCAGGTCTGGGTATGACTCTGCGGCCCGTATCCATGGATTTCAATTACGGCTCGAGCTTTGGCGAGCGTTCGCCCGCCGCTTACGAAACGCTGCTTCTGGATGCCATCGTTGGGGATGCAACCCTCTACACGCGTCAGGATATGGTGGAAGCAAGCTGGCGGGCGGTGCAGCCGATTCTCGACGATTGGGCGGGGCGAAAATTCGATTTTCCCAACTACGCGGCCGGAACGTGGGGCCCCAAAGAGGCCGATGAAATGCTTACCCGAAACGGACACCACTGGAGACGGCCATGAGTACAGTCAATCCGGATCGCATTCTTCGGGAACTGGCGGATCTCTGGGTAACCACCGCGAAACCGGTCGAAGGGCAGTCAGGTCAGGAATCCGGCGGTGTGCTGCGGGCCTGCGCGATGACGCTGGTGGCTTTCGTCGACGAAGAAGAAGATGCGCAGGACCTCGGCGAAACCATCGCCATGCTCATGCGTGGTCATCCCAGCCGGGCCGTGGTGATTCGTATCTGCGAAGGCAAAGATCGCCTGGAGTCCCGCGTGTTCCAGCAATGTTGGATGCCATTCGGGCAGCGCCGCCAGATCTGCTGTGAGCAGGTCGAAATCACCGCATCGCAGGACCACCTTTGCGATGTGCCATCCATCGTCGCTCCTCTCGCCGTGCCCGACTTGCCATCCGTCGTGTGGCTGCGGTCAAGGCGTATCTGCGATGCAGGGACTTATGGAGATGTTCTCCGGCTTGGCGAGAAAGTGATCGTCGATTCGGCTCGCGACAGAGCGCCTTCGCCCAAAATTCTCATTGGCTTCCTCGACCGCGGCTCGATCGTCGGTGACCTCGCCTGGACTCGGATTACCGAACTGCGCCAATTGATCGCGCAGCTGATCGGGTCGCGATCGCCACGCAAATTCACCGTGCGGGGCGCGGGCGGTCCGGAACCGGGCGTCGAAGCGCGATATCTGTTCGCGTGGCTGGTAAACGCATTCCCGAATGCGACGAGCCTGCTCTCAAATGCAAGTCCTGGAAGCGAGAACAATGCCGGGATCGACATCGATGACGACATCCGGATCACGCTGTATCCTGGCTCCGCAGAGTATCAGGTGAGTTCGATGCGGCAGACCGCCAGGTTCAAATCCGGATCGGATTTCGATCTGCTTAACGAGGAACTGGGCATTACAGTGCACGACCCGATTTTCGAAAAGGTTCTGAGAAAGGTTGCGGAATGGCAAAAATAGGCCGGTTCGCGAACGCGCAGGGCGCGGCCGACGCCTGTGCCGGCGCGATTCTCAAAGCGTTGGACGAAGCTCGTCGCGCACGGGGTGCCGCAACGCTCGCGGTCTCCGGCGGCTCCACGCCGCGTCTGATGTTTCAGACCATTGCGAAGAGCGGATTTGACTGGTCGCATATCGATCTTTTTCAGGTCGACGAACGTTGCGTGCCGCCGGATCACCAGATGAGCAACTTCCGCATGATCCGCGAAGCGCTGCTCGATCACATCCATCTGGCTCCCGGCCAGATTCATCGCATCGAAGGCGAACTGATTCCGGACGAAGCCGCTGTGCGGTACGTAGACGATATTCGCCACACGCTGAAATTGCAGCCGGACGAGTTACCTGTCTTCGATGCGATCCAGCGAGGCATGGGTCCGGATGCGCATACAGCGAGCCTGTTTCCGGGCGAGCCTCTCATCGAAAACGTGACCGGAATCGCCGCGGCCGTCTGGGTGGAGAAAATACAGCACCACCGTGTAACGATGCTGCGCGGAGTGCTCGAACGCTCCAGACACACCGTAATGCTGATCTCAGGCGACGATAAAGCTGAAGCCCTGAAACAGGTGCTCACGGAACCCAGAGACCTGATGAAGTACCCTTGCCAGATCGCTGCTGACCAGGCGGACTGGTTCGTCGACGAAGCCGCAGCCGCCCAACTGCCGCGGTCCTGATTTCAACGAACCGCCGCTTCCAGGAAGCTTCTCAGGTCCGCTTCCCGAATCTCTGGCTCTCCGGGCGCGACGCTATTCAATCGCCCTTCGCGCATCCACTGTTCCAGCCGGTCGACGAAACCGAACAGTTGATCAAACCCGTCCACGATGAACAGTAACGGCTGGTAATGATCGATCTCGAACGCCTGATTGATCGCCCACTCGAGTTCGAGCGGATACCGCTGTACTTCCGGTGATTCAATCGCATGGCTCAGTTCGCCGAATGAGCTCAGCAGTCCACTGCCGTACGCCTTCACGGCCCCCCGCGCGCGCATCAGTCCGAATTCGATCGTGAACCAGAAGAAACGCGCCATCGCCTTCAGGATGCTGGTCAGCCGGAGCAGCCGCTCATGTTCATCCCTGATCCGCGATACAAGGTCCGCCGCTGTGTGCGCGCACTCCCCGAGCCGCACCAGCGTGTCGGCGAAAGCGCAATCGGTGTGCATAGGCACGTGGCCCGCGATGTCGTGAAAGATATCCGGTTCGGGAAGGTAATCGAGACGGTTCAGGTCGCGCACCGTGATCGTGGTCGGGAATTCCCGATTGCGCAAACAATCGAAAAACAGGAACGCCGGTATATAGCCGCTCACCGGTTTCGCCCTGAAGCCGGTCAGTGGGCTCAAAAACCGGTTTACATCCTCAATTCGCGGAACACGCTCCGCATCGAGACAGAGCGAAGACACGCCGCGCAGAAAATGCGGATTCGCGTGGCGCTCCCACTTCGGAACCATCCGGTGATAAAGACGCCGCCATGCTTCGTGATTCTCTTCGGAATAGAGTTCGTACGGCTGCTCGATATAAAGATGTCCGCTGCTGCGGGCCTGCTCGATAAACTGCGCCTGCCCGGTTGTTAAGCCGCATACGTCCTGTTGAACCACGGCCTGTCTCCGCCTACATATTAGCACCACTTGTATGTGGTGTTTATAGACGACCGTTTCGAAACAAATCCCACGATGGCGAGAATTTGCGCTTCGCTGAAGGCCACAATCCTCTGGCGAGTCGTTCCGGCATCCAGCCCAGGATCCGCGGCGGCCTCATCGCCCCCGAAGTCGTCAGGTTGTGTGATCAACTCGCGAGCGGCAGCTTCAGGCTGCGGGCGACGAACGCCCCAGTGTCGCTCACGTCGTCTGGACTCACCACGGGATAATGTCCGGATCGAAAGCCGCGAACTGTTCGGCGACTCTGCCCAGCAGGCGCCACAGCGCCGGATCGCGCCGCAGTGCTTTGCCCAACTCGAAGGAAGAAATTCGAACGGGCCAGTTTCAGATGCGCAACCGAACCATCAATGAAATCAGCAGTACATTCCGCGCCGCGAACGCACAGGAAAGGATATCTGTAAAGAACGCAACGCGAAGGATCGCCGTCCCATTGGAAGCACAGCGCGTTTACGCAAAATCGAGCGCAAGCACTTCGTGCAATTCTATTGGTGGAACTTCGACCTCGATTGCCGAGCCGCTCGTCCGATACCGCGGCCGCTCGCCCCGAACCAGAAGACGTACGCTGGCGATTCGTCGATCCTGCGGAATGCGTACCCGCGCGTGTTGCGGAGGAGATGGAATCAGTTCGCGAACCGGACCCTTCATCATCATCGGATTTGTGAGATTCACCAGGTGCGCGGTCATTGATTGCTTCTGGGTCCAGAGCGAGACATCGATCACTCCCTTTCCGCTAACTGTGAGCGGTTGTTCTCCCCCGTGGGCCCAGGTGACCGCGTTGCGAAGCAAAAGACCGTGATCGCTCGCAAGCACTTCCCAAAATGTTCGATCGACATCGAACGGAAAATAGACTACTCGGCCACGCCCCACCTGATGCGCGTAAACTCCCGGAATGTTTGTTCTCGGAACGCGCGCATAAACTTCTTCCATCGGCAGGTCTGGATACGAAGGCACCAGCGTA